>Ga0207643_10000667_pt1 | contig 21354 bp, 18 predicted proteins | sample KBSMisM62_FD_184313 | JGI IMG/M metagenome (GOLD analysis project Ga0207643, IMG submission 184313) | Miscanthus rhizosphere microbial communities from Kellogg Biological Station, Michigan, USA - KBS Miscanthus M6-2 (SPAdes) (version 2) | ecosystem: Host-associated > Plants > Roots >...
TTCCCGACGAGCGAAGGATGTGGGCGACCTCCTGACGGCTTCGCAGATGAGCCGACAATTCCTGTTCAGCTTCGCCGAGGCCTCCGAGATAAATGATGCGGTGAATTCCGGCAGCGCGGGCGGCGTCGGCGAAATTCTGCGCGGCTTGGCGATCTTCTTCTTCGAATTTTCCTGATGAGCCCATCGAGTGAACGAGGTAGTAGGCGGTATGCACGCCATCCATCGCAGGGGCGAGAGAAGGTAGATCAAGGCAATCGCCCTTGACGATTTCGGTATTGGGGCCGATGCGCGACTGTAGGTATCCCGGATGACGCGCGAGACAGCGCACACGCCACTCCGCACGTTCGAGGGCCGTGAGAAGGCGGCCGCCGATGTATCCGCTGGCGCCGGTGAGGAGGATGAGTCGGCTGCTGGAGGGAGAAGAGGACATTTGGGGGCACTATCAGACTCCAGCATAGTCGAGCGGCGGAGCTTGTGCGCTTCTGCGTGCTGGGCGGCTTCAGGGAAGTGACGCGTAGGAAAAGTTAGCCCAGTTTTTGTGCCCAGGCGGCAAATGCGTGCCAGATCGCTGTCTTGCCGAGCGGAACCCGAACCAGTTGCATCGCGACTAGAGAAATACTGCCCCACAACGTGGCGCGATGAATTTTTCCTTGCGACCAGAGATCGTAGGCAATCAGCAGGAGCAAAAACATGCAGATGACCGCCTGTCCGTTTAGTGGCTTGCCAAACGTCCATGCGAAGGGCCAGCGTGCGATAGCGGCAATCAGCAGAGAAATCGTTGCGAGCATGATCAAACGCTTATGCGTGGCTGGGTCGAAGCGTGCTCGGTACGCGAAAAAGATGAATACCGAGAAGATCACCATGTCGCTCATTGGAATTACGTAGAACGTGAGCGGATCAAGACCTGGAGGTGCGAAGTTCCGGCTAAGCGCGTTGGTGGCCGCGAGCATGCCTAGAACGACCATCACGGCTGCGAGCAGAAATCCGACTACACCGAGACGCCGGTGAAGATCGACGCGGTGCGCGGAAACCAGAGAGGTTTGCGTGATGAGTAGAAGGATCCAGCAACTGAATGCTGCGCCGTGGAGGTGAATGATCGGGGCTGGCAATGGGGCGCGGAACGTTCCGGCCAGGTAGTACGTGCGCGCGAATCCGAGGAAGACGGTGGCGAGGATGAGAATCGCCATGCCGGAAAAGAAGTAGTGATCGTAACGCCGGCCAGGGTGTTGGCGGACTACAGCTGTGGCGGTTGCCATGATCCACCTCAGAGATATGTGAGGGACGCGCTATTGTACACGGTGGAGCGCTGGTCACTCGATCCATCCTCGCCGCAAAGATGACAGCATGATGGTGCGAACTGTGGGATGGAGGTGGTGGACCCTTCACTGTTCAAACCGCTACGGCACTAGCGGCGTGTGGTCGATCGGACGTCGCACGGGTCATTTGTCATGAATGGTGCTGCAGGGCCCGGCATAGAGAGGGCTGATGCCAGCGATGGTATCTTTGTTGTGCAAATCCACACTCCCATGGACGTTCTTAAACAGCTTTTTGAACGACACTTTCATGAGCCGGCCACACGGGTTGAACCACTGCAAGGCGAACTCGGTGGGTCGGGACGCGTGATTGTGCGGCTAGCGAGTGAGTCGGCGCGCGCGATTGGGATTTTGTATGACGTTCGGGAAGAGAACGTCGCCTTCCTCGAGTTTTCGCGACATTTCCGGAAACACGGTTTGCCCGTACCAGAGATCTATGCCGAGGCGCTCGAACAGGGCGCATATCTCGAAGAAGACCTTGGCAATACGACGCTGTTCGAGTTCGTTTCGGAGCATCGCACTGGAGACGAAATTGAGCCGGTGGCTATTGAGGCGTATCGGCGGGTGGTCGATGTGCTGCCGCGTTTCCAGATTGAAGCGGGACGCGACCTGAACTACAAGGTGTGTTACCCGCGTGGCAGTTTCGATCGGCAGTCGATTTCGTGGGACCTGAACTATTTCAAATACTACTTTTTGCGGCTGGCGGGAATTCCATTCAGCGAGCAGGCGCTGGAGAACGATTTTGCGCGCCTTACAAAACTGCTGCTGAGCGCGGACCACGATTACTTCCTGTATCGAGATTTTCAGTCGCGAAATGTGATGCTGCGCGACGGCAAACCTTTTTTTGTCGATTACCAGGGTGGCCGCAAAGGCGCGTTGCAGTACGACATTGCATCGCTGCTATTCGACGCGAAGGCTGACTTGCCATCGGCGGTGAGGCAGGAACTGCTCGATCACTACCTAAATTGCGTCGCGAAATACATCAAGCTGGATCGCGCGGCGTTCACTGAGCATTACTACGCATACGTGTATGTGCGCATCATGCAGGCGCTTGGGGCCTACGGATTTCGCGGGTTCTACGAGCGCAAAGCGCATTTTCTGCAGAGCGTGCCGTACGCGTTGAAAAACTTGCGATGGCTGTTGCATAACGTGACACTGCCGATCGCGCTGCCCACGTTGATGGGCGCATTCCACAGCATGTTGGGATCGGAAAAACTGCAAGGGCTGGCGTCGAGCGGGGAGAGCCTGACGGTCCGTTTGTTCAGTTTCTCGTTCCACAAGGGATGGCCGAAAGACGAAACCGGTAACGGCGGCGGATTTGTGTTCGACGGGAGAAGCCTGCCGAATCCGGGACGCGAGGAGCGGTTCAAAGTGCTGACCGGGCGGGACGCGCCGGTGATCGAGTATCTGAACCAGCAGGACGCGGTGCACCAGTATCTGGCAAATGTTTATTCACTGGTAGATGCTAGCGTGAGCGAGTATCAGCGGCGCGGCTTCAAGAACCTGATGGTGTCGTTCGGGTGCACCGGCGGACAGCACCGGTCGGTGTACCTGGCGGAACAGGTGGCAAAGCGATTACGCAGCAGGGGAATTGAAGTGGTGTTGCAACATCGTGAACTGGAGCGCGGGCTGGGAGCGTCGGGCGCATGAAGGCGATGGTGCTGGCCGCGGGGTTGGGCACCCGCTTGCGTCCGCTGACGAATGATCGTCCGAAAGCGCTGGTCGAAGTTGCGGGACGGACGTTATTGGAGATGGTATTAACGCGCCTGAAAACCTTTGGCGTGCGCGAAGTGATTGTGAATGTGCATCACTTCGCCGACATGGTGGTCGAGTATCTCGCGGCGCGTGAGAATTTCGGAATGCGGATCGAGATTTCGCGCGAGGATGAGCTACTCGATACAGGCGGGGGACTGAAAAAAGCGGGATGGTTTTTTCTGGAAGGCTCGTCAAAGGACGAGCCGTTTTATTTGCATAACGTGGATGTGATCAGCACGATTGATTTGGGGCGGATGTTGGAGTTCCATCGATCCCGTCAGGCGCTCGCGACATTGGCGGTGCAGGATCGAGGGACTTCGCGGTATTTGCTGTTCAACGACGCCGGTGAGTTATGCGGGCGGCGGGCGGGCAACGATGGAGCTGTTGAGTGGGCGCGCAAGGTCGGCCGGTTCGAGGCGCGCGCGTTTTCAGGGATTCATGTGATCTCGCCACGGCTGTTGACGATGTTGAGCGAAGACGGCGCATTTTCGATTGTGGCGTCGTATTTGCGATTGGCGGGTGGTGGAGAAAGAGTTATTGCGTTTCCAGCGGATGAGTACTCTTGGCGGGATTTGGGAAGGGTCGAGAGTGTGAGAGAGGCAGAGGCGGATCTGAAGACTTCAACGGAAAGGCCTTAACCACGGAGGGCACAGGGACCTCGGAGGAACAGCACTCAGGGTTCGGTTTCGGACGTGAAGGTACGAAGAATGTTGCCCGACACGGTGCCTGGCAAGAGCACGTTTTTGGCCAGCATATGACGCTGCTCGTCAAACTGATTAGCTGCAGGTGAAACTAGCCCTCCTAATACCAGATTGAGACTTGGGCATCCGGCACCTCATTCGGCGGTGGGTGAAGTAGCAGGAAAGCGGCTGCTGCGTCGCGGGCACGTCCAGCAATTTCACGAGGGTTCGGCCTCTCAGCGACGCCGAGCAGGAGGCTGACCATCAAGTCGCGCCAGAGCAGTCCGGTGAACTGCGAAACAAGTTCGGCAGGACGGCCTGTGAGCAGTCTGGACTCTTGGGCCTGACCCATAATTTTCCGCAAGGCGGCGCGGCTGGCCTCTCGTCCTGTAGAGTTGAGCGCTCGCGCCACTTCAGGGGCCTGGCCCGCCTCAGAGATCGCCAGCCGGAATACTGCGATGACCGTCGGATCGCTTATCTCGCGGAGGAGCTTCGTCCCAAAAGAAGCCAGGACCTGCGCCAGGGTCTCGCGATCGCGAGGCACGGGCAAATCGGCGGGGACGTCCAGTCGCTTGGCGCGTTCACGGATGCAGGCGATCAGCATCTTCTGTTTGTTGCCAACTAGCGCGTAAAGCTCTCGCTTCGAAACGCGCGCGCGCGTCGCGATCTCAAGCGTGCTGGTGGTTGCGTAGCCGCTCCTCATGAAGGCTGCAAAAGCTGCATCAAGAATGCGCTCTCGTAACGCGGCTTCGTCGCCGCTTTTCTGGTGGCGTTTGGACGACGATATCGCGGCCATGACCCTCCTTGACGACTGCGGTACCGTATAGTACCATCTGCGAGTAAATGGTACCCAATGGTACCAAAAGATGACGCTCCGATGTCAGGGCTAGGGCCTGGCGTCGAAGATTCGTTTTGATGAACTCTTAGTCGCATTGGAGGCCAAAATGTCGCAGGAAACCATTTTCAACATCCATCTCATTCTCGGTTATGTCGCGTGGTTGCTTTGCTTCGGCGCTTACGTCATGCCGCGACTCAAGTCAATGGACCCGGTCAAAGCGCAACGCGCCATTGCTACTCTGCACAGCTTCCGCTTCTTCGGGCTCGTCTTTATCGTTCCAGGCGTGGTCGGCCCCAATCTGCCCGCTAGCTTCGCCACGTTCGCGGCCTACTGGGACCTGGCAACTGGAGTCCTCGCGATTTTCGCGCTTCTCACGGTGAGGATACGTCCGCTCTTCTGGCTGTTCGTAGTCGCGTTCAATCTTGTGGGAGCAATCGATCTCATTTTCGACTACTACCATGCCACCCAAGTCGGCCTTCCGGCGATGGCGGGGCAGTTGGGCGCCGCATACGCGATCCCGATCATCTACGTTCCCCTGCTAATGATCACCCACGTCGTCGCGTTCTATTTGATCGTGCGTCCACGACCCAAGGCGGTTCCAGTTTTCGCCCGTGACGTGGCCGCAGCAGCTTAGATTGGATCAGCTGCAATTGGATTGTCGGCGATCCGGAGGTGGGGAAACAGAACCCGCGATTCTGCGCCTTCGAGATTTGTGCCTGTTGTTTTGTGAAGACGGGCTCGGTTGCCAGGTATTAACCCAACTCGACCTCAATCTTCTTTGCCGCCGCATCCAAGCTTGTGATGCGGAAGCTGCGGATCTGGCCCGCACGTGCCGGTTCGGGCTTCGATGCGGCCGCCGGCGAGGAGCCGGTTTTCCATTTTGCTTGCAGCATTGAGCCGAGAGAAGTCAAATCAGCTTTTCCGGATTTCGCAACGCCTGATTCGTCCTCTCGTGCAGAGGGGGTTGACGCCGCTACGGTTGCGCTGATGCGGCACCTGGCAACTATTCCTTCGCCCAACTCGACCCGCGCATTCTCGGTGGAATCGTCCATTAGGCGGCCAGTGACGATGTCTCCGACTTTGTGTTCCGCGATGTACTCGTCGAGGCCAGTTGGGACGAGTTGCTTCATGCCGAGTTTGATCTGGCGCTTCGCGGGGTCGATCGCCAGCACTTGCGCAGAGATGACTTGCCCGACTTTCAGCATTTCCTGCGGATGGTTGATGCGCTTTTCAGCGCTCAGGTCACTGATGTGAATCATGCCTTCGACGCCTTCGCTGAGCTGCACGAATGCGCCGAACTTGGTGAGGCTGGTTACCGGTCCTTCGATCACCGAGCCTTCTGAATATTTCGTTGTGATTTCTTTCCAGGGGTCGCCTAGCGTCTGCTTCAGGCCTAGCGAGATGCGGCGCTCACCGGGATTTACACCAAGGACGACAGCTTCAACCGTCTCGCCCTGCTTTACAACCTCGCTGACGCGCTTGATCTTGCGAGACCAGGACAGTTCAGAGATATGGATCAACCCCTCCACACCTGGTTCCAGTTCGACGAAGGCGCCGAAGTCGACGATGCGGGTCACGGTGCCACGCACTCGGTCGTTCAGTTTGTATTTGTCGGGTGCTGAGTCCCAGGGCTGCGGTAGCAGTTGCTTCATGCCGACCGAGATGCGGCGCTTGCCACTTTCTTCCGCGATTTTCAGGATTTGAACATCCACCTGATCTCCGGCGGTAAGAACGTCGGAGGGCTTACTGATGCGGCTCCACGAAATGTCGCTGACGTGAAGCAGTGCGTCGACGCCGCCGATATCGATAAAGGCGCCATAATCCGCGATGGTACGGACGGTGCCGGTGACGGTTGCGCCCTCTTTGAGCTCGGAGACGCGACGCTCCTGCACGGAACGCTCTTCTTCTTCGAGAACAGCGCGGCGATCGACGACGATATCTTCGTCAGCGACATCGAGCTTGATAATGCGGCAGCGGATTTCCTGCTCGACGAGTTTTTCCAGTTCAGAGGCGTCGCGTGTACCGCTACGGGAGGCAGGCATGAATGCGCGCACGCCGACATCCACGGTGACGCCACCTTTGATCACACCGGTGACGGTGCCGACGATGGTGGCCTTATCTGCAAAAGCCTTTTCAAGCGAAGCCCAGTCGGTGGGACGTTCCACGCGAGTACGGGACAACTGGTAATAGCCTTCCGGATCGCGGCCTTTCACCGAAACCAAAAGCTTGTCTCCTGCCTTTACCGGCTCGTTCGGAAATACAGAAAGCGGAAGAATGCCTTCGGATTTGTACCCGATGTCGAGAAGGACGGAGTCGGCAGTGACGGCAACGACGGTTGCTTCGATCTGCTTGCCGCGATCTTCCGTGGTGTCTTTCTTTTTGGCGTGGGACTTTTCGTATTGCGCGAAAATGTCGCTGAAAGATTCTTCGGGCTCGGTGGTCTGTACGTCAGAAGTGCTGGGATCGGGCATGACAGGTTTACAGCCTCATCGTGAAGTGGTTAGTAGGATAGCATCGGGCGGTCGTGCCGGTGTTCAATTGCAGCGTTGTAGAAATCAAAGTCCCCACCCTGTCCGCAAAATACGCGGACGAGGATGGGGCACCCGTTGCTTTCAGCGTTATGATTGGGGCTGCAGTGAGGTTCCTTATGCGGGTACATCTTTTGCCAGGCCTGATGATAGTCGGCGTTGCTTTCATGTGCGTAAGCGTTCCCGTCGTTGCACAAAATTCCGACGCGGACTCGGCCAACAGCGACAAAGCATGGAGTGCTACGGGAGAGTCGTCGTACACGAGCGGCGTCAATAATGTGCGCACAAGCGAGAGCCATGCCAAGTCGGGGGACCGGACGGTTGATAAGCAGTCCCTGCAACGGGTTGGCCCGGATGGGCGTTACGAGAATTTCATGGATGTTGAGACTGAAACCGTGAAAATGAACGCCACGACCACGAAGACGATTACAAAAACATTCGGCAGGGGAGTGAATGGCGAGAGGACGTTGGTCCAGGTGGTGGAAGAGCAGAAACAAGAGCTGCCCGGCGGAGGGTCGAAGAGCGTGCGGACCGCGTCGAACCCGGACTCTAATGGGCGTTTGCAGCTGGTGCAGCAGGATGTGCGCGAGACCAAAAATCTGAGCCGAGACACGCAGGAGACGAGATCAACGACGTTATTGGGAGACATGAACGGAAACCTGTCTCCAACTTCGCGCACCATCGAGCGACAGACCAAGACAAGCGATAGCTTGACGAAGTTTCAGAAATCGACCGAGAACCAGGACCTGAATGGCGGCTGGCAACTGACAGAAAAGCGCGAAGGAACAATCCGACAGGATGGGAAGGAGCGCACGATTGAGGAAACGTTATCGCGCGCGGATGCGAACGGGCGCCTGGCAGTAGCCGGACGAACTGTCAGCAAAGAGGTGACGGACGCAAGCGGCGACACGCGCAGTACGGTCGAGAAATATTCCGATCTGACTCCGGGCGCAGCGCCAGATGGCAGCTTGCTCTTGAACGAACGCGTAACCACGGTTCGCAAAGCCGGCGGGGACGGATCGACTACGCAAAGACAGGTCGAAGCGGTGAATCCGGGAAATCCGAGCAGCGGTTTGCAAGTTAGTTCGAAGACGATTGACATTGTGAGAACGGGACCGGGCGGAACAACCGAAACACGGACGACGCAACGGGCGAACGGAAGCGGTGGGCTTGATACTGTTCAAGTCGACACAAGGTCATCCGATCAGGTTCCGGCCGTGAAAGTTGAGATTGCGCCCGCAAAGAAAGCGGCACCAACCAAGAAAGCAGAGGTCGCGCCTGCTTCCAAGCCTAAGTAAGGGCCCGCGGCGTTGTTTTTTTAACAACTGAGTCTTAATTCACACGAGCTGTTACGGGTTCCACATTCCACCCATCCACAACCAGTGTCGCGTTCTTTCCGAGCACATCTTTCTTTAGATAGCGCGCCGTGAGCGTCTTCGATTGGCCAGGCATTAACGAGATGTAATTGTCTTCCCACAAGACAGGCAAGATCTCGTCTTCCGAGTTCGCTCCGCGAATGCCGACATGAACCTGGAACGCCAAGTTTTTGGTTGGGTTGTGAATCGTGACTCGGACTTGGTCGCTGCCCTCGATCTTTGCCGTTGCGCTCAAGCGCACGCGGGGCAGCTGCTGCAGGGCCGTCAGATCTTCGAATGTCGCGATGGGAGCGAAGGCGGTGTCTTTGACCTTGTCCCAAGCGATGGTGGAGAGTTTGGCGGGTAGCCAGTAAAAGTTGGAACTAACCTCTTTTTTGGCCGCGTCAAGAACCGTGAGTTTTACAAAGTAAACGGTCGATGCGGGCTCGGGCGGAAAGGGTGGAAGCGTCATGACGTTCGTTGAACTGTCCGGGTCGGCGTTGAGCTTTGCATCGCGCGAAAAGAACTCCTTGAGATTGAAGTCGTACACACGCGCTGAGACCGTGAGTCCTGGAATCGCTTCCCGTTTGCTGTTCACGACCGCGATGCTGCGGTCGTTGTAGGAGAATTGAACGTGCACCGGCTCGCAGGCTTTCTTCGAGCCGAAGTATCCGCCAGCGGGGTAAAGGTAGTAGTCCCACAGATGCCAGTAAGTCGAAGGCCATCCCACGTTCAAGAGCCATTGGATTACACCGGTCGAGGTGTACTTGTTGCGCGAGTACGCCTCGAACATGGCCCGTTCTCCGTCGTAGGCCATGGCCTGCGCTTTGAGTAGATAGTCATCGAGACCGGTCGGCTTCCCATAGGTCGCATTCATGGCTTCGTGGAACCGGTCCATGGTCATGAAGCGTTCGCCGGCGGAGTGGTAGTTCCACACTTCATCGATGGGCCAGAGATGATCCTTTGGAATGAATTTGCGGAGGCTTTGCAGCGGCGGAATGGCAGGTCCAGGGCCGGTCTCCGTATTGAAACCGTAGGCGCCGCCCCAACGTGCGTCGGTGAGTTCCATGGGCTGGCCTGCGGGCGGAGGCGTGCTCGGAGTGCCGTCGTCGGATGGAATGGGCCGGGTAGGAATGTCTGCGCGATCAGCGAGCCAGTAACTCGGAGGTTGGTAATCGTACGGGCCGCTCATCTTGACGCCGGAGCGTCCCGTAACCGACGTAGCATTGTCTGAGGCGGAAGAAAGAATCACATTCGGCCACGCCACGCTTTTCAAAACGTCAAGGTAGGCCCGTTCGACTTCGGCAGGAGGAGGTCCATCGCTGCCGTTCGACCATGAAATCACGCTGGGATGGCTACGCAAGCGCAGCGTCTGAGTGCGAAGTGATTGGGTTGCGACGTCGAGAGTGCCGGGTAGCCATTTGTCCCACTGTTCCCAGATGTCGCAGCAGCACCAGCCTGCCATGACGAGAAGCCCCATTTCGTCGGCGCGATTAAAAAAGTAATCGGATTCGAGCTGCGCCTCGAGGCGAATGGTGTTGAGGTGCATATCCTGCACGTACTGGAGTTGCGCTTCCGTCCGCTCGATGGAGGGACGAAGAAGCATATCCATGGACCATCCACCGCCGCGGATGAGGATCTTCTTCCCGTTGATGAGGAAGAGGCGATAACCCTGATCGGTCATCTCAGAGGTGACTTCGCGAATCCCAAAGCGAATTTGCTGCTGATCAGAATTTTCGGCGCCAACTGAGAAGCTGACAGACGCATTGTGCAAAGTTGGCGAGCCCATCTCGGCCGGCCACCAAACTGCGGGCTTCTTCACCTGCAATTCTGGAAACTTGTCGGGCGCAAACTCGATGCTGCGCGTTTCGCTTGGTTCGAGCGTGACATCCTGGTGCAGGCGGATGCGATCCACCACGGCTTCAACTACGCCTTTCACTGATATTTCCGATGCGTTTTTGAGCTCAACCATGACTGTCAGGTCGGCCTGCTTAAGCGATGCGTCAGGGAAGTGCGTGACGACCTGCGGAGATCGAACGCTCACGGGTCCTGATGCGGTGAGGTACACGTCGCCCCAGATGCCCATGTCTTTATCTGGGGGCGCAGGATTCCAGTCCACCCAGTTGATGCCAAGTTCTTTCTCGGTAGGAGCAAAGACCTCGACTGCAAGCACGTTGGGCGCGCCGGGCGTGACGAATGAGGTTACGTTGAACTCATGGATATTGTAGGCGCCCGCGACATCCTTGGCGTCGGCGAGTTTCTTACCGTTGATCCAGAGATTGGCGCGATAGTTGATGCCTTTGAAATGCAGCCACGCGCTCTTGCCTGTGTACGTGGCCGGAAGCTGGAACTCCGTGCGATACCACCACGAGCGCGCGTACGGACTGTCTTTGTCCATCGGGAGGTTGTTGAACGTATTCAAGCCGATGGGGTAGGTCATGCCAGGATACTTGCGCAAGTTCATTCCGAAATAAGGGTCGGGGAACTCTCCGGACTCGACTTGAGCATTCACAACAGTGGTTGGAACAGTGGCGGAATACCATCCCTTCGGCTGGAACGATTTGGAGGAGATAACATCGCCAGACTCCGGGGCATTCGCAGACGACTGGATTGACCAACCTTTGTGGAGTGCCACGACGGCAGGGCCGCTTGCGGAAGCAGCTGCGGCAACTGATCCGGCCAAGATCAGTACGGTCAGGATGGTGAGACAGGATGAAAGCATTCGAGCTCGCACAAGGCGCATCTGGTGTCCTCTAAATTTGCGCAGACGTGGAATGGAAAGCGGAATCACATTAAACGATTGGGTAGCTGAAGTTCCAATCGAGGAGATTTTGTCATGGTTGACCAAAGGGTGGCTGCCATTGACTCCCATGGGGGAGGGGGGTAGGCTTTAGACAATGGTAGTTGCTTGCACCCTGGGAGCGAGCATTCCGGCCGGTTCCAACCTCAGAGAGAAGATTTGTTTCCCATGAACGCGGGGGAGATGTGTTCCTCGGCGTGATTGTCCGTTTCTGGGCTAGTGGGAGGTATCGACCAAGGCAGGATCGCGGGTTAGAGTTCACAGTGGATGGCAGCGCTAAAGGGTTACTGAATGAAGAAGAGCATCGAGATCACCCCGAACATCGAGGCACTGTTTGGCACGCGGGACGAAAACCTGCATGTGCTCGAAGACGGCTTGAATATCAATATTGATCTGCGGGCGGACCGGATTGATCTTGAGGGCGCCGCGCGCGATGTGGCGCGCGCTGAGCAGATTTTCTCGGACTTTGAATACCTGCGAAAGTCGGGACACACTTTCAATAATGGCGACCTGAACAGCATGCTGCGCGTGCTGGCGGCGGATCCGAAGGTGACGCTGCGCGGTCTGGCCGAGGCGGGGCGTCAGCGTTCGCTCGGGCGCAGGACTGTCCAGCCGAAGAGTTCGAACCAGAGGAAATATCTGGAAGCGATCGAAGCCCACGACATGGTGTTTGGTGTTGGTCCGGCAGGCACAGGCAAGACCTACCTTGCGGTAGCCATGGCGATCTCGGCGTTGCTTAGCAAGCAGGTGAACCGGATCATCCTGGCGCGGCCTGCGGTAGAGGCTGGCGAGCGTCTGGGATTTCTGCCCGGAACCTTGCAGGAGAAGATCGATCCGTATTTGCGGCCTTTGTACGACGCGCTGTTCGACATGATGGATCCGGAGAAGGTGGAGCGATACCTGGAGAAGAATGTCATCGAGATTGCCCCGATTGCATTCATGCGCGGACGCACGTTGAACGATTCGTTCGTGATTCTGGATGAGGCGCAAAATACAACGTCCGAGCAGATGAAGATGTTTGTCACGCGGCTTGGTTTCAACTCGAAGGCAGTGATCACCGGCGATATCACCCAGATCGATTTGCCGAATGCGCGCAGAAGTGGGCTGCTTGAGGCGATTGATATTTTGAAGGGCGTGCCCGGGCTCGCATTTGTGCACTTCGACGAAAGCGACGTAGTGCGGCACCACCTGGTACAGCGGATTATCCGAGCCTACGACGAGCACAAAGCTCGGCTGGCAGAAGAGCAGATTCCACTGCTTCCGGAGGCCAAAGCGAGCAACGGCAGCAAGCCGGTAGCGGTACCCGAAAGCGGTGGGGCAGGGAAAGTTGCGTCGGATGTCCTTCGCGTTCAGGAATAGAATAGCGGGTAAGTTTTGCAGGAGGGCGCCTTCAGGTCCCTCCTGTTTGCTTTAGAACTGTAGCCAGGTGCGTAGTCTGCAGCCGGTTGTCGTCCGTCAGGAACGAGGGATTCTTGATTATCTTGCAGAAGCGTGTGCCGGGACTGACGGAGCGGGCACTGGAGCGCTTTGTCGCGCGCGCGAAGAAAATGGTTGGGTTGAAAGGTGCCGTCAGCGTGCTCATTACGAGTAGCCGAGAAATGCGAGAATTGAACTACCGGTTCCGAAGGAAGGACGTGGCGACGGACGTGTTGTCATTTCCTGCGCTACGCGGGGTGGTGACAAGATTCGCCGGCGACATCGCGATTTCGGCGGAAATTGCCGCAGCGAACGCGAAGCGCCTTCAGCATTCCACAGGGGATGAGATCAAGATTCTGGCCTTGCACGGAGTGCTGCACTTAAGCGGATACGATCACGAACGGGATGATGGCCAGATGGCTCGCACCGAGGCACGTCTCCGAAAAGAGATGAAGTTGCCCGTCGGGCTGATTGAACGGCGCGGCGACGAAGAGGCTCTTAAACGCAAAGATCGCGAAGGTTCACAAAGGTCGTTAAGAAAACCTGTGACGGCAAGTGCTCGTGGTAGGAACAAAGCGGCGGCTTCGAACGCGAACACGAATGTGCGCGTTGCGCGAGCGAGGGCGCGATGATTGGCATCGGCGTTGCGCTTACGGTGCTGCTCGGGTTGTTAACGTTGGTGTCTTACGTCGACCGGCTTTATCAAGAGATCGGGCGGTTCCTATCGCGAGAATTTCAGGACAACATCAATGCCTTCGAGAAGGAAGTCGAGCCGCGGCTTCGAGTAAGCCGTGAGAGGGCTTCGGTTTCAATGGCGATCCTGACGCAACTGACCACCGCTGCGATCGCGATGTTGATTGCATACTCAGTGTTTCGCGATAACGCTTGGACGGTTCACGAAATCGTGCAGGCGACAGTCAGCATGATCCTGGTGGTGATTGTCTGCAACCGGCTGCTACCGTTTGTGTTTTTTTCGCGCACCAATGGGCATTGGCTGGCGCGATGGTCGATTGTGTTGAGAATGCTTATCTATCTCGTGCTTCCAGTAACGATCGTCCTGGGCTTCTGCCAGTCAGTCGCAGCGTTGACGCGCGAGCATGGAGATCCGGAGCCGGAGAGCCCGGCGGAAGCGGTGGATGCGTTGATCGAAGCGGGACAAGAAGAGGGAATTATTCAGGAAGGCGACCGCGATCTGATTCAGTCGGTGGTCGAGTTTGGCGGGAAATCCGTGCGGGAGGCAATGAAGCCGCGTCCGGAAATGGTCGCTGTACCCGTCAATACGACGGTGGAACAATTCATCAATCTGCTAAAGGGGAAACCCTTCTCGCGGGTGCCTGTGTACGAAGGAACAATCCACAACATCAAGGGCGTCGTTTGGGCACAGGATGTACTGCAAGTGCCCGATAGCGAGGCTGCATATCGCACGGTCGATACGCTCATGCGGAAGGACGTCTATTTTGTTCCTGAAAGCAAGCTCTCGAGCGATCTTTTGCGAGAAATGCAGCGAAATAACATTCGTATGGCCATTGTGGTGGATGAGTATGGCGGCGTGGCGGGACTGGTCACCATAGAAGATTTGGTCGAAGAAATTGTCGGGGAGATTGGCGAGGAACACGAAAAAGTCGTAAGGGAAAGCGAAAAGTCTTTCGTCGTGCCCGGGAATATGGATATTGATCGCCTCGGTGAGTTGCTGGGCGTACGTCCAGAAGGTAAAGAATCTGCGACGATTGCCGGCTTGGTGAGTGAACTGGCGGGCCGCATTCCGAAAAAGGGTGAGGTCGTGGAAGAGGACGGTCTGAGGTTTGAAGTGCTTGACGCTACCGACCGTCGCGTAGAGCGCGTGCGCGTGAGTACGGACTCGTCGCGTCAAATGAAACTAATCTAAGCGCGGCTTCTCATTTGCGTACTCGGCTTCTCATTTGCGTCTCATAGTGGCGCGCATTTCTCTTTGGTTTTTTGAATCTGTTCGTTGACCTCTTATGTCTCTTCACTCCGGATTTGTTTGCATTCTTGGACGGCCCAATGCGGGCAAGTCGACGCTGCTCAATGCGCTTGTGGGCGAGAAGCTCGCGATCATTTCGCCAAAACCACAGACGACGCGAAACCGCATTCAGGGCGTTGTGAACATCCCGAAACAGAAGGGACGATCTGCAGCGCAGATTGTTCTGATTGACACTCCCGGCATCCACAAACCCGATAGTTCGCTCGGTCGCAAAATGATGACCGAGGTCCGGGAAGGGCTAGAAGGCTGCGACCTGCTTCTGATGATCGTTGATGTGAAGCAGAGACCGGGAATCGAAGATAAGTTTTTGATGGAAATGGTCAAACAGGCAGGGACCCCGACTGTCCTACTGCTGAACAAAGTTGATTTGTTGGGTAAAGAGAAAGACAAGCTCCTTCCGATCATTGCGCAGTACCAGCAACTGCACGAATTCCGGCAAGTGATTCCAATTTCTGCGCGCAAGAAAGACGGGCTCCAACTTCTGCTGGACGTAATCGTAAGGATGCTGCCTCAAGGCCCTCGTTACTTTCCTGAAGATCAAGTCACGGACCAGCCGACCCGTTTCATGGCGGCGGAGATCATCCGGGAGCAAGTTCTGCTCGAGACAAGGGAAGAAGTACCACACGCCACAACTGTCATCGTCGAGCAGTTTGAAGAGGGCGCGAAGCTGACTCGCATTGCGGCGATCATTTATTGCGAACGCGCGGGGCAAAAGGCCATCTTGTTGGGAAAAGGGGGCCTGATGCTCAAGAAAATCGGCACGGCGGCGCGACTAGACATCGAGAAGATGATGCGGACAAAGGTCTACCTCGAACTGTTTGTTAAGGTGAAGGCCGGGTGGCGTGAGTCGCGAGAGTTTGTGGAAGGGTTGGATTGGCGTAGGCAATTGGAAGCCATCACAGCCCCGACGGTTGTTGAACGTTCCGGTCGGTCGTGACCCGACGTTCAGTTGCCGATTGGGGGTTGTACGAATACAATCCATGGCACGCTAGGCCCTGTTGAAGAAAAGCATGAAGAAGCCTCGGGTTCCGAAATCTAAGCCTGCCTGCAGCTTTGACACGGACCATTTATCCCTCAAACTCCGTATTACGCTGGCTGCCGACCGAAATGCGGTCGATGCCGTCGTCCAGCGCGTCATGGGCATCGTCCGGGACCAGAAATGTATTGAAGGCAAAGAAGATGCGATCGAACTGGCCCTGACGGAGGCGTTGGCGAATGCGGTGGTCCACGGGGCAAAAGGCGATCCAACCAAGACCGTTGAGTGCGATGTGGCTTGTGACCAACAGCGCGGGATCCTGATCGTGGTCCGCGATCCGGGACCGGGTTTTGATCCCGGAACCATCCCGAATCCGTGCGTCGGAGAGAATGTTTACTCAAACCACGGTCGTGGGATTTTTCTGATTAATCAGCTCATGGATGAAGTCAAGTTCGCCCGGAACGGGACTGAGATTCACATGGTTAAGCGGTAGTTTTCCAATGGCCAGCAACAGCCATCGCCAGAATTCCCAAGCTCAAAACCATCATTACAAGAGCCATGATCCAACCTAGAATTGGGATGATCTGGACTGTGATGATTGCGACCACGCCGATCAGCAAGGCTTTCGCCGGAACAGCACTGTATCGCTGACCGATCAACAGACACAGCGCCGCGTATCCGGGCGCAAGCAGTAGTAGCAGCAATCCCGATAATACGGGTTCGAGCGATTCCGGCCTTGAAGTGCTCACCAGAGCCATTGCAGTGGTTAAGGCCGCCAGGATCAGTGCGCCAAACAGAAGAGTCTTCGATCGCCGCGCTCGAACTTGTTCGGCCATTCTCTCCAGTCGCGCTCGACCGAGAATCCAGTAGCAGAGAAACGCGAGCGGAAGAGAGATGCATAGTCCTATCAGCCAAAGGATGAGGGCCGTCCGCCAACGAGGAGGAATCTTCGAGAGGAACGCTGGCCCGTTGGCGGATTCAGAGCGTGCTGCAAGAGCTGTGGGGAATCGTTTGATGGAGCCCCATGAGGCCACGACATCCCCGGCAACTTGCGAACGGTCATCGAGTCGGTTGTCGCCGAAGACCGAGACGGAGTCACCTTGGACGCGCGCTGCCGGGTAGAGGTGGATCGATCCAGCGACAGCCACAGCATCGCCGCCAACTACGCCATGAATATCAATGTCTCCCCACTGCGTGGTTGCATCATGTTTCAACTCGCCGTCAACATGAATGCTACAGAAGAAACATGTGGCCCCGTTCAAGGTTTGACCTGGGGGGACAGTGATGTCGCGAAACCAGCTGGTGGGGTCTGGATCAGGTTGCGCGGTACAAGATATGGCGCAGAGAACCAAGATCGCGATGTAATGCGCGCGGTGTCGCATGGCTTTGGCGAGTTTATTCTTTTGCTGCGATTCCGAGAGTCTTCATCTTGCGGTAGAGGTGGCTGCGTTCAAGGCCCAGGACCTCAGCGGTCCGGCTTACGTTGCCGTGATTTTCGTCCAACTTCTTCAAGATGTAGTCGCGCTCGTAGGCGTCGCGGGCCTGATGCAAAGTCGAGAATTCCGTTCCCGCGGCACGGCGGCTGCCATCACGGTAAACAAGGGGCGGCAAGTGTTTGCGTTCGAAACGCGTGGTGGTCGGATTCATGATGACGATGCGCTCGATGACGTTGCGCAGCTCGCGGACGTTGCCGGGCCAGGAGTAACGCATTAGTACCTCGATGGCGTCGTCAGTGAGTTCACGGGTACGGCGGCCGTAGGTCGAGGCGAACTCCTTTACAAAATGTCGTGCCAGAAGTGGAACGTCCTCTTTGCGTTCGCGTAGGGGCGGCACGAAGAATGGAATGACATTAAGGCGGTAGAAGAGATCCTCGCGAAAATTGCCTTTCGAAATTTCCTCTTCGAGATCTTTGTTAGTAGACGCTATGACACGAACATCGACCGTGCGAGGGTCGCCGCTGCCGACAGGTTCGAAGCGCTGTTCATCTAGGGTCCGCAAGACCTTCGACTGTGTTTTGAGACTCATGTCTCCAACTTCATCGAGAAATATCGTAGCCCCGTCGGCGAGTTCGAACTTCCCTTTTTTCGCTGCGGTCGCGCCCGTGAATGCTCCTTTGACGTGACCAAACAGCTCCGACTCAATCAATTCTTCTGGAATTGCTGCCGAGTTAACTTCAATAAAGGGAGCAGCCGCGCGACGAGACTCCGCGTGTATCGCGCGCGCGACGAGTTCTTTTCCTGTTCCTGACTCGCCGTAGATCAAAACACGACCATCAGTCGGGGCAACGACGGAGATCTGTTTCCGCAACGCGCGCATCGCCACTGACTCGCCGACCATCACGTACTCTCGGCCGAGTGCGGCGGCCATGTCGGCATTCATCAACTCAAGTCGTTGTTGCCGGAGTGCATTCCGAACCGTCAGCACGGTCTTTTCGATCGACAAAGGTTTTTCGATGAAGTCGAAAGCGCCGAGTTTGGTGGCGCGAACCGCGGTCTCGATGTTGCCGTGACCCGAAATAATCACCACAGCAGACTGCGATCCTGAGGCGCGAAGCTGTTTGAGTGTTTCGAGCCCGTCGATTCCGGGCAGCCAAACATCGAGCAGAATGCAGCCGTATGCGCGGCGTCCGAGAGCTTTGAGACACTCTTCACCCGTCGCCACAGAGTCAGCGACGAAGCCTTCGTCTTCCATGACTGCTCGTAACGTGTCGCGAATACCGCGCTCGTCATCGACGATTAGGATTGAATCCATGGTGATGCGGGAGGAGGCAAGAGCAAAGAGCTAAGAGGTAAGCCCCAAGTAACAGAGTCTTTGACCTTTGCCCTTTGCTCTTTGCTCTTCGGCATTCCCTCTTTGCCGGTTCTAACTCTGAGTTGGCATCTCGATAATAAATCTGGCGCCTCGCGGCTGGTTCTTCTCCGCTCGAATTCGACCGCCGTGCTCAAGAATAATTCTCTGAACAATCGCGAGACCGAGGCCCGTTCCGCTATCTCGTCGCGGCCGGGCTCAATACTGCGTTCGGCCTGGCGATCTACCCGGCGCTCCTGTTGGCCATTCCGGCGTTGCGCGTCCACTAGCTGGCCGCGCTATTCATTGCTCAGGCGTTAAGCCTCGCCTTTGCTTACACGAGCTACAAGCTTGGCGTGTTCCAGACGCGCGGGCGCTACGCCCGGGAGCTGACCGCCTTCCTTTCGTTCTACGGGGTCAATTACGCGGGCAACTGGATCGCGCTTCCGGCGCTGGTCGAATTAGCGCACATTGGCCCGATCGTCGCGCAGCTGATGTTCAGCGCGGTGATCATGATCACGAGCTATTTCTGGCACAGCAAAGTCACGTTCAGGGGTGCGAAGTGAACGCGGAAACCACCTTTCTGAAGCGTGATTGCCCGTCTTGCGGGGCGAAGGACGGCAAGGCCGAGGCGTTCAGCGGGAAGGCTGCGGAGACGCTAAGCCTTGACGACCTGAAGCCCTACTGGCGCGGCCTGTTCCAGGAGAAGGTCTTCTTCACCTATGACCGCTGCGGGGACTGCGGCCTGCTCTACGCACCCGTCTTCTTCGACCAGTCGCAGCTCGGCGAGCTCTATTCGGCGATGGAGCCGAACATGGACGCCGTGGGTACCGACGCGATCCAGGCGACCCAGCGCGTCTATTTCGAAGAAGCGACCGAAGGTCTCGCCGTCTCGGGCAACTTCCTCGAGATCGGCCCGGATGTCGGCTACATCGTCGGCCATGCCGCCAAGGATCCGCGTTTCGAGCATTTTTACCTGTTCGAGCCGAACAAGTCGGTCCACGCCGAGCTTGGCGCCGCTGCGAACGGGAAGCCGTTCGCGATCTCGGAGGACATGGACGACCTGTCGGCGGTTCCGGACGGCACAGTTGCCCTAGCACTCATGGTGCATGTCTTGGACCATTTGCTCGATCCGAAGATGATGCTTGAGCAGATTCGAAAGAAGCTGAAGCCCGGCGGCCGGGTCGCCATCGTCACCCACAATGAGCGGTCGCTGCTGCGCTCGATGATGGGCAAGCGCTGGCCCCCTTTCTGCCTGCAGCATCCCGAGCTCTACAATCCTCAGTCGATCACCAAGCTTCTTCAGACGGCCGGCTATGGAGCGGTCGAGGTGCATGGCAGCAAGAATTATTTCCCGCTGAGCTTCATGGTCCGGCAGGCCGCCTATACCGCCGGCATCAAGCTAGAGGGCGTGCCGCTCCCGAAGACTGTGCTGGGGCTCAGGCTCGGCAACATCATGACGATTGCGAGCGCCTGATGGGACAAGCGCTGGTATTCGGCGGGAGCGGGCAGATCGGTTCGGCGTGCGCCGGAGCGCTGCGCGGGCAGGGCTGCAAGGTGATCGCAACCTCCCGCAAAGGCGGCGAGGGCGTTGCTGCATATGATCCGCTGGCCGAGAAGCTGGCACTGCCAGGGGAAGATCAGTTCGACGCGGTCGTCTGGGCCCAGGGTGCCAACCTCAACGACAGCATCCTAGATTTCGACCTCTCGCGCCATCGCGCGATCTACGACGCTAATGTCACCTTCGTGCTCGAAAGCCTTCATGCCTTGCTCGTGTCGGACCGGCTGGCAAACAGCGCGCGGCTCTGCGTCATAAGCTCGATCTGGCAGATGTCTGCGCGGCCCAGCAAGCTGTCCTACATGGTCTCGAAGGCGGCGCTGCAGGGTCTGGTGCAGTCGATCGCGACCGACCTCGCCGAGCGCGGCATCCTGGTCAACGCGGTGCTGCCCGGCGCGCTCGACACGCCGATGACCCGCCAGAACCTGACGCCTGAGCAGATTGGCCGGATGGCCGGGATGACCAAGTTCAACCGGCTCGCGGCGCTTGGCGACGTGGCGGCATTGGTCGCCTTTCTCTGCTCGCCGGCCAACACCAGCATCACCGGCCAGTTCGTTGCGGTCGACCTAGGGTTCCAGAATGCGCGACTTGTTTGAGATCCGGTCGTCCAGCGGCAGTCATCCGGTGCGGATCACCGATGCGTCGGTCCGCGACGCAATCGCAGCCTGCGACGGTTCGCTAATCCTCGCCGACTCCTTCTTTCGCGACCAGCTCGAGGGGTTGGACCGGCCGATCATCTTCATCGACGCGACCGAGGAAGCGAAGGAATTCCGGGCGGTCGGCCCACTGATCGAGCAATGCCGCGAGCAGGGGCTGGCGCGCAATGGCCGCATCGTCGCTTTGGGCGGCGGCGGCGTCCAGGACATCGCCGGTTTCATCGCCACGGTCTACATGCGTGGCGTCCAATGGACTTTGCTGCCGACGACGCTGCTGGCGATGGTCGACAGCTGCATCGGTGGGAAGAGCTCGATCAACGTCGGCGCGTTCAAGAACCTCGTCGGCTCTTTCTACCCGCCGGACGAAATCATCGTGCCGGTAAGGGCCGTCGAAACGTTGCCGCCCGAGCATGTCGCGGCCGGCAAATGCGAAGCAGCGAAGATCTGCTTCGCGCGCGGGGACGAATGCTTCGACGATTATGCTGAGCTGGACCAAAGCGACGTCGAACGGATGATCGATGAGTGCGCGAAGGCGCTAGGCGGACTCGACGTGCTCATCAACAACGCCGGGGTCGCCGGACCGACCGCACCGGTTGAAGCCGTGGACCCGGATGACTGGGAAGCGGTGCTGCGCGTGGGCCTGACCGGGACATTCAACGTCACGAGAGTCGCCATCCCGCTGCTCAAGCA
>Ga0207643_10000669_pt1 | contig 21345 bp, 22 predicted proteins | sample KBSMisM62_FD_184313 | JGI IMG/M metagenome (GOLD analysis project Ga0207643, IMG submission 184313) | Miscanthus rhizosphere microbial communities from Kellogg Biological Station, Michigan, USA - KBS Miscanthus M6-2 (SPAdes) (version 2) | ecosystem: Host-associated > Plants > Roots >...
GGCTCGCTGCGCCACCCAGAAGAGCGCGTTGCCGCGCACTGCACTGGTCCTGGCGTCGCGGGCCAACGCGATCAGGCGATCGGTCGCATGCCGGTCTGCGTGCAGCGCGATCGCCATCGTGGCGCTGTTGGCGAGCGAGCGCGTTGTGTCTCCGGTCGCGAGCGTCTCCAGCCAGTCGATGCTCTCCGTCGCGCGTACACCAGTCAACCAATAGAGAGTCAATCCACCGGCGTCGAGGGGGCACTCGGGTGAGGCGATGCGGACCTTTTGCACGCTTCGGTCTGCGATCCGGTAGAGCACGAAGATCGATTCCGCGCCTTCGAGCTTCACGGGGCCGACGCGCGCGCGTCCGGAGAATCCGTCGGAGGCCCAGCACCCCGTTTCGCGGTCGTCCCTGTTCAGCGGAACCGCATAGCCGATCCACGCGGGCCCCGAGGTGCGCGACGTGATCGTGGCGATCTCTCTCGCAACCGGCTGGGTGGCAGCACGCGACTCCAGCGTGCCGTTGACCACGTCGGGCGTCTGCGCGCCCGCCGGCGCGGCGGCGAGCACACACGCCGCGATCGTGCAGATGGAACTGGAAACCGGGAGGCGTGACCGGATGCTCACTTCAAGAGCTCCAGCATGTAGTCACGCGCTGCGGGCGACCGCATCAACGACAGCTTCTGGACGATTCGCGCCTTGAGATCGCGGTTGGTCTCTTTCCGGGCGAGGGCCACGAGTGCCTCGGCATTCTGCTGGATGAACAGAGCGTCGATGGCCGCCCCTTTCAGTTCCGGATCCGTCTGCCGGTTGTAAATGTTCAGGATCGCATCAGCACTGCCCCGTTGCCCCATCATGCCGAGGCTCTGAATCGCGCGCCGTCGCAGCGCCATGGTTGCGTCGCTGTTGGCGACTTCAATCAGGTGAGTCGTGTCGCCACCCATGAATAGCGCCTGGATGATTCGGTCCTTGACCTCGGGGTCGCTCTCTTTTTGATAGAGCTGCCACACCTCGTCGCGCGCACCCATCATGCCGAGCTGTCGCACGGCCTCGCCGCGCAGCTCGGGTGACTTCTCGCTGGTGGCCGCCGCCAGCACGCGCTCACGCGCGCCCGACATCATGTAGCTCCGGAGGATCTGCCGCTTGACGTCGATGTCGGCCGACGAAGCGTAGATCTCGCCAAGCAGCTCACGATTGGGCTGCGATCCATTCATGCCGATGTACTGAATGGCTTTCAGTTGCAGGTCAGGATTGGCACCGCCGCGGGCCACGGTCGTCAGCACCTGGCGTGCGCGCGGCGCATTGCTTTGCGCCAGCACGAAGAGCGTGCGCTCCTTGAGCCGCGGTGAACTGTTGCCTTGCAGCAGCTTTTCGAGCATCGGGATCGCCTGCTCCGGGTCCTGATGCTGGAGCCCCTGAATGGCGAACAGCTTCAATTCCTCGTCGGCCTGCACCTCAGGAGAGACGGGTTGACCCGCCCGCTGCCGCACCTGAATTTCCAGCGCGCGGGCGTCAGCTGCCCAACGACTCGAGGGATACGTCTTGAGGAGATCCGCGACCGACGTCAGCGCCTCGGCCTGCCGGTTCAACTTGTCGAGCGAATACGCGCGCCAGTAGAGTGCCGCGTCGGCGCGCGGAGCTTTGGCCGAGACCAACGCGGTGAAGCGCTCGACCGCCTGTGGCCATTGCGCGCGCTCGATCGCCTCCTGACCCTGCTCGTAGAGATTGTCAAAACGGTCGCGCGACTGCTCGGCGCGCTCGCGTTCGCGTTCGGCGCGCTCGCGCGCTCGCTCAGCGCGCTCAGGCTCAGTCTGCTCGCGCGTTCGCGTCTGCTCCTCGAGAAGGACGGCAGCCCGGTCGCCGCGAGCATCGAGAACCACGGCCGCCTGACCCGCCGCAACGATAGACGGACTGGCAAGCGCAAGAATCACCGACGCCGCCGCGAACCAAGCTCTCGTCATCACAGACTCCATTACCATGCTCGTTCTCTCATCTCTCTCGCGACGACTCGTACCCGGAAGACGAGATCCTGCTCGCCGATCCGCTGACGGAGCCGGTTCAGTTCCTCCGGAGCGTCGGTAGGTCCGTTGGCAATTTCTACCAGCACGCGCTCCAGGTCTTCGAGCAGACGTCCGATTTCGGCATCACCGATTTGTTCCGCGGAGCGGCGATACAGACGGCCGGCGGCCACCAGATCGGCGGCGCGTGCCCGGTCGCCCGCGATCGGCCCGCCGATGTCGTAGTCGGCGTTCACCAGCTCCACGAGGACGCGTTGCGATCGCTCGAGATGATCCTCGACCGCGGCGCGCAGCAGTCGTTCGTTCAGAGCCTGGTCCGCTTCAACGGATCCACGGGACACGGATGGTGGGTGCTCCCAGACCCGGCCCGCCGTGAATGCTGCCACCATGAGAATGCCGATGCTGGCGGCGACGGCAAGTCGCGGCATCATCCCGTTCCATCGTGTGCGCCACGGCCGCTGCACGGGCAGCAACGGCTCGATCCTTGCCCATATCTCGCGCTCGAATCCGCTCGGCGGCTCGCTGATCGGGGCGGTATCGACTGCCGTCAACACGGCGCGCAGCTCCTCGTCGAGAGCCCGACACTGCTCGCAGTGCTCGAGGTGAGTGCGCACGCCTGCGCGGTCGTCGGCGGTGCCCTCGGCGTAGAAATCGAGGAGCAGTTCCTCATCGGTCAGGTGACGCATCATCGGCTCCGGCAACACCCGGCTCCTTCCTTGAATGGCGCAAGCGCCATGCGCATTTTTCGGACGGCGCGAAAGATGCTGTGCTTGGTCGCGCTGGTGTTGAGGCCGAGTGCCATGCCGATCTCGTGGATCGACATCCCTTCGATGTGCCGGAGCACGAACGCCGCGCGCTCGAGCGTCGTCAAGCGGACCAGCGTCTGATCGACGCGTTCCCCGATTTCGCCCGCCAGCACCAGGCGATCCGGTTCAGCATCCGTGGTCTCGATCCAGCCGCTCGTCGACTCCTGTTCGAGTGTCGCCGGATCGTAGGCCGGCTCGCGGCGGCGTGCCACGCGCAGATGGTCGATCGCGCAGTTGATGGCGATCCGTGTCAACCACGTCCGCACGTTGGCCCTGGCCTCGAATCGGCCGAGTTGAGCGTGCGCCTTGAGCCATGTGTCCTGAACCACGTCCTGTGCATCCTCCGAGTTCCTCGTCAGCCGGAAGACGATACGGAACAGATAGCGGCTGTGCCGCTCGACAAGAGTACGAAAAGCCTCTCGGTCGCCGTTTTGGGCCCCGGCGACGGCCGCTTCGTCACTCTCGTGCATTCTGAGGACTTAGACGAGGTCGTAGCCAGTTGGTTGGTTTCTCCGCCTTCACCGCTACCAAAGGGGTTTCATACGTCCTTTCGGGCGGACGTAGTGTCCGCGTTTAGGCGGACCGTGCACCAGCCGGGCGCAAAAGCCCGGTATCAAGGCTGGAACTCAGCCAACTTTCGATTCCGAACCTCCAACTCCCAAATCTCTGGTCTTGGGAGTTGGGAGTTGGTAGTTGGGCGTTGGAGGTGTTCCCGGAGTCAATCGTGTCTGAGCGCTACGATCGGGCTGACGGACGTGGCGCGGCGCACTGGGATGAGGCACGCCAGGGCGGCGATGACCAGCAGGAGCACGGCGACCGAGACATAGGTTGCCGGATCGGTGCGAGTCACTTGAAACAGCGAAGCCTGAAGCACACCGCTTAAGAAGAGTGCGGCCACGAGGCCCAGACCGAGACCGACGCCAACGATGCGCGTGGCATATCGGAACACCATCGCGAAGACGCTCGAGGCACTTGCTCCGAGCGCCATGCGCAAGCCGAACTCTCGCGTGCGCTGTGCCACCGAATAGGCGAGCACGCCGTAGATGCCGGTGCCCGTGAGCAGCGCGGCAACGGCGCCGAACATACCGAGCAGCCACATCGCCAGCTGCAACTGCTGCAGGTGCCCGGCGAGCGTTTGTTCGAGGGTATGGACGTTGGCGACCGGCGTCGTGCGATCGACGTCGGCCACCGCTCGCTTGATGTCGGCAACCATCGCCATTGGCGGGCCAGCGGTGCGAAGCACGAACGTCATCCCCGCCCGCAGGTAGACGTACGGCCCCACGAAAGTCGGTCCCTGCTGCACGTGCGGCACGTACGCCGCTGGTCTGGCCGCCGTCTCGAGTGGGCCGTTGAGCGTGCTGCCTACGATACCAATGATCTGACGCGGCCGCTCGTCGGGCACGAAGTCGAATCGTATGTACTGGCCAACCGCATCCTCACCAGGAAAGAACTGCTTCGACATCGCCTCACTGATGATGACGACCGGCGGTGCGTCGGCTCGATCGCGCGAGTCGAAATCGCGTCCACTCCGCAGTGGGATGCTCATCGCGTTGAAAAATCCCGAGGTGACCGCAAAGTAGTCCGTCGTCTGTTGCTCGCTTGGCCGGGCGCCGGCCGTGGCCGTCGTGGGCAATGGCCTCCCTTCGACCAGAAAGGGCATGGCGAATGCCTGCCCGACGAACGGTGGCGAGCTCACCGCGGCAACGGACCGGACACCAGGGACGCTCTGCAATCTCTCGAAGACGCGTTCGATCGTCTGGGCCGGAACCGGGCTCACTTCGAATAGCCCCGACCCCCGGTACATCCCGAGTCCTTTGAACGACTCGCGTGCAGGCAAGCGAAAGTCAAACGTCAGGACGTTGGTCGGATCCGCGCCCAGATCGTTTGCGAGGACGCGGACGAAGCTGTGAATCATGAGGCCGGCGCCGACCAGGAGGACGAGAGCGATCCCCATCTGTCCGGAGACCAGTACGCTGCGCATCCGTTGATGCTCTGCGCTCCAGGTTGTGGCCTGGGACGGGCGCCACGACGTGCCGATACCGATGCGCGAGACGTGAATTGCGGGCATGACGGCGAAGATGAGGCTGGTGATTAACGTCAGGCCCGCGGTGAAGAGAAGCACGCGCAGATCGAGCGATATGGCATCGAGATGGGGAACGCCCTCCGGTACCGTCGAAGACAATGCCTTCAAGCCGAGCCAGGCAATCAGCACGCCGAAGCTCGCACCGAGCGCCGCCAGTGGCATGCTCTCGGTCAGTACCTGACGGATGATTCGGCCGCGGCCGGCGCCGAGCGCCATCCGCAACGCGATCTCGTGCCGCCGGCTGGCACCGCGTGCGAGCAACAATCCAGCGACGTTCGCGCAGGCAATGAGCAGCACGAACACGACCGCGCCCTGCAGCATCATCAGCGACGCCCCGTAGTCTCCCGACGGCTGGGCGTTGATGTTGAGCAACCGCGCGCTCGATCGCTTCAGGGACTCGGCCCGCAGCCGCAATCCCTGATGGCGCGCCGGATCGGCCGTCGCGAGCCGCTCGGCCATCGCATCGAGTTCGGCCTGGGCCTGCACCATCGACACACCAGGCTTGAGGCGGCCCACGATCGTGTTGGCTCCGACGCGGCTTTCCACCTGCGCGCGCGTCAGACACAGCGGGGCGAAGAACTCTCGGTCTTCGCCAAAGAAATCGAAATGCTCCGGGAGAACGCCGATGACTGTGGTGGGTGCGCGGTCGAGCGTCACTGTCTTCCCGACGATCTCCCGATCTCCCGCGAAGCGACGCTGCCACGATCGATAGCTGAGGAGCACGACCGATGCGACCTGATCCACCTGGTCCTCGGCATCAGTGAACGTCCGCCCCATGATCGGCTGCACCGCCAGCGCTCGAAACATCGTGGGTGACACGGTTTGCCCGAGGATGCGCTCGGCCGCGACGCCGTCGCGATCAAACCCGAGCGTCTTCACGCCACACGCGGCGCCGTTGAAGGCGCCGATGGCCTCGAACGACTGCGCCTGATCGCGAACCGCGAAGTAGCGGGGAATGCTCGACGTGTTGAGCTGATCGGGGTTGTCAGCAGGTACCGTCCAGATGGCCACGAGTCGATCCGGATCTGGTAAGGCCAGGGGCTTGAGAAGGGTGGCATCGAGCAGGCTGAAGACCAACGTGTTGGCGCCGACGCCGAGGGCGAGCGACACGGCGGCAACCAACGTGAAGCCCGGCGACCGCCGAAGCGCCCGCCATCCGTAGAGCAAATCCGCTCGCAATTCATCGACCAGCCGCAGTCCCCGTGCGCGTCGCACGTCCTCTTTGTACCGTTCGATCGACCCGAACTCGAGGCGCGCCCGTCGTCGCGCTTCGGCCGGCGCGAGACCCCGGCGGATCAGGTCCTGGACTCGCGTGTCGAGATGGAAGTCGACTTCGTCAGCGAGATCGAGCTCCACTCGATCGCGACGGACGAGACCGGCGATGAGCGAGCGGAGCGTGGCCCATGCACTCACGTTTCAGGCTCCCTGCGCGCTGAGCGCGCGCGACATGGCGACGGCAAGGCGGCTCCAGCGGTCGGTCTCGCTCTTGAGCCGGCGGCGTCCCGCGGCGGTCAGGCGGTAGTACTTCGCCCGCCGGTTGTTGTCGGAAGTTCCCCACTCGGCGTCGAGCAGCCCCTGGTGCTCGAGTCGGGCGAGCGCGGGATATAGCGCGCCTTGTTCGACCAGCAGCGCGCCACCCGTGATCTGCTCGATGCGCAGCAGCACGCCATATCCGTGCTCCGGTGCCAGCGACACCGCTTTCAGGATCAGCAGGTCGAGGGTGCCGGGTAACAGGGCAGCTTCTTCGGGCATCGCGTGTCTCTCCTATACCGTTTAGGTGAGCGTATTCCCGTCTCACCTAAGCTGTCAAGGAGAGCGAACGGCTGACACGGTCCGGCCGAAGCCGGACACTACGTTGGACTGGTTGAAGCCGGAGACTACGTCTGTGTGTATGATCGGCTGGTGCCACGGCCGATGACGATCGTCGAGGATCGCGAGTTCCACCAGTGGGGTATGGTGACCGCGGCGCCTCACGTCTCCTTGCGCCCGCATGTGAGCCGGTACATCGGTTGGTGGGAGCACCGGACGATACCCCTCTACCGGCGCGAGCTGCCGACCTCGGAGGTGCCGCTCATCATCTGCTTCGGTGACCCGATCCGTCTCTTCGATGTGGTGGATCGGAACCGATCGACCGTGCTGGGCAGCTTCGCGACCGGTGCCTACGATTCACATGTCATCGTGGAGGCCAACGGCTCGCAGGGCGGCATGCAGATCGACTTCACCATTCTCGGCATGCGTCTGTTCCTCGGCCGCGCGCTTTCGGACTTGACCAATCGTGGAGTGGCGCTCGAAGACATCTTCGGATCAGCGGGGCGGCGGATCACGATGGAGCTGCAGGACGCGCCGACGTGGGACGCACGCTTCGATCTGCTCGATCGCGAGATCGGCTCACGGATAGACGCGGCGAGGCAGCCGGCGAGCGAGGTGCTCTGCGTGTGGAGGCGGATCGTCGACAGCGGCGGACTCGTCACGATTCGGTCACTGGTGGATGAAACACGCTGGAGCCAGAAGCATCTCATCACCCAGTTCAGAGAGCACATCGGCCTCGCACCCAAGATGTTTGCGCGTGTGATGCGGTTTGGGCGCGCTGTGGAGCGGTTGCGGCGACGAGGCCATGGAAGCCTGACCGAGCTGGCGCTCGACTGCGGCTACTACGACCAATCTCACTTTGACCGCGACTTCCGCGCGTTCGCCGGCGTCAACCCGACCGAGCTCTTGACGATGCTTGGGAGCCTGGGCGGCTTCACGTCCACCCAGACCGAGGCGCAGCCTCGTTAGGTAAGTTTCGTCCAAGATCTTCGGGACGGCATGCCGCTACGCTCAGGGCATGAAACCAACCATCTTTCCGTTCCTGCGCTACAAGAATGCCGAGGCCGCGATCGACTGGCTCGGCCGGGCATTCCTCTTCGAGAAACAGGCCGCCTTCGCGGGCCCGGACGGCACGATCGTGCACGCCGAGCTCCGGCATGGATCGGGCGTCATCGGTCTCAGCTCGGCAACTCCGACGACCGAAATCAATCCCTGGTCAGCAGTCCGGCAAGGCGTGTATGTGACGATCGATGACGTCGATGCTCACCACGAACGAGCACGATTGGCCGGCGCGCGCATCGCGATAACGCCATACGACACTCACTACGGGTCCCGTGAGTACTCGGCGTGGGATCTCAACGGCCACCTGTGGGGCTTCGGCACGTACCCGATGGGTTCCCCGGAAGGCGAGCCGAACGTCTACCCGGAGCTCGTGTACAGCAACGAAGCCGATCCCGTGAGCTGGCTGGCGCGCGCCTTTGGCTTCCAGCCGACGGTGCAGGTGCCTGGTCCTGACGGCAAGCCACTGCACGCGGAAATGCGGCTTGGGGACTCGACGATCATGCTGAACCTCGGGGAGACGTCGAACGGCGGCAACTCTCAGGCGATCAGCGTGCGAGTCGATGATCCGGACGGCCTGTTTGCCCGCGCAATCGCCGAAGGTGCCACGTCAGTGCAGCCTCCGGTGACGACGCACTACGGCGCCCGCAGTGGGTGGGTTCGCGACCCCGAGAACTTTCTCTGGGGAATCAGCACGTACCGCCCGGCCGCGAACTGACGTGGGGTCTTTTTTCAGGTCTTTCTGTCGTTGACTCCGGCAAGCCGTGGTCGTACCGTAGGCACCGAAAGGAGCACTACTCATGCATTCGCAGACGAAATTCTGGCTCTTGATCGCGCTGCTCGTCGCAACATCCTGGGCTCCTTCCGCTGCACGCGGAGCGGTCGACACCGGACAGGGGCCGAAGATGGCGTCGATTGGACCGCTGACATTTGGTCCGGACGGGACGCTGTTCGCGGCCGACAACCAGGGAGCCGCGATCTTCGCCCTCGATCTCGGCGCACAAGCGACGTCCGGAGCGCCCGGCGCGAAGGGACTCGACGCGCTCGATGAGAAGCTTGCGGCGTTGCTCGGCACCGGAGCGCGTGAGATCGCCATTACCGATCTTGCGGTTCACCCGAAGACGCGGCAGGCCTATGTCTCGGCCATGCGCGGTCAGGGTGCCGGCGCGTCACCCACGCTCTTCCGCATCGACGGGACCGGCAAGATCGATCTGGTGCCGTTGACTTCGCTGAAGTTCCAGAGCGTCGAGCTGCCCAATCCGCCGGCCGCCAATGCGGCGGGACGGCAGAATCCGCGTGTCAATGTGATCACGGACATGGGCTTTGCCGACGGCCGCCTCTGGGTCGCCGGGCTCTCCAACGAGGAGTTCGCCTCGAAGCTGCGCGCGATTCCGTATCCGTTCAGCACCGTCGATCGTGGAACCAGCGTCGAGATCTACCACGGCAATCACCAGCAGCTCGAAACGCGTTCGCCGGTGAACGCATTCGTGCCGTACACGATCGACAACAAGCCCTATTTGCTCGCGGGCTACACCTGCACGCCGCTGGTGAAGTTCCCGATCTCCGACTTGAAGCCGGGCGACAAGGTGCGCGGCACCACGATCGCCGAGTTCGGCGCGGGCAACCGCGTGCTCGACATGATTGTCTACCGCAAAGGCAATCAGGAGTTCCTGCTGTCCACCAACAACAGCCGCGGCGTGATGAAGATCCCGACCAGCAACTTCGCGGCAGCGACTCCGATCACCACGCCGGTCCAGACCGAGACCGCGGGCGTGCCGTTCGAGAAGGTGACGACCATGACGGGCATCGAGCAGATGGACAAGCTCGACGATCAGAACGTGATCGTGCTTGCGCGCGCCGCGTCAGGTTCAGTGAATCTGCAGGTACTTCCACTTCCGTAGTTCAGCATGCCCGTGCGAGTGTTGTGGGTCGGGGTACTGGTCAGCGTGCTCTCCAGTACCGCGGCCTGCGGCCGTTCGTCTGACGCGAGCGCCCCTCCCGCCATCACGCTGACCACACCAGGCAATGGAGCGCGCGCGTACGTCGCGTTGACCGGCCTGCCGGCCGATGCCCTCAAATCGCTGCAGCACGCCAATCTCACGCCAGAGCAGTGGGCGAGTGTGCTGAGAGTCGCGGTCAGTACCGACGCGCCTTCCATGCTCGGCGACTACACCGTGCTCGATGGTGTCGTCCGTTTCACGCCCTTGTTTCCCTTCGATCAAGGACGTCAGTACCACGTGCGGTTCGAGCCGGCTCGGTTGCCGGGAGGCGCCGCGGATGCGGGAGGTGCGATCGAGACAACGGTCGGGCGGCCCGCGGCGACGGCCGTTCCGTCGACGACGGTCGCGCGCGTGTATCCCAGCGGCGACATCGTGCCCGAGAACCTGCTCCGGATGTACGTCGAGTTCTCGGCGCCAATGGGACGCAAGAGTGGTGTCGAGTACATCGCGCTGTTGGATCACCAGGGGAAGGAGATCGAAGGCGCTGTCCTCCCACTCGAATACGAGTTCTGGAGTCCGGACCACAAGCGGTTCACGATCTTTTTCGATCCCGGCCGGGTCAAGAAGGGCATCCTGCCGAACCTGCAGATGGGAAGGCCTCTCGAGGTGGGTCGATCGGTGACGCTCGTCATCAAACGCGAATGGCCTGACGAGAACGGCCTGCCGCTCAAGGAAGAATTCAGGCGCGTGCTTCGAGTGGGCCCAACCGACCTGGAACCGCTCGACACATCTACCTGGCGCATTCAGTCGCCGGCGGCGGGCAGCCGCGACGGCATGGTCGTCACGTTTCCCGAGCCGCTCGACCACGGATTGTTGATGCGCGCGCTGGGCGTCACGCGCGACGGCAAAGAAGTCGATGGCGCCATCGGCGTCGATCAAGCCGAGACGCGCTGGACATTCACGCCCACGGCGCCATGGACGGCCGGCACCTACCAACTGCTGGCGCTCGACATCCTCGAAGATCTGGCCGGCAACCAGATCGGCCGTGCGTTCGAGGTCGACAACTTCGACACGGTCGACAAAGGCCCCAACCCGAAGACAATCACGATTCCCTTCCATGTGAAATAGAAGTCCGGCTAAAGCCGGACACTACGACTGTGATGACTCCAGCGCAACGCCTGCGTGTGCTCCTCGATCGTCCCGGCATCCTGGTGATGCCCGGCTGTCATGACGCGATGTCCGCCCGCCTTATCGAAGAAGCCGGGTTCGAGCTTGGCTTCATGAGCGGGTTCGCGGTCTCGGCCGCGCGCCTCGGCATGCCGGACACCGGTCTCATTTCCTATGGCGAGCTCGCCGATCAGGGACAGAACATCTGCCGCGCGGTTTCCATCCCGCTGATCGGTGACGGCGACACGGGATTCGGCAGCGCGCAGAACATCAAACGCACGGTGCAGGGATACGAGCACGCGGGTTTTGCCGCGATCATGCTCGAGGATCAAGTGGCGCCGAAGCGATGCGGCCACACCGAGGGGAAATCCGTCGTCAGTCGCGACGAGGCGCTGACGCGCATCCGCGCTGCCGTCGACGCGCGCGACGCCGAAGGCGGCATCCTCATCATGGCGCGCACGGACGCGCGTGCGTGCGTCGGCCTGGATGAAGCGATCCTGAGGTGCCGGTTGTTCCGCGAGATCGGTGCTGACATCAGCTTCCTCGAAGCGCCGCTCAACGAAGAGGAGATGCGTCGTTATTGCGCCGAGGTCGACGGACCGAAGATGGCGAACCTGATCGAAGGAGGCAAGACGCCTCTTCTTTCGCCGCAGCAACTCGAAGCAATCGGCTACAAGATCGCCGTCTACCCGCTGACGCTGCTCAACGTCTCAATCCAGGCGATGCGAACCGCCCTCGCCAGCCTTCGTCGGTCGGAGCGTCCTGTTGCAGCGATGGACTTCGAGGAGTTGAAGAAAGCAGTCGGTTTCCCTGCTTACTACGCGGAGGAGGCGCGCTACGGGCGCGCGCGCTAACGCGCTTTCGCTCGAGCGCGTAGAGCGTGACGTAGTGTCCGGCTTCAGCCGGACTTATCGCAGCGTCACCCGGCACGTCGGTCCGGGAACCTGCTGGCACTCTTGAAAGAATGCGTGCGTCACGTTGACGAACGCGAGACCGTCGGCGACCGATCCCCAACCGGGCACTTCGGAGAACTTGTCTGGCTCGAGCAGCTTGTATCGGCGGAAATATCCCGCAATGGTGACTCGATCGGACTGGGTCAGCGAATAAGCCGGACCGCCCTTTGCCAGCGGAGAGATGACGACTTTTGCGTCGTTTCCCTTTTCATCCTTCATCAGCATCAACCCGACAATGGCACCACGAACCATCCGGCCGCCCGGAATTGGAGGGCCGAGCACCAGCACGTCGAACGGGTCGCCGTCGTACGAGATCGTCTGCGGTACGAACCCATAGTTGACCGGGTAACCGCCGATCTGCTCGGGAATCATTCGATCGATGGCGCGCGCGTTCATGGGGATCCTGAACTCCCATTTCCGTAGGTCACCGCGTGAGATTTCGACATATCCGTTGACCGTCCCGTCCTCATTGATGGGCGGTGTATCGCGCCACACATGCTTGGGATACTTCTTGGCGTCGGCCAAGCTTTTGGTCAATTGAGACGTCGCCACGGCGGGAAGTTCGTTTGGAATTTTTGCCGGCGACTGAGCGACGACGACGAGCGGCAGGAGGACGGCTATCGCGACGTATACCCAACCACCGATCGAAGAGTGCGGCACCGACGGTGTCGCAGCGGCTTGCTCACTGTTGAATTGCGGCCCGATCACAGCTACCTCCTATTGTGCGCTGCCCCACACCCGATCGCGCGCGATGCTGTCGAAATTTCCGGGGAAATTGACGGGCTGAGCTGGTTTCCATCCATCTGACACCTTTCCCGGTGGCACCGCGAAGGCCAGACGTGTGCCCACGGAGAGTCAGGTGACGATCAGCACGCGGGTACGATGGATACGCTTCAATCTTGTTGGCGTCATGGGGTTTGCACTGCAGACGATGACGCTGTGGCTGCTGGTGCGATGGGCAGGCGTCAACGCCAGTGTCGCCATCACACTGGCAGTGCTGGCAGCCGTTTCGCACAACTTCGCCTGGCACGAGACAGTGACGTGGCCAAACCTGCCCGCCGAACGACGATTCAGGCGCTGGCTGTACTTTCAATTCTCAACCGGTGCGATCTCGCTGCTGACCAACCTTGGCATCACGATGATCGTGATGACCGCGACCGGACTGTCCGTCGTGCCCTCCAATGTCATTGCCGTCGTCCTGGCGTCCGCCGCAAGTTTCTGGATCAATGATCGAGTGATCTTCCGTCCTGCACCCGCTCTGACGAAATCCTTGGACGCGTCGTCTATGTCTCAGGGGAACCGAATGTCGTGATCGCGCTGCGATGGGAGTGGATCGCGTTCGCGTACTACGCGTACCTGCTGGTTGTGGCGCTTGTTGACACGCGTTTCGCCCGGGCGCGCGTGCCCGCACTCGGCGCATTGGCAGCGTCCGGCTTCGTGCTCGGCGTTCACGCCTGTGCGCCGCCCTGGCTGAGCGCCAATGCACTCGCGTTCGCGATTCTGGTTCCGCTGCCCATGCTGCTCGCCGGGTACTGGCTGTCAGGCTTGTTCTTCGTGCGCCCGATGCCCGATGTCGAAGGATGGCTGATGAGCGTGGATCGGCAACTGCTGCGACAGCCCGGGATCTTTGCCGCTTACGAGGCGAGCCCGCGATTTGTGCGCGAGGCGTTGGAGTTGGCGTACGTCCTTGTCTACCCGGTCATTCCCGCGGCCGTCGCGACCCTCGTCATCGGCGGACATGCCAGCGCGCTGCCACGTTTCTGGGTGGTGGTGCTGCTCTCGGAGTTCATCGCTTACGGGGCGATGCCCTGGCTGCAGACGCGCCCCCCGCGCGTGATTGAGGGTGCCGCCGGCATGCGGCACCCGCAGTCGGTTCTTCGGCGATTCAACGCATCGATCCTCGATCGCGGCAGCATTCAGGCAAACACTGTCCCCAGCGGTCACGCCGCCGGCGCCGTTGCGACGGCACTGGCCGTCGTCGAGGTCATGCCGCATGCAGGTGTCGTCTTCCTCGTCATCGCCGCGGCCATCGTGGCGGCCACCGTCCTGGGCCGTTACCACTATCTCGTCGACTCTCTCCTGGGGATCGTCGTCGCTGTTGGCGTCTGGTACGTCTGTCGCTAATCAAGGGGTTCTCGCGGGATGGTGGTGATCAAGGCACCCGCAGCTGATGGCGGTCCACAACCTCGGCGATCCGCCTTTCGTCCGCAAGAATGGTGGCGTAGATCCACGTGTACCACGGCTTGTTCCGCACGACGACGGCAGTACGCTCGGGACCAAGCAACTGACGGTCAGCAAGAATCTCAAGGTAACAGTCCACGAGATGACCGTACGTGCTGTATTCATTCTCTGCACTCGCCGGCAAGCCAACCGGCACGTGTGGGTACAGTCGGCGGAGTTCAGTGATGGCCGCCTGCTGTTGCGCGGCGCGATTCCTGAGGTGCCAGTGAAGCTGTTCGTGGATGTAGGTCGAGAGCAATTCGTCAGGCGATGACGCGAAGTACGGGTTGAGCGTCACGACCGGAAATGCGTGATTGATGGCTCCTTGTTCGATGACGACTTTGCGAGTGAAGGTGTATTTGCCCACGTCATGAGAGGCGAGCGCCTGCTCAAGGGTTTGCTTTGCCAGCTGCTCTCGTGGTGTGCCGCGCGCCAGATCGATTGAGATTCGAGGTGAATCGAAGCCGGACGCAACGGACGGCTCTTGGCCTGCGACCGACGCCGGCGCCATCCGTAGCAGAAGGACGGCGGTGAGCGCTATGAGAGCCTGTGACGGAACAAAGCGAGCCATCGTCGTCTCTCGTTTCTTGGCTTCGCTGACGTTAACGAGGCCTAACGGACTGGTGCTCACCCGCGCCGCGCGGCGTCGGGTACAGCACCTGTTAGGCGTGTTACCGCAAGTCTCGAAGCGGGATTCCCCGACCAGCGCGAATAGCCGTTCGCGCATCCTCGATGCGACGCAGAAAATCCGGATGATGCTCGAGCCGATAGTCGAACCAATCGTCTTCCGACCCAAATCCGATCAGGATGCCAGCGGGGCGACCGTGCCGCGTGATGACGATTTCCTCGTCGACCGCGAGCCGGAGGTATTTGGAAAGGTCATCCTTCACTTCCGCCAGAGCCACTTCTTTTGGAGCCTTGTGTTGGCGTGCCTTCTTGATCGAGCCACGACTGCGCTTCGGCCTTCGTGACGATCGCGAGGACTTGGACTTGCGATTCTGTAACGTCATAGAACACCCTGATGTCGCCAACTCGCAGACGGTACTGAGGTTGCGTCAGGCCCCGGAGTCGCTTGATCCGACTCTTGCTGACCTTCGTCGGCTCGTGCGTCAGATGTAGCTCAAGCGCCTTCGTCACGCCTGTTCGGATCGGCACTGATAGATTCTTCAGCGCCGTCGCAGCCGTCGGCGCCAGAATGATCTCGAATGCCATTCTGGCCAAATTCTAGCCAGATTTCCAGACGGGCTCCAAATGCCGGATTTCGGTGTCAGCGGTCTAACGTTCGAAATGAGCCGCGCTTCGCAGCGACAGGGCCGCAAAGGCCGTCAAAAGCGTCGGCTCCATTTCGAGGTTAGACGGCGCGAGCTGCTCGGCCTTATCGCTTCTTGTAGACTCGCGGTCCATGTGTTGCGCTTCCATCGCGGCCCGTGCCGATCAACCTCGATGCTCGAGATGTAATCTGCATGATGATTGTTGGGCTCCGGCCAACGAGTATTGATTCGACCGCCCTCAGCTGGTCACGCGCAGGCGGCCAACTCGCGTTCGCGCAGCCGTGTAGACGTGATCGAACCCTCGCAGGGCGCGGATCGTAGCACGAGCCAAGCCTCATGCGACATATCGCGACCCCAGAGGTTTGCAGCGCGGTGTGGCAGTCCTGATGGCGATCTCTGCCTGCCTGAATGCGTACGCCTTGTATCGCGACGGGAGCTACGTGATGGCGTTGCTCCTGGGACAACCGAGCTCCGCAGCGACCGCCGAAGAATACTTCGGCGCGATGAGGTACGCGTCCGCGTTCGGACTCTGGACCGTCGCCGGTAGCGCCATCGTGATGCTGCGCCGAGCGCGGCTCAACCTGCTCTCGGTCTTTGCGCATGTGCGGACGAGCGGTGGCGAGATCGTGTGGCGGCCCCTCGTGCCGTTTGCGAATGCCTTCTGGTTGGCGCAGATGGCGAGCGACTTGCGGGATGACAGCGATTCAGGTGCTGCGATCGAGCCACGGCGGTGGAGGGTCGCGCGCTACTGGGCGCTGGCCTTTCTGTGCGCCTATTCGATGGGCGGCGCTCGAGACGGGTTGATATCGGTTGTCTCGCAAAGCCTCGGCGTCATCGTCGTGCTGAGCGTGGTGGTCGACGCCAGCCAGATCGTGTCATCGGTCCTGACGTATGTGGTTCTCTCGCAACTGATCGGCCACGTCCGGATGCGCACGCACCACACACCGGAACCTTCATCGTCTTCCGTCCGGTCGAGCGTTCAACCTGTTACCGCAGAAACGACCGCCGTCAACTCAGAGGTTCTCGTCATCTCCGCCGCGGCAGACGAAGCGATCGCTGGGAATGCAGCAAAGGCGCTCGAGGATCTCCGATGCCGCTGTTGGACGCTTATTCCGACACAGGGCACGACGCTTTCCGCACATCACCTGGCCGGGTTCGACGCGGTCCTCGTTGTCGTCTCGAGAGCAAGTCATTCTTCCGCGCCGATCACGGAGCTCGTCCGATGTGCGCTGGCTGGAACGGCTCCGGTCCTGCCGTTTGTCGTGGAAGCACCGCCGACCGGAAGCGCGCTTGGGCATTACATACGGTCACTTCACTGGATCGACGGATCCGTCAGTACCTCAGGGCTACGGTCCGAGCGTGCGCGCGCCGCATTTACTTCACGACGGCCGAACCCGGGTGCCGGCGGCGGAACGGCGGCGCTGGTCGATGAGGCTCTGTTTGCGCGGCTGCATGGCGTTGCCAGCCAGGAGGTCGGCTACCGTCCGGCGCCGGCTCTGCGTGCGACCGCGACCGTGCTGGCGATTGTGCAGGTCGCAGCCGCCGCCCTCTTCGGGATCATGGCGTTCGCGATCGCGCTTTCCCCGGAGAACACCGATCCGTCGGCACCATTTGGACTCACGATCGCGCTGGTTGCCGCATCTGTTCCGGCGTGGTGTGCATTCCTTCTCTGGCTGTGGCGCACGGACCGCAACGCTCGCCGCCTGCGGATCATGGACCTCGAGTCGCGCCTCTGGCTGCTGTGCCGAGCCGCCCTTCCGGGATTGAGCCTGGTGCTTGGAGGCCAGGCAATCGGCCGGCTCTGGAGAGCCGTCCGCCATACTGAACACGAGCGGGGCTGGGCCGATGCCGTGACGCGTTTTCAGATCTCGTGGACGGCCGCCGGATTCGCGTGGACCGCGGCCGCCGTCACAAGCGCGATACTCGGCGCCCGAGGATGGATCGTGGTGGCGATGCTTGTCGCGGTCGTTCAATCCGTTGCCACGATCGTTCGCGGCGTCCTTCGCTATCGCATCGTCCGCGACATCGGATCCCGCCTCGACGCGCGCGCCGGGTCATTGAAATGACGGTCCAGCCTTTTCGATTGCGTCGATCACGCGTGTGACCTCGCGACGGCGTTCGACCAGATCGACGAGGGTCCGCTCGTGACGCGCCGCATCGCGCGCTTTCAGGCTGTCGCTGCCGTTACCGCTTCGAATCTTGTCGATCGCCTCGCGCCGCAGAGTAATGGAGAGGTCCAAGCACTGCCCCGCCTGCTTGAAGGCCGCAAGCGCTTCGACGCGCTTCCCCAGTTGATCGCGGACGACGCCGAGATCGAAGGCGGCCTCGCACTCTCCGAGATCGATAGCCAACGCGCCTTCGAAATCCTTCTCCGCACTGTCCAGGCGACCAAGCCGCCATTCGATCACACCAGACAGGACCATGACGGCGGAATTCGACATGAGCGTCCGCGCTCGATCGGCGTCTGCCCGTGCCAGTTGAAAGTTGTTCAGCCGCAGCTGGTTCCACGCACGCCAGTAGTACGCTTCGCCGAGCAGCCATTGCCCTCCGTCGATCAAGCGCGTCGTCGTTTCAATGGCTTCGTCGGAACGCTCGAGATGCGAGAGGCTGATGGCCCGGCCAATGGTCGCCTCTGGGTGATGGGGCGCGACGTCAAGTGCCGTGTCGTAGGCAGCGAGCGCCGGTTGCCAATCCTCCCAGATTCGGTACACGTTGCCGATGCGCGTCGCAATCGCGGGCGATCGGGGAAACGCGTGCAATGCCGACTCGAATCGCTTCAGGCTCTCCTCGGCATCGGGACTGGCGGGATCTTCGAGGGCGTAGCGGCCCAACGGATAGTCGGCGTCGACGAAATCCGGCTCGGACGTGCGCACCGCGATCAGCCGATCGCGATGGGTCGCGTCACAGGCGCCGAGCGCATACTGAAACAACGGAGTGGCGGCGACCGGAGCGACCGCGCCCGTGAAGCTCTCGGGCGTCTCCTTGAGCGTTCCGAATGCGCAGATGAGCGAGACGTCGAGATAACTTCGAAACGCGTCGGAGCCGGCGCCGTCGCGAAGCCGCTCACGCCAGGCGTCGATCGAGCGTTTCGCGCGATTGCGGCGCCCGATGTCGAAGAGCGCGTCGCGGTTCTCGCTGAGCCGATCCGGTGGAATCACATCCACCATGTCCACATAGGCTGTGAGCGACGGATCTGTGCCGGCGAGCGCGCGCGCCCGATCGAGCCATGGATCGCTCGGCAGGCCAAGCTCTTTGGAACGGAGGGTGAGGAGTGCAGCGGCTTCGAACGCCTGTTCGCGGGCGCCCTGCTGTTGCGCCTCCTCGTACGCCTGCTCGAGGCATCGATAGCAGCCACGCCGAATCAGCCCATCGGCATCGGCGTCGAATTCGACCGCTGGTGGCTCCAATGGCGCTGGCGGCTGTACGCGTGTCGCACATGCCGCCGCGGTGAACAGCAGCAGAGCAGGAAGAAGACGGCTCACTAATAGAGGCCCTTGGTGATCCCTTCCTCGACGGAGCGCTCGTAGTCCTCGAGCGTCGCGTCAGCTGGTTTGATCTGATCGAACAGCACGCATGCCATGGAAGGCAGCGAATCAGCGGCCGGCCAGGCGTCCGTGTGCCAGAGACGTGAACGAACGAACGCTTTCGGGCAATGCAGGAAGCATTGCTCGATTTCGACCGCGATGGCGACCAGTGGAACCTTGCCGTGCGCGACGCAGGGTTCGAGCAATTGCGGATCGCGCGTGATCCACGCCTTGCCGTTGACCCGCAGTGTCTCCTGCCGGCCGGGCACCAGGAAGATCAGGCCGACATGCGGATTCGCCATGATGTTGAGCATGCCGTCGAAGCGCTTGTTGCCCGGGCGCTCTGGAATCACGATGCGCTGATCGTCGAGCACCTGGACGAAACCCGGGCCGTCGCCCTTGGGCGAGACATCACATCGTCCGTTCGCATCTGATGTGGCCATCAGAAGAAACGGCGAGCGCGCGATGAACGCACGCGTGTGCTCGTCGAGCAACCGGCGCTCCTTCAACACCGAGCGTGGGCTCGGGACGCCAATGACCGCTCGAAGGTCCTGCTCGTTGGTGACGAGGTGATTGAAGGATGGCATCTGCGTGCTCCTTGAATGGGCTCAGACCCTTCTCAGTCTTCCACAACTAGCGTGATTTGGCGGCGGTGAGTTTCGTTGTCTTGCGGACAATCGAATATCGGCGCTTGCGCATGTCCGCCCACAGGTCACCGACCGCGTCGATCCGGTCCGCGATCGTCCGTATCGTAAATGTCTGTGGATGGACCTTTCCATCCTGAACTTCCTCCCACGTGCATGGAGCAGATATCGGCGCACCCGGCTTGGCGCGGACGGCATAGGCCGCTGCGAATGTGGCGCTGTATCCGTTGCGTCCCGTGTCGACGAGGATGCGCCCGCCGCGATCGGATTTGCTGAACTCCTGCGTCAGTCGTGTCGGGTGGCGCGAGACGAGCACGGTCCCGACGGTATTTGCAAATTGATGGACAGCGCCAAAGTCGGCCTTCGCATCGAGCGGGACGACGATATGAAAACCTTTCGAGCCGGAGGTCTTGACCCAGCTCTGAAGGCCAAGCTCGTCGAGCAGGTCGCGCAGCGCGAGGGCAGCGCCGCGAAGCGCATCCGGATCATCCCGAGACGGGTCGAGATCGAAGACGCAGATATCCGGGTGAAAGAGATCGGGCGCGCGCGAAGTCCACACGTGCGGCGTGATGCAATTCTGATTGGCGAGCCACAACAAGGAACGAGCGTCTCGAGCCAGCGGATGGTGAACGGTACCGTCTTTTTTCGGCACCTCCACGCGCTCGAGCCACGCAGGAAATCCCTTGGACACGTCCTTCTGAATGAACCCCTTCCGTCCGATCCCGGAGGGGTAGCGTTCCATGGTGATGGGGCGGCCACGGATGTGCGGCAGCATGATCCCGGCGATTGCCTCGTAGTATGCCGCCAGCGCACCTTTCGTGATTCCATCATCGGGAAAGAGCACTTTCTCTGGATGTGTGATCACGGCCGCTCCCTCACGACTTCGCGGGCCGTCTTGTCCGTGCGGATTCCCAGCAGGTGTGGATGGCGAAGCTTGTCGTGCACCGTCCATTCCGTGAACGCGACCTGCACGACGATCTGAGGGCGCACCCAATGCGCTCGCAGGCGCGGCAGGCCGGTCGCCCTCGTGAATGGAGGCTTCTCGATCTCGAGACGATCGAGTTTGGCGCGCAGGTCGAGCAGCAGTTTCGTGTCGAAGCCTGTGCCGACCTTGCCGGCAAACACGAAATCATCTGCCTCAAAGTAACCAACCAGCAACGCGCCCAACCCGACACGTCCGCCTTGCGGGTCGGTGAATCCGCCGACGACCAGTTCCTGGCTGGCCTCGCACTTCATCTTGAGCCAATGCGGCGAGCGGCGATGTTCGTAGACGGAGTCGCGGCGCTTGGCGATGACGCCTTCCCAGCCTTCTTCGCATGCACGCTCCCATGGCTTTTCATCGTCAAGCGCAGTGACGCGCCGCAGCGGAGCGCGAAGCGGCAGTGACTTCAACAGATCGCGCCGCTCGACAAGCGGAAGCGTCATCACGTCGCGCCCGTCGATCCACATGATGTCGAATACGTGATATGCGAATCCGCGCGGTCTGTCAGCCGCACGCGTGGACGCCGGTCCCCAGACGCCGGTGACCTCACCGTCGAGGATCAGCTCGCGCGCCGGGAGGTCAGCGATGGCCTCGGCGATCGCGGGGTTGTGCTGCGGCAGCCGGTTGCGCGAAAACAACTCGACGCGGCGTCCCTTCTTGAACGCGAGCAGGCGGATACCATCGAGCTTGCGCTCGAAGATCCATTCCGGGCCGCCGAAGCGTTTGTCGGTCAGGGTCGCGGCCATGGGGACGACCCACTCGGGGAACGACGGGCTCACGACTGGATTGTGTTCCAGTTGTGCGTGCGGTGAGAACGGCCAGCGCGACTATTGGAAGATGTCGTTGAGGGAGTAGCGGAAGCCGGTGAAGGCGTCGCTCAAATCGAG
>Ga0207643_10000677_pt1 | contig 21229 bp, 20 predicted proteins | sample KBSMisM62_FD_184313 | JGI IMG/M metagenome (GOLD analysis project Ga0207643, IMG submission 184313) | Miscanthus rhizosphere microbial communities from Kellogg Biological Station, Michigan, USA - KBS Miscanthus M6-2 (SPAdes) (version 2) | ecosystem: Host-associated > Plants > Roots >...
CTCGACGGCTCAGCCCGACGAGCGTTCCCGCACGCCACGCCAGCGTGTGGCGGGAAGGATGTGATCGGGGATCACGCGGTCCTTGTACCGCTCGATCACGTCGAACATCGACCCGATCAGCGTCTCGGAGAGCAGGTGCGGTCGCAGACCGAGCTCCGTCAGCTTGGTGTGCGTGGCGTTGTAGTAGTGCTCCTCAAGCTCGACCCGGGGATTGTCCAGATGCTCGATCCGGACGTCGAGCCCGATCTCGGAGCCGGCGTGGCGCACCAGCTCGGCGAGCTCGACGACCGAGAACTGCTCGGTGAACTGGTTGAACACGCGGAACTCGCCAGCCTCGGCCGGATGCAGGACCGCGAGCTCCACGCACTGGAGCGTGTCAACGATGTTCAGGTAGCCACGTGTCTGGCCACCCTTGCCATACGGGGTCAACGGCTGTCCGATCACGGCCTGCAGGCAGAAGCGGTTCAGGGCCGTCCCGAACACCTCGTCGTAGTCGAACCGCGTCAGCAGGCGCTCGTCGAGCCTGGTCTCCTCGGTCTCGATCCCGTACACGACCCCTTGGTTGAGGTCGGTCGCGCGCAGGCCCCAGATCCGGCACGCGAAGTGGACGTTGTGCGAGTCGTGCACCTTCGACAGGTGGTACATCGACCCGGGCAGCTTGGGGAACGGGAGGGTGTCTGAGCGCCCGTTGTGCTCGACCTCGAGGTACCCCTCCTCGATGTCGATGTTGGGCGTGCCGTACTCGCCCATCGTGCCGAGCTTGACCAGGTGCGCGTCGGGGGTGATCTCGGCCATCGCGTACAGGACGTTCAGTGTGTTGACGACGTTGTTCGTCTGCGTGAACACGGCGTGCTCCCGGTCGATCATCGAGTAGGGGGCGCTCGGCATCTCGCCGTAGTGCACGATCGCCTCGGGCCGGAACTCACGGAACAGGCGCTCGACGACGGACCAATCGGTCAGGTCGCCCTCGGTCACCCCGATCTCCAGACCGGTGATCTCCCGGAACGCCTCGGCCCGCGCGGGAAGCGAAGCGCCGATCGGGGTGAGCGAATCCGTCCCGGCCTCGTCGTGAGCACGCCTCCGGAGATAGTCGTCGATCGCGTGCACCTCGTGGCCCGTGCGGGCGAAGTGCATCGACGTCGGCCACCCGAGGTAGCCGTCGCCGCCGAGGATCAAGATCCTCATGCCGTTGCCTCGCTCCAGGTTCGGTCGGGGGTGGGAAGCCGCGTCATCCTAGCAACGCGCGCGCCGCTGAGATGCCCTGCTACGCCAGGGCCGAGAGCTCCTCGAGCACCCGGTCCACCTCGTCCGGGGTGTTGTAGTGGCAGAACCCGATCCGGACCGCCCCGCCCGAGTCCTGGAGCCCGAGTCGCTCCATGATCTCGAGCGCGTAGTAGTTGCCGTCCCACACGAAGACCCCGCGCTCGGCGAGCGCCTTCGCGGTCTCGGCCGGGTGCTGGTCGCCGACGCGGATCGCGAAGGTGGGCGTGCGTTCGAGCACGCGGTCCGTCTCCGCGATGCCGTAGAGGCGGATGGTGTCGATCGCGTGGATCCCCTCGAGGAAGCGTTCGGACAGGGCGGCCTCATACGGAACGATCGCCCGCTCGAACGCGTTCGCCACGGCGGCCCGCCTGCCACCGCCCTCGCCCAGTTCCGCGAGGTACGCCACCGCGGCGATCCAGCCGGCGAACCCCTCGTGGTTCTGCGTCCCGGTCTCGAACGCGAACGGGAGCGCGTCCTCGGCCGGCCGGACCTTGTAGGGGCGGAGCGTCGACAGCACGTCCCGACGGCCGAACAGGATCCCCAGGTGCGGCCCGAAGATCTTGTAGGGCGAGCACACCACGAGGTCGGCGCCGACGGCCCGCACGTCGATCCGGCGATGCTGGGCCAGGTGGACCCCGTCGCACGCGACGATCGCCGGCGTGCGCTCGTGCACGAGGCGGGCGAGCTCGGCGGCGGGGGTGATCGTGCCGACGGCGTTCGATGCGAGCGTGAACGCGACGACCTTGGTGCGTTCGGACAGCGCGGTCTCGAACGACGCGGGGTCGAGCGTCGCGTCGTCGTCGCGGATGTCGACCCACCTGACGGTGGCGCCGGCGTCCTCGGCGGCGAGCACCCACGGCCGGACGTTGGCGTCGTGGTCGAGCCGCGTCACCACCACCTCGTCGCCGGGCTCGAGCGTCCGTCCCACCGACCGCGAGATCGCGAACAGCAGCGTCGTCGCGTTCGGACCGAAGACGACCTCGTCGGCGTCCGCGTTCAGCAGGTCGGCGGCGGCCCGGTGGGCCTCCGCGATCACCTCGTCGGTCTCCTGGCTGGTGGCGAACGCGCCGTGCGCGTTGGCGTTGCTGCGGCGCAGGTAGCCCGCCATCGCCTCGATCACGGGTTCGGGGACTTGGGAGCCGCCGGGCGCGTCGACGAACACGGCGGGACGCCCGTCCAGCTCCCGGGCGAGCGCGGGGAACCGGGAACGGACGTGCGCGAGATCGGGTTCGGTCATGGAGCGCGTAGCGTCGCGCACCGGCCGTCGGACGGCAACCCGGTCAGACCCGATCCCAGCCTTCTGGCAGGATCGGGACCGCCCACGAGGGATCGGAGCTCCAGGCCGTCCAGTCGCGGTCGAAGGGCGGCTCGCGGTCGAGGACCCTGCGGACCGCGCGCTCGCCATCGGCACGCAGCCGCGGCTCGTCCTCGGCGGGGATCACGCCCCGGCGGATCGATTCGGCGAGATCGTCCTCGTCCTTCCATCGCCAGGAGCCGTCGAGCTCGATGATGACGTCGAGCTCGTGATCCAGCGTGTCGAAGCCGAGCTCTGTCCGACGCAGCGGTTCCTCCAGGTTCACGTACCAACTGTGCGGCGACCAGTCGGGGCGCAGGAGCAGCAGCACCGCGTACCACGTGTCCGGCCACGCGAACGAGAGCACGTGGATCTCGTCGTCGTAGCGCAGTGGGGCGAGCTCGAACTCGGTCTGCGGGATCTTCAGCCGCCGTCCGTCGTGGAACGGCGCCATCCAGCCGGTCCCGCTCGGGACGAACAGCATCGTCTGCTCCGGGGCGTCCTCGACGACGGTGACGGGACGCGCCGCCCAGACACGTCCCCCCCAGGTCTGGCGCAGGGCGATGGTCTCGCCGGGCTCGAACCGCCGCACCGTAGTCAGTCGATGCGCGAGGCGAACGCCGCGTTGGTCGCGTCCAGGAGCCCCGCGGTGCTCGCCCGCAGCGCCGAGACCTCGTCGCGGAGCGCCCGCGCCTTCGCCGGGTCCTTCAGCGCCGCCGCGTTGATCTCCACGTTGTAGGTGGCGCACCACACGGCCGCCGACAGCGCCTGACCCGCACACGCGCCGTCCGACGCGGCCTGCGCGTTGCCGAGCTCGGTGGTCTCGCGCGCGAGCTCCATCAGGTCGGCCGCGCGCTTGGCGATCTCGAGCGGGACCGTCGCGGCGGACCCGTACCCCGCCTGGATCGCCGCGGAGCGGACCGCCTTCTCGGCGTCGGTCCCCTTCGGCATCTTGAAGGCGGCCATCACGCCGTCGAACGCGGTCGCGTCCCGATCGGCGAGGTCGAGGAACCCGGTCCGGGCCTTCTCGGCCTGCTCGAGCATCCACCGCATCCGCTCCTCGGCCTCCTCGTAGCCCTTCTTGCCGATCGTGAGGTTGCACACCATCGAGATCAGTGCGGCGCCCGTCGCCCCCGAGATCGCGGCGACGGCGCCCCCGCCGGGCGTGGGGTCGTCCGATGCGAGCCCATGCAGGTACGCCTCGACCGTCTGCTCCGCGATCCGCCCGCTCATCGGCGCTCTCCCTCGGTGCTCACGAGTCGCTCCAGGATCTGTTCATCAGCATCGAACCCCTCCAGTCTCAGGTACCCGATGTCGTCCTCGTCGAGCGCCGCGCGGGGGACGAGCCCCACGATCTCGGACGAACGGACCTCCATGCCGCGTTCGGTCGCGAGCTCCCGGACCGCGTCGAACGCCACTCGCGGCGAGGTGACGTCGATGTCGACCAGGTTCATCGAGACCGTGACGGCTCCGCGTTCGGGGACGGCGAATCCGATCGCGCGGACCGCCGGCAGCCCGCCGCTCGACTCGCGGACCGATCGCGCGATCTCCTTCGCGTCGTCCTCGGCGCCGGTCAGATAGACGTTGAACGCGACGAGCGGCTTGCGCGCCCCGACGGCGGTCGCGCCGGCCCTGCCGATCTCGTGCGGCCCGAAGTCCGGCAGGCGCTCGCCGCGCGCCACCGCCTCGCGCAGACCCTCGAACTCGCCCTTGCGGACCTCGGCCAGGCTCGCGCGCTCGGGCGAGGTCGCGGCGCGGTCGTACAGGTAGACCGGGATGCCGAGCGCATCGGCGAGCTCGGCCGCGAACGCTCGCGCCAGTTCGATCACCTCGTCCATCGAGATGCCGGACAGCGGCACGAACGGGATCACGTCCGCCGCGCCCATCCGAGGGTGCCCGCCGGTGTGCGTCGTCATGTCGATCAACTCCACGGCCTTGGCGGCGCCGGCGAGCGCGCTCGCGCGCACCTGGTCCGGCGAGCCCACGATCGTCGTGTCGAGGCGGTGGTGCTCGGGGTCGGCCTGCCGGTACACGAGCCGCGCGCCGCCGGCGAGGGCGTCGCAGATCGCGTCGATCACGTCGGTCCGGCGACCCTCGCTGAAGTTCGGGACGCAGACGACGAGCGCTCCGGTCTCGGTCATCGAGGCAGAGCCTACGATGCGGGGCATGGACCTCGACGCGTTCCAGGGCTGGCTCCGGCGGTACTTCGACGCGTGGGCCTCGAACGACCCCGTCGAGGTGTCGTCGCTGTTCGCCGTGGACGCCGTGTACTCCTACGGCCCCTTCCGCGAGGTGACCCGCGGTCGCGACGCGATCGTTCGGGCGTGGGTGGAGGGAGGGGTCCCCAACGAGCTGCGGACCGACGTCGAGCCGATCGCCGTGTCGGGGGACCGCGGGGTGGCGCACTGGCGCGTGGCGTTCCGCCACGATGCCGGCGGGGTGGTGGAGCTGGACGGGATCCTGGTCTGCGACTTCGACGCCGCCGGCCGGTGCGTCCTGCACCGCGAGTGGTACGACCGCCTCGAAACCCCCGCCTGACCAGCGCGAACGCTCGCTCCTCGCGCCCCCGAACCTCCGCTTGACTCGTGTCGGCGACCGGGCGTACATTCACCATCCCCCTCTCGAACATACGTTCGATTCCCTGAGAGAAGCCGGGGGTGGTTGAGGAGAACGTCGGTGTCCAAGCGGTACGACGAGGAGGTCGAAGTTCGGGTCGAGCGCGACGCGGGGATGCCCTCGGCGTTCGTCTGGCGCGGGCGCCGGTACGAGGTGGCCGACGTGATCGGGCGGTGGCGGATCGAGGGCCGGTGGTGGGCCGACGGGCGCGATCGCGAGTACTGGCGGGTGGAGGCGCGCGGCGGCGCGGTCTGGGACCTTTACCACGACCGCCACCACGACCGTTGGCACATGGAGCGGTTGTGGGATTGAATCGACCCCGTGACCGACGCCCGCGTCGTGCCGTTCCTGGTGTCCGAACTGCGCCTGCCGCCCGACGAGCAGGAGCTGCTCGCCAGGGAATGGTGGCCCTCTTACGCGCATGCGGTGATCCATCGCGACGGCGTCTTCCTGTTCGACAACGGTGCGGGGTTCGGCAACGCCGAGGTCGAGGAGACGTTCACGCCGCGCGTGACGACGATCGAGGATGCGCTCGGCGGACACGGGATCTCTATCGCGGATGTGACCGGCGCCGCCAACTGCCACCTGCACTTCGACCACTGCGGGCAGAACGTACGGCTCCCCGGCATCCCGATCTTCGTCCAGCGCGCCGAGTGGACGATGGTGCACGAGCCCGACTACACGGTCCCCGAGTGGGTCGACGCGCCCGGCCTGACCTACGAGGTGATCCAGGGCGAGGCGGAGGTGGCGCCGGGTCTGCGGGTGATCCCCACGCCAGGCCACACGGCCGGGCACCAGTCGCTCGTCGTGGACACGCCCGAAGGCACGATCGTGCTCGCGGGTCAGGCGGTGCAGTCGCGGCTCGAGTGGGAGGGCGCGACCGAGCCGAGCGCGTCCGGCGCCTCGGCCGCGAAGCACCCCGCCTACCCGGACTCGGTGGAACGCCTGAGGTCGTTGGAGCCGGTGCGCGTGCACTTCGCGCACGACCCGGAGGTCTGGGAGCGCGGGTAGCGGCTCCGGACGTCCCACCGGAGCGGTGAGATGCCCGACGGGTTCGTCCACCTCGACGTCCGTTCGTTCTTCTCGCTGAAGGAGGGCGCGTTCTCGCCCGAGGCGCTCGCGCGCCGGGCGGCCGAGCTGCACCTGCCGTCGGTCGCGCTCGTCGACCGCGACGGGCTCTACGGCACCGCCCGGTTCGTCGACGCGTGCGAGCGCGAGGGCGTCCGCCCGATCCTCGGCGCGTCGCTCACCGTTCGCGAGGCCGGGACGCTGCCGCTGCCCCGGGGGGTTCGGGGGGCTCAAGGAGCGAGCGCGGATGCGCGAGCGGTAGCCCCCCGATCCGGACGTCCGTCGGCCGACGCGAGCGTCGTCCTGCTCGCGCGGGACGCGGCCGGGTACGCGAACCTGTGCCGGCTGGTCACCGACGCGCATATGACGGGGGAGCGCGGCGATCCATCGCTCACCCCCGAGCAGATCTGCGCGCACGCGAGCGGCCTGGTCGCGGTCCTGGGTCCGTCCTCACCGCCGGGTGCGCTCGCGCTCGCCGGACGGTTCGACGCCGCGCGACGCACGCTCGACCCCTATCGGGAAGCCTTCGGTGCGCGAACGTACATCGGCGTCGAGCACCGCCTGGAGCGGGACTCGTCGAAGGAGATCCGCGCGCTCCTGCGTCTGGCCGAACGAGCGGATACGAGGCTCGTCGCGACCAACCCGGTCCGCTACCTCGTTCCCGAGGACGCGTTCCTGGCCGATGCGCTCGAGTGCATGCGCGAGCTCGTCCCGGTCAACCGGTCCAACGTCTCGCGCCGTAACGCCGAGGGCTGGCTGAAGCCCGCCACCGAGATGCGGGCGCTGTTCGGCGAACGCCCCGACCTCGTGACCGCCACGATGCAGATCGCCGAGTCGTGCGCGTTCGACATCGGTCTGCGGACGGTCCGTTTCCCAGAGTTCCCGACACCCTCGGGTCGCCACGCCTCCTCCGTCCTGGCCGAACGCAGCTGGCGCGGTCTCGAACGCCGGGGGATGCAGGCGACCGCTCGCGTGAAGGACCGGCTGCATCACGAGCTCGCGATGATCCACCGCCTCGGGTACTCGGCGTACTTCCTCACGGTCGCCGACATCGTCGCCGACGTGCGGGCGATGGGGATCCGGTGCGCGTGCCGGGGGAGCGCCGCCGGCTCACTCGTCTGCTACCTCGTCGGCATCTCCGACGTCGACGCGGTCCGGCACGACCTCGCGTTCGAGCGGTTCCTGAACCCGATGCGCGACGAGCTCCCGGACATCGACGTCGACGTCGAGTCGGCGCGTCGCGAGGACGTCTATGACATGGTGCTCTCGCGGTACGGCGACGACCGGTGCGCGTGCGTCGCGATGGTGGACACGTACCGCGCCCGCGCCGCCGTCCGGGAGGTGGGCAAGGCGCTCGGCCTGCCCGAGCCCGAAGTGGACGTGGTCGCGAAGTCCTTCCCGCACATCGGCGCTCACGACCTGCGGGTCGCGATCGACCGCCTGCCCGAGCTCGTCGGCAGTAACCTGAACGCCGGCCAGCTCGAGCAGCTGTTCCGCGTGGCCGAGCGCCTGGACGGCTTCCCGCGCCACATCGCGCTCCACCCCTCGGGCATCGTCCTGTCGAACGACGACCTGGCGACCAGGGTCCCGCTCGAACGCTCGTTCCAGGGCTACCGCGTGATCCAGGCCGACAAGGACGACGTCGAGCTGCTCGGGTACCTGAAGCTCGACGTGCTCGGCGTGCGGATGCTCTCGTCGATGCGCCACGCCCTTGACGAGATCGCCCGCACCGAGCACGTGAAGGTCGACCTGGACGCGATCCCGCTCGACGACGAGCCGACGTTCGAGCTGATCCGGGCCTCGGACACGCTGGGGTGCTTCCAGATCGAATCGCCGGGTCAGCGCGAACTCCTGCAGAAGCTCCAGCCGACCCGCTGGGAGGACCTGATCGTCGATATCTCGCTGTTCCGGCCCGGACCGGTCAAGTCGGACATGATCAACCCGTACCTGCGGCGGCGTGCGGGGATGGAGGCGCCGACGTACGCGCATCCGGCGTTGCGACCGGCGCTGCGCGAGACGTTCGGCGTGATCGTCTACCACGAGCAGGTGCTCCGAACGCTCGCTGCGCTGGCCGGCTACGACCTGACCTACGCCGACCACGTCCGCCGTCATCTGGATCGCGAGGACCTGCTCCCGGGGTTCCGGGATGATTTCCTCGAGCGGGCGACCGGGCGAGGCGTCCCCGCCGACGTCGCCGAACGCACTTGGACCGCCGTCGCCGAGTTCGCTAGCTTCGGGTTCTGCAAGGCACACGCGGCCGCGTTCGCCGTCCCGACGTACCAGTCCTCCTGGCTCAAGACCCACTACCCGGCGCACTTCCTCGCGGGGATCCTCACGCACGACCCGGGGATGTATCCGCGGCGGTTGCTGCTCGAGGACGCTCGCGAGCACGGGATCCCGATCCTGCCGCTGGACGTGAATCGTTCCGAGCCGGAGTACGTCGTTGAGGACGTCGATGGGCGCGCTGAGGTCGGGTCCACGGCTCGGGCTGCTCGTCTCCGCCTACGCGATGGGTCCGTGCTCGCGGACGCCGAGGGGCTTCGGCTCCGCTCGACGACGCCCGAGCCGAACCCCTCCCCGCGCGCCGGCGCCGTCGGTGCTGATCCGACCGCCCGGACCGAGCCCCCGACCTCAGCGCGCCACACCGACGCCGAGCACCCGCGGTACGGGATCCGGTTGGCGTTGCAGGACGTGCATGGGATCTCGGACTCCGAGATCCGCTCCATCCTCGAGGGGCGGGCCGAGCGGGCGTTCGACGACGTGGGGGACTTCTTGCGGCGGGCGAACGTGTCAAAACCAGTCGTCGAAGCCCTCGCGCATGCGGGGGGGTTCGATGGGATCGGTGAAGGGTCGCGGCGGGATCGGTTGTACGCGGCGATGACGACCGCTCCGCAGCGGGAGGGGGATCAGTTGGCGCTCGACCTGTCTTCGGGGAGCGCCGAGGATCAGCTCGCTCTGTCCGAGTACAACGATGCGGAGCGGGTGCGGGCGGAGTTGGAGGTGCTGGGGTTGGATGCGAGCCGGCACCTCGTGAGCTTCTTCGAACCGTTGCTCGCCGATCTGGGCGTGGTGCGTTCGAGGGACCTGCACCGGTGTCGCACGGACGAACGCGTGATGGTGGCCGGCGTGAAGGTGGCGTCGCAGACGCCGGCGATCCGCAGTGGCCAACGGATCATCTTCCTCACGCTGGACGACGCGACGGGACCGGTCGACGTCACCGTGTTCGAGAGCGTACAGCCAAGGGTCGCCAAGACCGTGTTCCACTCGTTCGTGCTCGCGGTGGTAGGGACCGTCCGGCGGACCGGTGTCAAGGGCGTCTCGGTGGTCGCTGAGGACGTGTGGGATCTGACGGCGCTGTTGCACGCGCGTCGGCAGGGCCGGCTCGCGGAAGCGCTCGCCCACGAAGGCCCCTCGTCCGGCGCGGCCGTGCCGCGCAAGCTCTGGCACTCGAGCGGCGGCTCGGCCGGCCGATGACAACGCTCGCACCCTCCGGCGCGGCGGTACGCTCCGCGACGATGACCGACGCGAGGTCGAGCGAGCCGATCCTGCACGTCGATCTCGATGCGTTCTACGCCTCGGTCGAGACGCTCAAGGACCCGAGCCTTTCGGGCAAGCCCGTTGTCGTGGGCGGCGCCGGGACGCGCGGGGTGGTGATGTCGGCGTCCTACGAGGCCCGGGCGTTCGGGATCCGGAGCGCGATGCCCGCCGTGCGCGCTCGTCGCCTGTGTCCGGACGTGATCTTCGTCCCGCCCGACTTCGAGTCCTACAAGGTGCACTCCAACCGGTTCCGCGAGATCCTCCTGGCGGTCACCCCCGAGGTCGAACCGATCTCGCTCGACGAGGCGTTCCTCGACGTCTCGGGCGCGCACCTGCTGTTCGGCGAGCCCGAGGAGATCGGACGCAAGGTCCGCCGGGAGGTCCAGGACGGGATCGGCGTACGGTGCTCGGTGGGCGTGGCGCCCACCAAGCTGGTCGCCAAGCTCGCCTCGCGAGGCGCTAAACCCGACGGCATGGTGGTGGTGCGGGCCGGCGAGGTCGACGCCTACCTGGACCCGTTGCCCGTGCGAGCGCTATGGGGCGTGGGCGAGAAGACGGCAGAGATTCTCGGGCGGCTCGGGGTTCGGACCGTCGGCGACCTGGGCCGGACGCCGGTCGGGGTGCTCGGCAGGCTCATGGGCGAACGGCACGCGCGCGACCTCCACGACCTGGCCGTGGGTGTGGACGATCGGTCGGTCGTCCCGTACGAGGCGCCGAGATCGGTCAGTCACGAGGAGACCTTCGACCGCGACCTGGACGATCAGCGGGAGCTGCTCCGCGAGGTGCTGTCGCTCTCGCAGCGGGTGGGGGCTCGGCTGCGCGAGGATGGGTTCCGCACCCGGACGGTCACGCTGAAGATCCGGCTCGCGAACTTCACGACCCTCACGCGTTCGCGCACGCTGCCGGCGCCGACCGACGTGGCCGCGGACCTGTACGAGGTGGTCGGGGAGCTGTTCGCCGCCCTCCCCGGTGCCCGCCGACGGGTCCGGCTCCTGGGCGTGGCCGCGACGGGTCTGGTGCCGGCGGGGGAGGAGCAGCTCGCGCTGCTGCGCAGCGAACGGTGGGGCGATGTCGAACGCGCCGTGGATCGGATCGATCGGCGGTTCGGACCTGGCTCGGCCGTGCCTGCGGCCCTGCTCGAACGCGGCCGCGAACGCTGATCGCCCCGCCCTCCCTTCGGCCGGCCTCCCTCGAACCCCTTCCACTCGCGGAGGTCGTTCCTATAATCGTGTTCGACCGCCAACGAGGCCGGGAGCCCATGCCACTGTCGCCCGACGAGCAGCGCATCCTCGACGAGATCGAGCAACGTTTGGCCGAGGAGGATCCCCGGCTGGTCGAGGCCGTCAGCCGGACCTCGCTGTACACGCACCTCGCTCGGCGGATCAAGTGGTCGCTTCTGGCGTTCCTGGCCGGGTTCCTGATGCTGATGGTGTTCCTGATGGTCGCCCCCGACCTGCTGTGGGTGGCGGCGACGGGGTTCGGCGTGATGCTCGCGGCAGCGTTGCTGATCTACCGGTACCTCAAGCAGCTGACCCTCGATCAGATGCGCGCCATGCAGCAGCAGTCGGGACGCTTCTCGCTCACCGGTTTGCTCGCACGTCTCGCGGGGCGTTTCCGAACGCCACCTGCCACACCTCCCGGTTCGTAGCGCCCGCGCGGGCGCTTCTTCGAACCATCTCTCCGCTTCGACGACGGCATGCGAACGGTTGCGGCCGAACGTGAGGAACATGCGAGAGAGCCGACGGAGCGTCGTCTTCGGCTTGCCACGGCACACGCGCCTGGAGTACAACTTGCTTCACCTTCCCCGGGGGCGTGACCGTCGAACCGGCGTCGAGACTTCCCCTCGACGAGCCGACGGAACGCGTTGGTGTCGTGAGGGAGACGTCGTCGGAAGGGCGCTCGTTCCTATGGAGGGATTCACCGCACATCAGGCGACGAAGTTCACCGGATGCTCCGCGCGTCAGCTCAGGTATTGGGACCAGATCGACTTGGTCAACCCATCGATCCAGGGGACGGGCGGGCGGCCCGGGGTGCCAAGGCTGTACTCGTTCCGCGATCTCGTCGCGCTGAGGGTCGTCAAATCCCTGCTCGACAACGGGATGTCGCTCCAGCGCGTTCGCCGGGCCTGGGACTACCTGAACCGCCGGGCCGCGCTCGACAAGCACCTGTCGGAGGTCAAGCTCATCACCGATGGGGTGAGCATCTTCAAGATCGCGCGGCGGAACGGCGAGATCATCGATGCCTTGCGCGAGGGCCAGCTGGCCTTCTTCGTCGCGATCGACGAGATCGCGACGGGGGTCGAGAGCAAGGTCGGTCAGTTCCACGAGGACCGTGATCGCTTCGTCCGGGCGCTCCGCGAGGCGGCGGCCCGAGCGCAGACCGGCCGCTGACCGGCCCCTGACCGGCCGGTGACCGGCCGCTGACCTCCTCTACAGGCCCGGCCGGTACGTCCCGACGATCCGACGGATCAGGCCCGCGTCCTTACGGAGCTCCCGGATCGCCCGGTGAGCGTCCTCGACCGAGGCCTTGGCTTCCTCGGGGGTCGGTGCCTGAGCTGCGTACGCCGCGCGCGTCGCCTGGGTCGTGAGCCGTCCGAGGTGCCCGTCTGTGAACGCGATAGCCGCGGCGAGCCTCGCGCGGTGCTCGTCGAGCGTCTCGCCGTCGCGGCGACCGAGTCCCAGATCGGCGGCCTCGCCGTCGAACACCCGGTAGGCCGCCAGGACATGTTCGCGCGGCTCGCGGGAGCGGCGCAAGAGCCGGCGTCGCCACACCGACTTCGCGATCGGCACGACGATGAGCAGCACGCCGAGCGCGATCAGCAGCCCGAGGAAGATCCAACGGTAGGGGACCGAATACCCCGACCCGTCGGTCTGGGTGGTTCCGACCGTTGGGAGCGGGACGAAGTCGCCCGGGCCCCGCTGGGGCCGGTTCTCGATCTGGCAGAGCTGTCGCTCCCGCGCCGTCGCCGCGGCCTCGCAGTCCGTGGCGTTGGCGCCTCCCACCCCGGCGTTGTTGCCTGGGTCGGTACTCGTGCCGTCGGGGTTCGTCGAGCCCTTGGCGGGGTTCAAGTAAGTGCCCGGGTCCGCGTTCGGATGGGTGCCATGCCCGGGGGTGGGCTCGAATTGGAGCCAGCCGTAGCCCTCGAAGTAGACCTCGACCCACGCGTGCGCGTCGTCGCTCTGGACCAGGTACCGCCCGTCGTCCTGGAGCGTGCCCGACTGGTAGCCGACGGCGACCCTTGCGGGCAGCCCGAGCTCGCGGACCAGCACCGCCATCGCCGTGGCGTACTGCTGGCAGAAGCCGGCCTTGGTCTGCGTGAGGAACGTGAGCAACGCGTCCGGGTCGTCGGCCACGTCGACGTCGGTGCTGTACTGGAACCCGTCGCTGTGGAAGTGCTGCTGGATCGCGAGCACCTTCTCGTAGTCCGAGGCCGCGTCGGCCGTCCACGCCTTCGCGAGCTGCTCGATCCGTGGGTCGAGGACGTCCTCGCCGGGGAGGCGGGTCCATTGCCCGTACTGCAGGGACGTCAGGTTGTGGACCCGTTCGAGTTGTTCGGCCGTGGGGACGACCACACGGGAGCGGACCGTGTATTCGAGCCCGGCGTCGAGTCCGCCGTCCACGAACGCCTGGCCGCGGGCCGGATCCCAGGTGACGTCACCGAGGTCGCCCGCGGTGATCTGTTCGGGCGTTTGCGCCATCGGGAGCGCGTGCGAGGCGTCGAAGTCAGTGAGGACCGTGAAGGTGTACGGCTGCGTCTGGGAGTCCGGGGGGGGAGCGTAGCTGGACGGCTGCGGCAGGACCGTCGGGACCGTCAGGGTCTGGCCATCGGATCCCGTGGGATCGCTGCTGCGCCATCCTTCGCCGTCGAACTCATCCAGGGTGTACATGCGCAGGTACTGGGGGTCGGGCGTCCGGACCTCGAACAGGTCTCGGACGGGTTCGTCGTCCGTGAGCTGCGCATGGATCGAGATGAACGGATCCAGCCCCGCGCCCTCGTCGCCCGAGGTCGAGAAGTCGACGAGCGGTCCCGAGCGGAAACCCGGGAGCAGACCCGGGACGAGGACCGCGGCGGCGATCACCGCCAAGGCGACCGATCTCGAGCCCCGCACCGACGTGCCGAGACGCCGCGTCCTCGAACCCGACCACACGGGACCCCATTGGCGGACCCGGCGCAGGCCATCCGCGAACACGACGGCGAGCGCGGCCGCCAGCAGGATGATCGCGTAGACCGGACGCGCCCCGTCCTCGAGCACCGTATCCGCGAACCCGACGAGCGCGATCGGCGGCAAGATGGCGAGGAGCGGGCTCCCCGCGCGGATCGCGAGCGCGTGCGACGAGAACGCGGCGGTCCACACCGCCGTCACCGCCGCGAGCATCAGGGGCGGCAGCGGGGGCGTGGGGGCGACCCGAACCCGCGCCTGCTGGCCGACGAACTCGAGCGAGCGCCCGATCGCGCGGAGCGTGTGGATCGACGGCAGGCCGTACCACGCGGTCTGCGGCACGACGATCCACGTGATCGCGAGCGCGAGCCCGACGAGGCTGGCGAGCGTCGCGAGCAGCAACCCCCGGCGTTCGAACAGGGCCGCGATCGCCACCGACGCAAGCGCTGCGGCCACGAGTTCGAGCGTGGCCTGCCGCCCGGTGAACACGCGGCCGAACGCGAGCGCCGTCGCCACGGACAGGCCCGCGACGGCGGCGAGGCCTAGGAACCGCTGGTGACCAGGGGTTGGGTCCGCTCGACGTGCCATGCGTCTCGCAATCTCCTCGATGGTGGGAGCAGCACGACCTCCCAACCGGTCCGGGACAGGGACATCCGGGCTTGCGACGCGCGCCCCTCGACCTGCGCCCGGCGATCGGGGGGAAGGGTGTCGGGTTCGGTCGCGTGGACGAACACCCCGACCTTTGGGCCGAACATCGCGCCCACGCGGAGCCACGACGGCAGCTCGGTCGGTGCCGGCGGCGCGCCGACCACGACCAGGGTCGTGTCGCTCGCGGCCACCATCCGCAGGCGCGTGAGACCGGTCGACAGGGCTCGAGAGGAGTGGTGGGTCATCCCCGCGAGCGCGTCGAGCAGGCTCTCCTCCGCGACGCGCTGCGGCGGCATCTGCGTCGTGGCGAGCTTGACGGAGAACCCGTAGCGCATCAGCAGGATCCCGAGCGACGCCGCCCCCGAGATCACCTTCTCGAAGCACGGCGTGTGGGTCTGACCGACGGTGGTGTCCCGGGTGTCCACGAACAGGACCGCGGTCGAGCGCCGGGTCGACTCGTCCTGGCGGATCATCAGCTCGCCGCTGCGGGCCACGCTCGGCCAGTGGATCCGACGCAAGTCGTCGCCCTCGACGTAGGGCCGCATCGTGTAGAACTCGTCGCCGGTGCGGAACAGGTGCTTGGCCAGCGCGAGCCCACTCGTCATACCGAACGGCGAGTCCGGCCCGCTGCCCAGCAGCTCGACCTCGGGAGCGACGACGAGCTCGTCACGCTCGTCGAACTCGACCCGCAGCTTCGTGAGCGCGAACGGGTCGGACAGATCCGCGGTGAGCGGCCCCAGGACGTAGCGACCGCGCTGGTGCGGCGCGATCGTGTACCGGACCCGTTGCCGCCCGCGGGCGGGCATCGACGCGACCACCAGCCGCGCGGACCGTCCGAGCTGCGGCGGGAGGCGGTCCTCCACCAGGAGGAACGAGGTCTGGGCGGAGGACTGGTTCTCGATCTCGAGCTCGACGTGCACCCGCTGGCCGGGCTGCACCCGCGTGTCCGAGAGGCGTCGGCGGATCCGCAGACGCTGCCGGCTCCACCGCGCGAACAGGGCCGCGGCGAACGGGAGCAGGACGACCCCGACCGAGATCATGTGCAGGGTCGGCGATCCGAGCATGCGGGCGGCCACCCACAGAGCGACCCCGGCCCCGAAGACCAGGACCCCTCGGCCCGAGGGCATGTCAGGCGTTCCCGATGACGGGTACCGCTACCTCGGCGGCGAGGTCCTGCAGCACGGCCTGCGCGCTGCGCCCGCCCATGACGGCGTCCGCCGTCACGATCACGCGGTGCGCGAGCACCGGCGTCACGAGCGCCTTCACGTCGTCGGGGATCACGTAGTCGCGTTCATCGGCGGCCGCGAGCGCTCGGGAGGCGCGGAGCAGCATGATCGAGGCCCGCGGGCTGGCACCCAGGTAGACGTCCGGGTGACGACGCGTCCCCTCGACCAGGTCGACGATGTAGCGACGGACGGCGGGGGAGACGTGCACCTGCCGCGACTGCTCGATCATCTCCCGCACGGACAGGGCGTCGGCGACCGGTCCGATGTCCGGAAGCGTCGAACGCACGCCGTGCGTCGCGAGGATCTCGACTTCAACCTCGCTCGAAGGGTATCCGATCCCGATCCGCATCATGAAGCGGTCGAGCTGCGCCTCGGGCAGCGGGTAGGTCCCCTCGTGTTCGATCGGGTTCTGCGTCGCGATCACCATGAACGGCGTGCCGAGCTGGTAGGTCTCGGTGTCGACCGTGATCTGGCGTTCCTCCATGCACTCGAGGAGTGCCGACTGGGTCTTGGGGCTGGCGCGGTTGATCTCGTCCCCGAGGACGATGTTCGCGAAGATCGCGCCGGGCTTGAACTCGAAGTCCCCGCGCTCCTGGTTGAAGACGTTGACGCCGGTGACGTCGGTGGGCAGCAGGTCGGGCGTGAACTGGATCCGGCGGAACGAGCAATCGATCGAGCGGGCGATCGCCTTGGCCAACATCGTCTTGCCGACACCGGGGACGTCCTCGATCAGGATGTGTCCCTCGGCCACGAGCGCGGCGAGCGCCAGCCGGATCTCCGGCTGCTTGCCCTGAACCACCTTCTCGACGTTCTGCTCTATGACGCGGAAACTCTCCGCGAATCGCTGCCAATCGAGCGTGGGCTCTCGAGCCTCCAACTGCACCTCCGGGGATCGACGCCGGACCATCTTACTCAGGAGTACGTCAAGGATAGGCCCCGGGTTCCTGCGGCATCCTGCCCAGGCGAACGCTCGTCGGGCTGAGGCGAGGGAAGGGTTGGAGGCGGCAGCGGCGCACCCGCTGCCGGACGCCCCGCGCGGCCCCTTGTTCGCTCTTCCAGGCGTCCTTCGAGCGCGGCCCTCCGCCGCCTCCGCGCGGATTACAACCCTGGGATTCGGCCGTTGCAAGCATCTCCGGGTTCTGCGCGCCCCGAGACGCCCCGTATACTCGCGCCGTGGGACGAGCACTCGTGCTCAACGCGTCGCACCAGCCACTTGCGGTGGTGGCTGCGAGACGGGCCGTGATCCTGGTGCTGAAAGAGAAGGCTGAGGTCCTGGTCTCCAACGGACAGGTCTTCCGATCCGAGCACCTGCACGTCGACGCGCCCTCGGTCCTGCGCCTGCGGGCCTTCGTGAAGATCCCCCATCGCTCGCACGCGCCGCTCACCCGCCGGGCCGTGTTCGCGCGCGACGAGTGGACCTGCCAGTACTGCGGCGCGACCGCCGAGAACCTGGACCATGTCGTTCCCCGGTCGCGCGGCGGCGCGCACTCGTGGGACAACGTGGTGGCGGCCTGCCGGCGGTGCAACTCGCGCAAGGAGAACCGGCTGATCGAGGACGTCGGCCTGCGCCTCGCGCGCCGGCCGGTCCCCCCCAAGGACGGGTTCCGCCTGTCGATCGGGCGCCTGGAACCCGAGTGGGAGCCGTACCTCTAGCTCGCCGAACACGGATCTTCGCTCCCTCCCGTCGCCTCAACGGTTGACCCATGTCCACTGTCGTTGACTCATTTCACGCCGAACCCTTGACGCGGTGGAGTGACAGTGGAATAAAGGTGGCTGGTAGTGGAGGAGAAGGGGAGGACGCGTGGCCGAACTACTCGGCACGCATAGCTATCAGCTCGACCCGAAGGGGCGCATCAGCCTGCCCGGACGGTTCCGTGAGGCGTTCGCCGACGGGGCCGTCCTGACGCTCGGGCAGGACGGGTGCCTCTTCTGCTTCCCCAGGGCCGAGTGGACGGCTCGGGCGGCCGAGATCCGCGACCTCCCCCTCTCCGACACCGAGGGTCGCGCCTATGCACGGATGTTCTTCGGCAAGGCCGAATCGGTGACGCTCGACGGGCAGGGGCGCCTCCTGGTGCCCCAGCGCCTGCGGCACGAGGCCGGGATCGGCAAGGAGGCCGTCGTGCTCGGCGTCTCGGACCGGATGGAGATCTGGGACCGGACCGCGCACGAGCGCTATGAGACGGCCCACGCCGGCGCCTACCAAGCGGGAACGCTCGCACCGGGAGCCAAGGGATGAGGGGAAACCCATGAGCAAGGAAGCACTGCGGGGTGAGCTCCGCCAGAGCCTGTCGTTGATCGTGATGACCGCCGTGACGGCGGCCACGTTCCTGGGACTCGGGCTGCTCACGGCCCACCTGCTGGGATGAGGACGGGGTGGCGGAACGCGGCCACGAGCCGGTCATGGTCGACGAGGTGCTGCGTTTCCTCGGCGGGGCCACGACCGTGATCGACGCGACCCTCGGTGCCGGCGGTCACGCGGAGGCGCTGCTGGACGCCGGCGTCGAACGGCTGATCGGCGTCGACCGCGATCCCGAGGCGATCGCGCTCGCCGGCTCCCGTCTGGAACGGTTCGGTGAGCGTTTCACCGCCGTGCGGACCCGGTTCTCACAGTTGCCCGCGGAGAACCGGGTCGACGGTGTCCTGTACGACCTCGGCGTGAGCTCGATGCAGCTCGACCGCCCCGAGCGAGGGTTCTCCTACCGCGCGGACGGGCCGCTCGACATGCGGATGGGCCCCGACGGCGAGCGGGCGATGGACATCGTGAACACGGCGCCGGAGGAGGAGCTCGCGCGGATCGTGTTCGAGTACGGCGAGGAGCGACGCTCGCGCCGGGTCGCTGCGGCGATCGTGCGGGCGAGGTCCCGGTCGCCGATCGAGACCACCGACGAGCTCGCGGGTGTGGTCGCGAGCGCGCTGGGGGCGCGACGGGGCGGCCCCCACCCCGCCCGCCGGACGTTCCAGGCGCTCCGCATCGCGGTCAACCGGGAGCTGGAGGAGCTGACCGCGTCACTGCCTCGAGCGGTCGAGATCCTCGCTCCCGGTGGCCGCGTGGTCGTGATCTCGTACCACTCGCTGGAGGACCGCATCGTCAAGCGTTTCGTGATCGGCGCCCAGGACCTGCAGGCCCTGACCAAGAAGCCGCTCACGCCGACGGCGGCCGAGGCCGCGAGCAACCCGAGGTCGCGCAGCGCGAAGCTCCGCGCCGCCGAACGGAGCCGTGCCGCGTGAGCCAGCCTGCGCGCCGGCTCGAACCCGAGCGCCGAACCCCGGCGCGTTCCCCGGCGCGCGCCCCGGCGCGCCCGACCCCCGCGCGACGGCGAACGCAGCCGGTCGCCCCAGCACGGCGGCGGCCTGCGACGGCTCGGCGCCCGGGACGGCGCCGCCGCCGCTCGATCGGGTTCGTGTTGTTGGCCTCGACCGTGGTGGGGTCGATGGTCTTCGGCATCGTGGTCGTGAACGTCCTGCTCGCCCAGACGTCGTTCCGCATCGGCGAGGCGGAACGCCACCTCGAGGAGCTCTCCGAGGATCACCTCGAGCTGGTGCGCGAGCAGGCCTCCCTGTCCGCTCCGGGCCGGATCTCCGCCTGGGCCAGCCGGCACGGCATGCGTCTCCCCGACGACATCCGGATCCTCCACGCGCCGGGTTCTGGCCCGGCGGAGCCGACCGGAGCGGACACTTCTTCCTCGACGACGACGGACCCCCAGGCGACGAGGGGCCCGGGAGCGAAGGGCGACCCACCCACGTGAGCCGCCCGCCAGCGGGTCGGCTCGTCGCGCTGTTCGCGCTGATGACGTTCGCCTTTGGGGCGATCTCCGTGCGGCTCGCGGTCCTGCAGGTGAGCCAGGCGCAGGAGTTGCAGGATCGCGCGTTCGACCAGCGCGTGCGGACGATCGACCTGCCGGCGCAGCGCGGACAGATCCTCGACCGCAACGGCGCGCGGCTGGCGCTGTCGACGCCGGCCGACGACGTGTACGCAGATCCACGGCTCGTCGACGACCCGTGGGGGACGGCCACGCGCCTGTCGCCGCTGATCGGGATCGGCGTGCCGGACCTCGTCCACGCGATGACCTCCGGCGGTACGTTCGTCTACCTCGCCCGGCAGCTGGGTCGCGATGCCTCCGACCGGATCCAACGGCTCGACCTCCCCGGCATCGGCCTGCTGCCCACCTCGAGGCGCTCCTACCCCGCGGGTCCGCTCGCGTCCCAGGTGCTCGGGTTCGTGGGCACCGACGGCGTCGGTCTGGCCGGGCTCGAGCTCGGGTACCAGGACGTGCTGGCGGGCACGCCGGGGGAGCAGACGCACGAGCTCGGTCTTTCGGGCCAGGCGATCGTGGGCGGGGTCGACGAGGAGCTTGCCCCGATCGCCGGAGCCTCGGTCGTCACGACCATCGACCGCGACCTGCAGTTCCAGGCGCAGGCGGCGCTCGAGCAGGCGGTGCAGGAGCAGCGTGCCCGCGGGGGCACCGTGATCGTGATGGACCCTCGGACAGGCGAGATCCTGGCGATGGTGAGCTACCCGTGGTTCGACCCGAACGCGTTCGAGGACGCGCCGAGCGCGACGTTCCGCAACCGCGCCGTTACCGACGCCTACGAACCGGGCTCCACCAACAAGATCATCACCGCGGCGGCCGCGATCCAGGAGCGGGCGATCCCGCTCGAGACCCGGCTGACGGTGCCGTGGACGATGCGGGTCGGCGACTACGTGATCCACGACTCGGATCCGCACGGCGCGATGCAGATGACCCTCGGTGACATCGTCGCCGAGTCGAGCAACATCGGCGCCGTCATGGTCGCGAACCGTCTGGGCGCCCCGGCGCTCGCCACGTACCTCGCGCGGTTCGGGCTCGGGCACGCGACCGGTGTCGGTTTCCCGGGGGAATCGAACGGCATCATGCTCCCGCTCGACCAGTGGAACGACACGAGCCTCGCGACGATGGCGTACGGCCAGGGCATCGCGGCGACCCCGCTCCAGATGGTCTCGGTGTACTCGACGATCGCCAACGACGGCCGCTGCGTCCAGCCCACGTTGGTACGGGGGACGGTCGGCCCGGACGGCACCCTCGACGAGCACGCGCCCGCCCCGACGCGGCGCGTCGTCTCGGCCGCGACCGCGAGGATGGTGACGCGGATGCTGGCGTACGCGGTCGAGGACGGCACCGGGACGAACGCACAGATCCTCGGCTACCAGGTCGCGGGGAAGACCGGTACGGCTCGGATCCCCACCGGCGACGGCTCGGGCTACCTCGAGGGCCAGTACATCGCGTCGTTCATCGGCTACCTCCCCGCCGGTGATCCCAAGGTCGTCGTGGCGGCGATCCTCGATCGCCCGGCGGCCGTGTACGGCGGGCTGGCCGCCGCCCCGCTGTTCAAGCGCGTCGCGCTCGCCGCCATCGCCCGCCTCGGCATCGCGCCCGCCG
>Ga0207643_10000680_pt1 | contig 21220 bp, 23 predicted proteins | sample KBSMisM62_FD_184313 | JGI IMG/M metagenome (GOLD analysis project Ga0207643, IMG submission 184313) | Miscanthus rhizosphere microbial communities from Kellogg Biological Station, Michigan, USA - KBS Miscanthus M6-2 (SPAdes) (version 2) | ecosystem: Host-associated > Plants > Roots >...
AAGCCGATGAGCGTGCCGTCGTCTCTCGAGTACGGCTTCTTCGTCCGTTACTGGCCGCACTGCTTCATCTTCGCGCCGGTCGCCCAGCTGCCGTTCGGCGCGGGCAAGCGATGGGCCAGCGGGGTTTCCCTGGGGGTGACCGGCCAAACCATGAATGTCACACGCTGCCGCTACACCGTCTTGCCTCGGCGCAACGCAAGAACTGTTGCACCATCGCGGGCTGCGATCAGTTCGCGTTCATACCAGGCGATCAGTTCGCGCCGAACGGCAAGTCGATCGGCTCGATCGTAGCTTGCTGCGACCTTGCCGCCGATAACGTGATCCAGCTGGGCCTCCACTGCGTCGGTAGATTTCTCGGCGTTTTCCGCCCACGTCTTGATCACACTACGCCAAGAGTGCGGTGAGTGCTTCCCTGTTAGCTTCAACGTACGCCGATAAAACTTCTCGACCGCCTCGCGGGTAATAGGCCTATCTCCCCCCGGAGCCGGGCACACAAATTCAGCTTTCTCGCCGTCGGCCCGGCTCCACTCCCGCACCTGCACCAACAATTGCGGCGGAATCGGGACGAGATGGTCACCGCGTTCGGATCCCTTACGCTTCATACGATTGCGCGGTATTGCCCATGTCCCTGACGAAAGGTCGAATTCGCTCCATGTCGCGCCCACCGTTTCCGAAATTCGCTGAGTCAAGAAGGCAAGCATCAAATGAGCTCGTTTCACTCCTCGCGATGCCTCCGCCTTGTCACTGGCGCGAAGGATTGACCCAACGCCGTCCCGATCAATAACGGCCGGGTAGTGCGCGCGCGCCCCGCGCTTCCGGCGGCGCGATGCGGGCAGCGGGTTACCGTGGATCAGCCCTTCCTCGACCGCGTGATCCAGAATCGCGCGCAGTCGTTGTAAGACCTTGGTCGCCATATCGGGGGCGGACCGTTCCACTTTCCTGAGCGCGGGAGCGGCGAGCTTCGCGGTGATGGCTGCCACGGGTAGAGCGTTTAGACCGGAGAGATGATTGCGGAGGGACGCCGTCACTTCTTGGCGGTAATCGGCAGTCCATTTCGCTCGGCGTGCTTCATTGAGGATCCAATCACTGGCCAACTTTTCGAAGGTTGCGGTCCGGTCTGCGGCGCGTCGGGCCCTTGCGATCCGTTTGGCGGTCGTCAGATGTTCTCCGGTTGCCGCCATCTCGCGCGCCTTCGTGGCGGCGACGCGGGCTTCCGCGAGCGACATGCGTGGATGTTTACCAAGCGTAGCGGTCTGCCCCTTGCCATCGAGCTTGTAGCGGTACTGCCACGACTTCACCCCCGACGGCGCGACCAAAAGGAACAACCCGCCGCCGTCCTTTAGCCGGTACGGAAGTGCGCGCGCTGCCGCATTCTTTACTGCCAGCGCCCCAAGGATGTCCCTCAGCTTTCCGCCCATTCCGTCATTACCTCCTGCCGAAAATGGCCAACCGCGCCCTTACCCCTTCCCTTACCTCTTTATCAAACGGAGCTTAGCACATCCCAGCAGAAGCTAAAGGACGATTAAATCCTTAAATATCAAAAAGAAAACGGCCGCGCTTGGCGGCCGTCATTCTTCGATGTGGTGGAGGTGGCGAGAATCGAACTCGCGTCCGGAAGACCTCTACAGTCGGGACTACATGCTTAGTCGCGTCGTTTGGCTCTCGTCTCCCTGACGCCGGCGGACAGGCTGCAGGAAAACCAGTCACCTTGCTTTAGCGCTTCATCCAAGTGACCCGAATGGGCGCGATCGCTCTAAATGTCCCCGCTGTGACTTGCGGTGTTACCCGCTCGTCACCCGAACCGAGCGCTGTCCGGTGCGAGGTCCGGCGGGATTAAGCCGCCAGAGCGTACGTTTCGTCGTTCGCAGTTAAGTTTGCGATTGCTCAGGTTTAACGAGGACAAGCGCCTCGGCATGCCCCGCGCTGCTTCGATACCCCCGTCGAAACCAGTACACCCCCGGTAACGATGCGGGCGTCGCCGGAACCACTCCGGCAGCGCTTGGAAACCCATGATAACAGCAGGCTGCGCGGACGCCGGTCCGCACAGCCCATTTCAGATGGGGTCGAACCCCGTCCGGTTCAATCCTTCATGCCGGCCAGCAGGGAGTTGATGTCGTCGGCGTGCTCTTCCTCGACCGCCAGAATTTCCTCGATCATCCGCTTGGTCGTCGAATCCTTGCCGTGCAGCCACACGGCGATCTCGCGGTAACTCTCGATCGCAATCCGTTCCGCCACGAGATCCTCGCGCAGCATGTCGACGAGCGACTTGCCCTCGACGTATTCAGCATGGCTGCGTTTCGTCAGCGTATCCGGATTGAGGTCGGGCTCGCCGCCGAGCTGCACGATCCGCTCGGCGATCCGATCGGCGTGCTCCTGCTCCTGCGTCGCATGCTCGGCGAATTCCGTCTTCACGGAATCCGACGCGATCCCCTGTGCCATGAAATAGTGGCGCTTGTAGCGCAGCACGCAGACGATCTCGGTTGCCAGAGCCTCGTTCAGCACTTTGCACACGACGTTGGGATCGGCGCCGTAATTCGACGTGACCGCGCCCGCCTGGATATGCTGGCGAGCGCGTTCGCGCAACGTCTTGACGTCGGTCAGGAATGGCGTATCGCCGCCCTGTTTGATGTCTGGCATTGTTGTTCCTTCAGCGACGGGACATCATCAGGCCGAGAATCGCGCCGGCGGCAACTGCGTAGCCGAGGGCCTTCATCGGTTCGCGGCGTACGTATTCCTCGGTGGATGCGCGCGTGCGAGCGGCGCGATCGTTGGCAGTGCTGCGCACCTCGTCCAGCTTGACCCTTGCCGCTTGCATCTTCTCGGACAACTGGGCACGGGCAACGGTCGCACCCGCGCCCGACAGCGTGCCGGCGTTCTTCAGCAAGGTCTCGCAATCGGCCACGAACGTGCGGAAGTCGCGAGTCAGCTGCTCGAGGTCCGGGGCGACCGCCTTGCCTAACTGCGAAATGCCGCCTCCGTTGCCCACGGACGAAAGCGTTTCTGCGTTGTTTTCCATCGTCAGCTCCTTTTCAACGTTTCGACAGCGACAGCAGGAAGGTTACCAGCGAAACGATCAGGAATACGACAAACAGGATCTTGGCGATGCCCGCCGCACCGGCGGCGATGCCGCCGAACCCGAACAATGCCGCGATCAATGCAATGATAAAAAAAACGACGGCGTAGTAGAGCATTTTAATCTCCTGGGAGAAGTCAGCGAACCCCTTTTTGGGTGTCGGCAGAGCGTTGGTAATCCGCACCTTTCATGCCACGGCTTGTGTTGCCGAATACCCGCCATAACCAATCGCTTAGGTGGAGGGCGACCACCGCTTGCGGCCGCTCTTGCTCAGCCGTTCTGCAAATGCTGCGTGACCGTGGGGCCCCTCCTACATGGGAATCAGGAGGCATCCGCTTCACGAGGAAGTGCGCCCGCCGTAACGTGCGGTCATTCTGCGCCCGCCCGCGCTCGGGTGGTTTTCGCGACGTTGCGCATCGCTTTCCCAACCGGAGCCCGCATGAAGACATCGAGACTCACGCTAATGCTTGTGGCCGCTGCAGTCGCCGTCAGTGCCTGCAATGCCCCCGACGCGAATCGCACGACCAAGGCACCAGCCGGCGTCGACAAGTCCGGATCGGTCGTCGAACCGCTCGTATCGAGGAGCGCTCCGCCAGCACCTGCCGAGCGCGGACCGGTAGCGTCCGCGAATGCAGCGGCGCCTGGTACCGACGCGTCGGCGGCAATGGGCCAGGCGCCCGCAGTCGCTCAGACGCCGCTTCCGGCTGCTCAATCTTCGGCGACCACGGCACCGAGTGTCGTTAGCGCTCAGCAGGCGGCTGCGAACGCGCCGGATACTGCATCTGCCGATGCGGCCAAGGCGGCAGCCACGGGAAGTGCGCCGACATCCGGCACCGCGCGGGATACCGCCGCCAACGCGCCTCGCACCGGCACGCTGACGAAGGAAGAGGAGTCCGCGCAGATGCCGAAGGCCGGTCAGGCCAACAACCACTCGAGCCCGGCGCTCGAGACCGACAGCGGAAAGGCTTCCAAACCATGAAGGGCCTCGTTCGCAGCCTCGTATTCGCAGCCGCCGGCTTCGCGGCCGCATCCCTCTACCGCCAATGGGCCGGCAACCAGCGGGGACTGCCGCGCCGCCACAAGCATCCGCTCGAAAGCTGGGAGAACGAAGGGGGCGCGCTGCCCGACGTCGCGTCCGCTGACGGTAGCCCGGCGTCGAGGCAATCGGGCGACGCGGGTCGCTAGTAAAAAAGACGCCGCTTTGGAAGCGGCGTCGAGGGCCCCTCGTTTACGCACGAGGGGGAGGGAGACGTTTGGACCGCTACTCGTCGTGCGGCGCCTTCAGCGCGCCATATTCGGAGACCTGCGGGTCGATCGATCCGAGCAGCGTGAAGACGACGAAAAGGATTACGTTACCGAAGAAGAATATCTGGGCGAGCCCTGCAGTTGCGCTATGCGTGTCCATGACGCCGAGAACGCCGCTGGCGACGGCGAGAAGGAAGTAGACGAATCCCCATTTCAGCATCACATCCTCGCGCTTTCCGATGCGTCGGCTCATTGAACAATGACCCGACTTTAAGCGTCCGAAACAAAGCCGGGTATCGGGCCGCCACCGATCCTCGCGTCGGACAAACGCGGACAACCATCGCCCGGAGCGGCGCGCCCGGCGTGTATAGTCGGCACAACCACGACGTATCGGAATGAAACGACTCCTGCCCCTGCGCGTGCTCCTGCCCCTGGCATTGGGGGTCATCGTTTCCCTCGGCGTGCTGGGATTCGCCGAGATCGGTTACCGGCGGCTCGAGTACGCAAACCGGGCCATGTCTGCCGCGCTCGAGATGGAAACTGCCGTCAACGAGACGCTGGCGCTGATCGGCGAGGCCGAATCGGGACAGCGCGGGTTCCTGCTGACGGGCGATCCGACCTACCTCAAGCCCTACAACGCTGCGCTGCCCAAGATCGATCACGCGTTCGGCCGCCTGCGCGACCTCGTCAGCAGCAACGGCACCGAGGCGATGAACAGCAACGCGACCCAGCTTAACGGGCTGATCGGCAAGAAGCTGAACGAGCTCGAATCGACGCTCGCGCTGAACGAGCGCAGCGGCCGCGAAGCCGCGTTCCAGCTGATCGACACCGGCCTCGGCCAGCGTCTGATGGACGAGATCCGCGGCCGGGCCCAAAGCATTCTCGACGAGCTGCGGGAATCGTCCCAGCGCGGCGGCGCGCGCTGGGCGCGCGACATCGAGTTCGGCCGTGTCGGAATGCTGACGATGACGGCGTTCACCATCGCGCTGCTGTTCGTCGTGCTGGCGCTCGCGCGCCGCGAAATCAGCTCGCGCGAGGCGAAGCGGCGGATGCTCGTCGAGGAGCAACGGCGGCTCGAGCAGGAGGTCACCGCGCGCACCGAGGAGCTGTCCGAGCTCTCGACGTACCTCCAAACCGTGCGTGAAGAGGAGAAGTCGCGGCTTGCGCGCGACATTCATGACGAGCTCGGCGGCATTCTGGTCGGTGCCAAGATGGACGTCGCGTGGGCGGCACAGCGCTGCAAGAGCGCGTTGCCAGAAGCGGCCGAGAAGCTCGAGCGCGCGATCGCCGTGCTCGACGAAGGCGTCGAGATGAAGCGCCGCATCATCGAAGAGCTGCGCCCGACACTGCTCGACAATCTCGGGATCTCGTCGGCGCTGGACTGGCAGGTGCGACAAGTATGCGAGCGGGCCGGCCTGCAGTGCGAGCTCAACCTGGCCGAACTTGAGTTGCCGTCCGATGCGTCGATCGCGATCTACCGGATTGTCCAGGAGGCGATGACGAACATCGCGAAGTACGCCAGCGCGCGCAACGTCGACGTCGAGTTGCTCGGCGATGCCGAGGGTGTGTCACTGATTGTCCACGACGACGGCGCCGGCCTGCCTGCCGGCGTCGAATCGAACCGGCTGTCGCACGGCATCATCGGCATGCGTCAGCGCGTGCGCGCGCTGAACGGCACATTCAAGATCAGCAGCCGTCCCGGCACGGGCACGACGATCGAAGTGTTCATTCCGCTGCCGACACCCGGCCTGACGAAGAGCGCCTACAGCGAAGACCTCGACGAGCATCCGGCGCCGCTTGCACCGCCCGCCGCTGCTGCTGTTCGCACCGAACCGATCGCAAACCCCACGCGCTGAGCCGTAGCAGCGGCCGCAAGACAAGAAAAACGGCCGAGACGTCAGTCCCGGCCGTTTGATCGACAACTGCTTTTCGGCGATTACGTCTTGCCGTAGCGGACCTTCGCGTTCTTCACGCACGTGTCCTTGGCGGCGCCGCTCATCGCGTCGCACTTCTCGACCGCCACCTTGTATTGCGCGTCGCGCGTGTCTTCCGACGCATCCTTGCGGGCATCGGCTTGCTTTTCGGCGCTCTTGTCGGACACCTTCATCACATTCGCCTCGCCCTTCATCTTCGTGTGCGTGGCCTTGGCTTGCTTCACGCAGACGTCCTTCTGGTTACCCGACAAATCGTCGCACTTTTCCTTGGCGACATCGTACTCGGCGTCCGCCTTGGCCTTCTGGACGTCGCTGCGCGACTTGTCGGTGTTCTTGTAGTGCGCTTCGAGCTCGGCCTTCGCGACCTTTTCCTTGCCTTTGGCTTCTGCCTGGCAGATGTCCTTCGCGTTGCCGGACATCGAACCGCAGCGGTCCTTGTCGACCTTGTACTGCGCTTCGATCTTGTCCTTGTCGGCCTTGTATGCGTCGCGCGACATCGTCTTGTTATCTGCAGCACCCGCGGCACCGGCAAAAGCGATGCCGGCCGCGGCTAGCAGGCTGATCATCAGTTTCGACATGATTCGATCCCCTTGGTCAGTGACGTCCGCGAAGGTCGCGGGTGGCGTCGTCGTCGTAGTCGCCGTAGCTTTCGGCGAACGTGTCGATCTGCTTCTCGGCTTCGTCCTTCGTGATCCCGTACGATTCCTGGATCTTGCCGGCGAGCTGGTCGCGCTTGCCCGCGATCGTGTCGATCTGATCGTCGGTGAGCTTGCCCCATTGTTCCTTGACCTTGCCGGTCAGTTGCTTCCAGTTCCCTTCGATGCGATCCCAGTTCATGTTGGCTCCTTCTCCCATGGACCGACCTGGCCCAGTCATATGTGATGAATTGCAATGCGCGTGCCAGACTAAAATTATTTAACAATCAGACGCTTGCACATGCGTCAGCGATGAAGAGCGGAAATTTGCACAAGCAGGAATGAAATCCCGCGCGCGGTGTAGGACTCAACGCCTTTCGGGCGGATCGGCTGCGGGTTTCGAATCGTCGGAAAGCAGCGGTATGAAGCGTTCGAGCGAAGGCAACCGATCGATCGTTGTCTTGGCAACCGCAAGCAGTGGCACGCCGACGAGCAGCCCCCAACCGCCCCACAGCCACCCGAAGAAGAGCAGCGCGACGAACACGGTCACCGCGTTGATGCGAAACGCGCGTCCCTGAATCCACGCGTTGAGCCCCATCCCGATCGCCGTTGCCGCAACACCCACGCACAGTGCGACGATCAGCGCGCGACTGACCTCCTCGAACTGCACGAAGGCGGCGAAGCCCGTTGCGACGATCGTCAGTGCCGAACCGGCGTATGGAACGATGTGCAGCACCGCGGCGGTCACGCCCCACAGCGCCGCGTGCTCCATGCCGAACGCCGCCAGGATGCCCCAGGTCGCGACACCGATCAGCGTGTTGATGATCAGCATCGTCAACAGGTAGCGCTGCACCTGCGCGTCGATTTCGTCGAGAATCTCGACGGTGATCCGGCGTGCCGTCAATGTCGGGCCTGCGACGCGCACCAGCTTGCGCCGGAATGCATCGCCGACGGCGAGCAGGAAATAGGCAAGCAAGCCCGCGATGCCGATGTCGATCACCACGTCGAGCGCCTTCGACGACTGCTCGCTGATCCAGCGCTGAATTTGCGTCGGTTGGGGCGCGGGTGCGGGTGCAGGTGCGGTAGCCTTGCCGCCGCTCGCGGCTTCCGTGGCCGCTCGGTTGAGCTCTTCGGCCGCCGCGCGCACGTGCCCCATCGGGCCCTCAGGCTTTTGCGCACTCTCACGCGCCGCCATTCGCACCTTCCGGGCGGCATTGGGCAGCTCGGCCAAAGCGGCGTTCGCGTCGTCGCGCAGCAACATGACACCGCCCGCGATTACGCCGCCGAGCAGCGTCAGCACGATCGCGGAACCAATGGCCCGATGGATGTGCAGCCGCTCGAGCGCCGCGACGAGCGGCTTCAGCGAATAGCTGAGCAAGATGCCGACGATCACCGGCACGAGAAACGCCTCCGCGATCTTCGCTGCCGCGATGACGGCCAGGACCGCGAGCACGACGAGCGCCGTCTCGGCGGGACGGCGGCGTCGTACGGCGGCAGCTTCTTCGATTCGGGTGGCCATGATGTGCAAACGGCGCCTGGAGCCGGTCTATCGACTCCAGACGCCGTCCGTTGCAAGCTTCGTTCGGCGCGATCAGTACTTCTTGTGTTCCTTCGCTTCTTCGTTGATCTTTTCGCCACCCTTCTGGATGTCCTTGCCGGCGCCTTCGACGGTGTTGCAGCCGGACAGCAGCGCGAATGAAGGAAGGGCGAACGTCGCGGCGAGCGCGAGTGCGAGCAGGCGTTTCATGGTGGTATCCCCTTTCGTTGAGTTGATGTTCCCGCGATAAGCCGCGAAGTGGCGGTCAGCCGCACAACGTGTTATGCAGCGGTCGTGCCACTAGAAATAACGTTGCGCTTCAATGGGTTGAGTTGCCTCTGGCGACGCGGCTTGCAACCTCGCGTCGAAGCCCGGGCAATTCTTACTTATCGCGTCAGCGGATCGCCGATGACGGACCGCCGCCGAAGGTCAATGGACGTCGGTGCGACGGTTCGATGCGAGGTCGTCGAGGACTTCGCGCACGCGGTGGTATTCACGCGCCTTGTCGAAGAAATAGTCGGCGCCGAGCGCCATGCTCTTGGCGCGGTATTGCGGAAACGCGTAGTTGGTGAGCACGATCACCTTGACGTTCGGCGGCCGGCGCGAGATCAACGCGCGCAGCACGCCAAGCCCGGTGCCATGGCGCAGTTGCAGATCGAGCACCATCGCGTCCCACGGCGCTGCAGCGAGCATGCCGATCGCAGCCTGCTCGCTGTCGGCCTGGCCGACGATCTCGATGCGGCCGGGTTCGGCGATCGACTCCGCGAGTCGTTCGCGTATCAGCGGCGAATCCTCGACCAGCAGAACGCGCAGTGGTGCCTCCGTCTCCGCGTCCGGACGACTCAGCGATCCGGCGCTGCGCGTCGTATCGTCATCGATGTTGGATGCTCCCGTCAGTCGCATTGCCTGCCGTCCTTCCCTGCCAATCCCCTCGGACGCAAGCGTGCGCCGTGCCCGGTTATTCGATCAAGCCGTTCTTGATCGCATAATAAGTGAGATCGGCGTTCGACTTCATCGCCATTTTTTCGAGAATGCGTGTCCGGTACGTGCTTACCGTCTTCACCGACAGGTTCAACTCGTCGGCAATCTTCGACACGGCCGCGCCGGACGCGAGCTTGCAGAAGATCTGGAATTCGCGCTGCGATAATTCCGCGTGCAGCGGCTTGTCCCCGTCTCCCGAAACACCGTCGGCAAGGATTTGCGCGAGCGAGGGGCTCACGTACTTGCGTCCCTGCACGACGGTACGAATCGCGCCAACGAGTTGCGTCGACGCCGCTTCCTTGTTCAGGTAACCCGACGCGCCTGCGCGCAGCAAGTTCACCGCGTACTGGTCTTCGCCGTAGGCCGACAGCATCAGCACCGGCAACTCCGGCTTCACGTGCCGCAGAAGCCGCAGCGTGTCGATTCCGTTCTTGTCCGGCATCGAGATATCGAGCAGCACGACGTCGAAGTCGGCAGCGCGTACGGCGGACACGGTTTCGGAACCGCTCGCCGCCTCAGCCGTCACTTCCATGTCGACCTGGTCCGCGATGAATTGCCGCAGTCCGGCCCGGACGATTGCATGATCGTCCGCGATCAAGATTCGGATCATCGAGTGCCTGTAATCCCGCGAAACGCGCGATTCTAGCCTACATTGAAGAGAGTCGAGCACCATCGGCCTGGTACGCAGTAAGGCGGTTGTAGAGCGTTTTGAGACTGACGCCGAGCATCTCCGCGGCGCGTCGCTTGTTGCCACGGCAATGATCGAGTGTCGCGAAGATCGCCTGACGCTCCATCTCGGCGAGCGACGTTCCGACGGGCATCCGCAAGCACTCGCCTTCGACGGCCGGGCACGCGAGGCCCGACAGGTCGAGCTCGACGAACTCCTCGGCCATGATGAACGCGCGATGCACGGCGTTCTTGAGCTCGCGGACGTTGCCCGGCCAGTGATAGGCGCGGATCGTCGTCAGCGCCGCGCGCGAAAAGCGCTTCGACATCCCACCTTCGACGTTCAGGTTCTGCAGGAAATGCTCGGCGAGCAGCTCGGTGTCGCCGTCGCGCTCGCGCAGCGGGGGCAGCACGATCGGGAAGACGGCGAGCCGATACATCAGGTCTTCGCGCAGCCGTCCATCGCGAACGGCATCGAGGGCGTCGCGATTGGTAGCCGCAAGCACGCGGACGTTCGTCCTGATCTCGCCGTCGCCGCCCACTCGAACGAAGCGACCGGTCTCGAGCACGCGCAGCAGGCGTACCTGCATCTCGAGCGGCATTTCGGTGATCTCATCCAGGAACAGCGTACCGCCCTCGGCGCGCTCGAAGCAGCCCCGGTGCTGCCGGTTCGCGCCGGTGAACGCACCGCGCTCGTGCCCGAACAGCTCGGCCTCGATGAGGTTCTGCGGGATCGCGCCGCAATTGATTGCGACGAATGCGCCGCGCGCACGCGGGCTGCGCTCGTGAATCGTGCGGGCGACGAGTTCCTTGCCGCACCCCGACTCGCCGGTGATGAAAACTGTCGCCTCGGTCGGCGCCACTTTTTCGATCATTCGGTAGACATCCTGCATGACAGTCGAGCTGCCATAGAGTCGGCCGAACCGTCCAAGGGCCGGTGCGGACGCGGCACGCGCAGCGGCCACGAAGGGCAGCGTCACGACGATGTCGTTGGTCGGTGCATCGGACAGCATTTCATCGAGCTGCATTGAGATCCTCGGAGAGGGGTTGTTCGGGATAGACGGATGCTAGGGAAAACTTTGCACTGACCGTATCAGCGCCGTGCGGAAGCTCTTGTAGCGGTTTGTCCTACAGGGCGCTCTAGGCTAAAGTTACGGGTCTTCAAAACACCCATCACGCGATGAGTTCAACGCTGTTGCCGATCATCCTTTCCGGTGGCACCGGCACCCGGCTGTGGCCGCTGTCCCGCGAGGCGGCGCCCAAGCCGTTCATGCCGCTTCCCGACGGCGAAACGCTGCTCGGCAAGACCGCCGCGCGCGCGTTCGCGCTCGCCGGCATCGACACGCTCGTCACGATCACCAACCGCGACTACTACTTCCATACGAAGGACACGTATTCGGCGATGGAAATGCCGGATTCGACGACGGCGATCTACATGCTCGAGCCGTTCGGCCGCAACACGGCACCGGCGATCGCCGTCGGCGCCCTGCTCGCGCAGTCGCGAGGCTGGGGCCAGCGCACGCTGCTCGTCATGCCGGCTGACCACCTGATACGCGATCAGCGCGCATTCGCCGACGCCGTCACGCGCGCAATGGAGCTCGCGCAAACCGGGACGCTGGTGACCTTTGGTATCACGCCCACGCACGCCGACGTCGGATTCGGCTACATCGAATGCGGCGACACGCTGGTGCCGCAGGAAGGGGCTGCACCGGCCGCTTATTGCGCACGCCGTTTCGTCGAGAAGCCGGCGCTGGCGCTCGCGCGCGAATATCTCGCCGCGGGCCACTACGTGTGGAACTCGGGCATGTTCGCGTTCACCGCCGATGCGATCGTCGACGCGTTCGCGCGCCATGCACCGGGCGTGCTTGCCGCGGCGCGTCCCGTCGCCCAGGCGCTCACCCACGCCGAATCGCCGCAGATGCTCGAGATCGACGCGGCGCTGTTCGCCGCGGTGCCCGACATCTCGATCGACTACGCGATCATGGAGCCCGCCGCCGAAGCCGGCGAAGTGACCGTCGTTCGCGGTGCGTTCGACTGGAGCGACGTCGGCTCGTGGCAGGCGGTCGCAGCGCTGAGTGTGGCCGACGACGACGGCAATCGCGGCCACGGCGAGCGCGTCGCAATCGCCACGCGAGGGACGTACGTGCACGCGGCCGACCGCATCGTCGCAACGGTCGGCGTCGAGAATCTCGTCATCGTCGATACGCCCGATGCGGTGCTGATCGCGCATCGGGACCACCTGCAGCGGGTGAAGGAAGTCGTCGGCGAGCTGAAGGCGCGCGGTCACGACGCTTACAAGCTGCACCGTACGGTGAGCCGCCCGTGGGGCGCCTATACGGTGCTCGAGGAAGGCCCCGGGTTCAAGATCAAGCGGATCGAAGTGCGTGCGGGCGCAGCACTATCGCTGCAGCTCCATCACCAGCGCAGCGAGCACTGGGTCGTCGTGCGCGGGATCGCGCGCGTGACGAACGGCGAGCGCGAATTCGACGTGCATCAGAACGAGTCGACGTTCATTCCGATCGAGACGCGCCATCGGCTCGAGAACCGCCAGGTCGACCTGCTCGTCATGATCGAGGTGCAGTGCGGCGCGTATCTCGGCGAGGACGACATCGTCCGCTTCGACGACAAGTACGGGCGCGCGCCGGCCCAAGCGTCCTAGAGCCTATTCCGAACTCGGCTGCGATCGTAAGACAGGACCTACCTTCACCTTCGCTCAATCCGTGCCGACAGGTACGACGACGGCCGAGAACCGGCTCGTTATGAAGATGCCGCACAGGATGAGCGCAATGCCCGCGACGTGAAACGCGGCAAGCCGCTCGTCCAGCACGACCCACGCGAGCACGACGCCGAACACCGGCATCAGGTGCACGAAGAGGCCGGCGACGTTGGCGCCTACCTGCTCGACGCCGCGGTTCCAGAAGATGTACGCGAGCACGGACGAAAAGAGGCCGATCGCGAAGAGTGACACGGCGGAAGCCACCGTCCACTGCATCGGCTGTCCGAGCGACGTCTCGACGAGATAGAACGGCAGGATGGCGAGGTCGCCGATGCATGCGATAACGAGCAGAAACGACAGCAGGTGCATCCCCCGAGGACGAAAGCGCAGGCCGATCGTGTAGATCGACCACATCGCCATCGACAGGATGATGAGAAGGTCGCCCGTGTTGAGACGGAATGCGGCCAGCGCCGCGAGCGAGCCCTGCGACAGGATCGTCAGCACGCCGGCGAGCGACACGACGATGCCGGCGACCTGCAGCGACGCCAGCCGCTCGCGCAGCAGCAGCCACGACAGCGCGACGATCATCACCGGTATGAACGAATTCAGGATGACGCCGTTCATCGCCGTCGTGTAGCGCAGGCCGAGGTACGCGAGTGCGTTGTGCGTGCCGATGCCGACGACGCCGAGCGCGAGCAGTGCCTTCCAGTGGCGCCGCACGAGCGGCAGGTCTACGCGAAGGCGCGGCAACCCGAACGGTGCGAGGATGATGATCGCGAACAGCCAGCGATAGAACGTCATCGCGAACGGCGGTACGTCGTGCGACAGGCCTCGGCCGACGATCCAGTTGCACGACCAGAACAGCGGCGCGAGCGTCAGCAACACATAGGGGGATGGGGTTCCGGCGCTGCGCGGCGTTCGCATCGGCCGATTATGTCATGCGTATAATCGGCGTCGCGATTCCATCCCCCCGTACTTCGCATGCCGACGGCCCCGACCGATGCCGCGACGGCCGCCTCCGCGCAGAAGCCCGACAGCCGCGAACCCGCCGTCGCCCCGATCCCGAGCGCAGCTCCGTTTGCCGCGCTGCCTCCGCTCGCTCCGACGATTCCGGCAGCGGGACAGCGCGTCCGGCTCGCGGCGCTTCCCGAGTCGGGCGACTCGCTCGCGCTCGCGCAACTCGCACTCGCCGCGCACGCGCAACGGCGGACGCTTGCGATCGTCTGCGCCGACGCGCTTGCAACGTCGAGACTCGCCGCCGAGATCGCGTGGCTCGCGCCCGAGCTTGCCATCAGCGTCTTCCCGGACTGGGAAACGCTCCCGTACGACCACTTCTCCCCGCATCAGGACCTCGTGTCCGAGCGACTCGCGACGCTGTATCGAATCACGCGCGGCGAGTGCGACGTTGCACTGGTCGCCGCACAGACGGCGCTCTATCGACTTGCACCGCAGTCGTTTCTCGCGGCGCACACGTTCTTCCTGACGCAAGGCGAGAAGCTCGACGTCGACGCGCTTCGCTCGCAACTGGCGCTCGCCGGCTACACGCACGTGACGCAAGTGGTGTCGCCGGGCGAGTTCAGCGTTCGCGGGGGCCTGATCGACCTCTATCCGATGGGTGCAGCGCTCCCGTACCGTCTCGATCTCTTCGGTGACGAGATCGAGAGCATCAAGACGTTCGACGCCGACACGCAGCGCACGTTGTATCCGATGCGTGACGTGCGGTTGCTGCCCGCGCGCGAGTTCCCGCTGGACGATGCGGGCCGTACGCGCTTTCGCGGCCGGTTCCGCGAAGTGTTCGAAGGCGATCCGTCGAAGTCGACGCTGTACAAGGACATCTCGGCAGGCATCGCGCCGGGCGGCATCGAGTACTACCTGCCGCTCTTCTTCGACGCGACAGCGACGTTCATCGACTATTTTCCGCGCGACGCGGTCGTCGCGCTGCACGGCGACGTCGACGCGGCCGTCGATCGCTTCTGGCAGGACACCGAGTCGCGCTATCGACTGATGCGCGGCGACAAGGCACGTCCGCTGCTGCCGCCGCCGCAGCTCTTCCTGCCGCACGACGAGCTGCGCGGATCGCTGAAGCCGTTTGCGCGCGTCGACATCGCGGTGACCGCTGCGGAGGCCGCTGTCGACGTCGACGGACCCGTTCGCCGGCTGCCATCCGTGCAGGTGGACCGCCGCGCCGACGATCCGCTCGCCGCACTCAAGCGAACGCTCGAAGCGCTCGATGGCCGGATGCTGATCTGCGCCGAAGGCGCGGGCCGACGCGAGACGATGCAGCAGTATTTCGCCGAGTACGGCGTGCGGCCGGCCGTCGTCGAATCGTTCGCCGCATTCGCCGCGAGCGACGCGAAGGTCGCGCTGGCCGCGGCGCCGCTCCACGCGGGCTTCGCGTGGCCAGCCGCGCGGCTTGCATTTGTCACCGAAGCCGAGCTCTACGCGAACGTCGTGCGCCGCGGCAAGCGCGACACTGGGCGGCGTTCGAATGTCGACGCGATGGTGCGCGACCTGTCCGAGGTTCGCATCGGCGACCCCGTCGTCCACGAGGAGCACGGCATCGGCCGCTATCTCGGTCTCGTCACGCTGGACGTCGGCGACGGCGCAACCGAATTCCTCGAGCTCATCTACGCCAACGACGCCAAGCTGTACGTGCCGGTGTCGAACCTCCACGTCATCAGTCGCTACAGCGGCGCGACCCCGGATGCGGCGCCGCTGCACGAGCTCGGCAGCGGCCAGTGGGAGAAGGCCAAGCGCAAGGCGGCCGCGCAGGCGCACGATACTGCGGCCGAACTCCTCAACCTGTACGCACAGCGAGCGGCGCGCAACGGCCACGCGTTCTCGTTCAAGCCGCACGATTACGAAGCATTCGCCGAGGGCTTCGGCTTCGAGGAGACACCGGATCAGCAGGCGGCGATCGATGCGGTGATCGCGGACCTTTCCACTGGCCGCCCGATGGATCGACTCGTCTGCGGCGACGTCGGCTTCGGCAAGACCGAGGTTGCACTTCGCGCTGCGTTCATCGCACTGACCGATGGCAAGCAGGTCGTGCTGCTCGTGCCGACGACGCTGCTCGCCGAACAGCACTTTCAGGTTTTCTCCGATCGCTTCGCGGACTGGCCGGTCAAACTGGCCGAGCTGTCGCGCTTCCGGTCGACCAAGGAAGTGAAGGCGACGCTCGAAGGCCTCGCCGACGGTCGCATCGATCTCGTCATCGGCACCCACAAGCTCCTGCAGTCCGACGTGAAGTTCAAGAACCTCGGCCTCGTCATCATCGACGAGGAGCACCGGTTCGGCGTGCGGCAGAAAGAACAGCTGAAGCGACTTCGTGCCGAGGTCGACGTGCTGACGCTGACGGCCACGCCCATTCCGCGCACGCTCGCGATGTCGCTCGAAGGCATCCGCGACTTCTCGGTGATCGCGACCGCGCCGCAACGACGGCTCGCGATCAAGACGTTCGTCGCGACGTTTTCGACCGGCATCGTCCGCGAGGCGGCGTTGCGCGAATTGAAGCGCGGCGGCCAGATCTACTTCCTGCACAACGACATCGACACGATCCGCACGACGCAGGAGCGGCTTGCACAGCTCTTGCCCGAAGCGCGGATCGCCGTCGCGCACGGCCAGATGGGCGAACGCGAGCTCGAGCACGTGATGCGCGAGTTCTACGCGCAGCGGATCAACTTGCTCGTCTGTTCGACGATCATCGAGACCGGCATCGACGTGCCGACGGCGAACACGATCATCATCGATCGCGCCGACCGCTTCGGACTGGCACAGTTGCATCAGCTCCGCGGCCGCGTGGGCCGCTCGCACCACCAGGCCTACGCGTACCTGCTGACGCCGCCGCACGAAGCGCTGTCGGCGCAAGCGAAGAAGCGGCTCGAGGCGATCCAGATGATGGAGGACTTGGGCTCCGGCTTCTTCCTCGCGATGCACGATCTGGAGATCCGTGGTGCCGGCGAAGTGCTCGGCGACGAGCAGTCGGGCGAGATGCAGCAGATCGGTTTCCAGCTTTACGCCGACATGCTGAAGGCTGCCGTGTCCGCGTTGCGGGCCGGCCGTGAGCCCGACTTGTCGCAGCCGCTCGGCGTGACGACCGAGATCAACCTGCACACCGCGGCCCGCCTGCCGCAGGACTACTGCAACGACATTCACGAGCGTCTCGTGCTCTACAAGCGACTCGCGAGCGTCGATTCGATCGACGAGCTGGAACTGTTGCGCGAAGAGCTCGTCGACCGTTTCGGCCCGACTCCGGAGCCTGCGCAGGCGCTGATCGCCTGCCACCGGCTGCGCCTCACGGCGAAGCCGCTTGGCGTTACGAAGATCGACGCGGGACCGGACCGCACGACATTGCAGTTCGTCAGGGAGCCGCCGTTCGACGCCGGCAAGCTGATCCTGCTCGTGCAGAAGGACGGCCGCATCCGCTTCGCCGGACCCGACCGCGTGCGGATCGAGCGCGCGGCGCCAACACTCGCCGAGCGTGTCGCGCTGGTGCGGGAGTTCCTCGGCCGGCTCATCTAGCGGTTCACATCGCCGAGAGACCCTCGCGAACGCCCGCACGATCGAGAACGATTGCGAAGCCCGATGAAGCGCCCTACGCTGCCGCCGCAGATGCACGTGTTCGTGCGCGACTGGCTGTCGGCCAATCACGTGGTCCTGCGCAGCGACGCCGGCTGCGTCGTCATCGACTCGGGCTACGACAAGCACGTGCCGCTGATGCTCGCGCTGATCGCTTCGCGGATGGGCCTCGACGGCCGGCCGCTCGCGAAGCTCGTCAACACGCATTGTCATTCCGATCATGTCGGCGGGAACGCCGCGCTGCAGCGCGCGTACGGCTGCACCATCGCCGTGCCGGCCGGCGAGGCGCCGCTGATCGACGCGTGGGACGAGCGAGCGCTGCTCTACGAGTACGCCGACCAGCGCGCCGAGCGCTTCGCCGTCGATGAAATCCTCGAGCCCGGCAGCACGCACACATGGGGCGACATCGAATGGCGCGCGCTCGCGGCGCCAGGCCATGCGATGGGGGCGCTCGTGTTCTTCAACGACGAGCACCGGATCCTCATCTCCGGCGACGCGCTATGGCAAAACGGCTACGGCATCGTCATGCCGCCCGAGCTGGATCCTGGCGCGCTGCCTGCGACGCGTGCGACGCTGGAAATGATCGCCACGCTCGACGCGCGCTGCGTCGTTCCGGGTCACGGCGAGCCATTCACCGACGTGGACGCGGCGCTCGAGCGCGCCTTCGCGCGCACCACCGCATTCGAAGTCGATCCGATGCGCACCGTGCGCCACGTGCTGAAGGCGCTGCTCGTGTTCTCGCTGCTCGACCGCGAGCGGATGCCGCTCGCGTCGCTGCCGCTTTACGTCGAGCGCGTAGGCGTCTATCGCGAATTCAACGCGCGATTTCTCCGACTCGATCCGGCGACGCTCGCAGAAAAGCTCGTCACCGAACTCGAAGTCGCCGGTGCCGTGCGGCGCGCCGGCGGCTGGCTGCTCCCCGGTCGCTGACGTTGGCGCGACGCCGCGTCCCGTGCCGTCAGGAGACGTCGCGGTAGGCTTCGACCGGGATGATCAGCTGGATGTCGTCACCGGGGTTGCCGATCTTCAGTCCATCCGTCATACCCCAGTCGGAGCGCTTGATCGTTGCCGTCGCCTCGGCACCGCACATCGGCTTCTTGTTGAATGCCTGCTCGCCGCACTTGAAGTTCGCGACCTTGAGCGCAACCGGTTTGGTGACGCCGAGCATCGTCAATTCGCCGTCCGCACCGACGAGCGCATCCCCGTCAAACGTCAGGCTCGTCGACTTGAACGTCAATGTCGGAAACTTCTCGACGTTGAAAAAGCGCTCGCCCTTGACGACCTGGTCAAGTCTGTCGCTATAGGTCCTGATCGACGTCGCGTCGATCACAACGTCGATCGAGCCCTTCTTCGCCGCGCGGTCCAGCACGATCTTGCCGGTCGCCTTGCCGAAGTTGCCGTGCTGCTGCGAAAAGCCGATGTGTGTCGCCACCCACTGCGGCTGCGAATGCACGGGGTCGATTACGTACGTTTCCTGCGCGATGGCGGGAAATGCGACCAGCACCACGACGGCGGCTAACGCAATTCGAATGTTCACGGAAGGCTCCTCTTTGGGGTTGTGATTCGATGCTCCGACGGCCATGGATCGGCGCGCCGGCAAACAGGCTGGATTCCGTCGCTATTCCGCGTCATCAGCCCGGCGGTAACACGATACGGACGCGCACGCGGATGTCGTCGGCAACCGTCGCAGTGTCCGCCCACTCGCCTTCGCCGATCTTGTACTCGAGTCGTTTGAGCAGGAACGCGCCTTCAGCGACCCGGTCGCCCGCGGCGTCCGCCTTGACGGCGATCGGCACGACGCAGTCGCGCGTGATGCCCTTCAGCGCGAGCTTGCCGGCGACCTCGTAGCGGTCGCCGCCAAGACTCTTGAACGACGTCGACGCGAAATGCGCGACCGGGAATTTCGACGTATTGAACCATAGCGGATCGCGCGCCTCCGCCTCGGAGTCGGCGCTTGCGAGGTCGAGGCTCGCGAGGTCGATGTCGATCGTCGCTTTCGACTGGTCGAGCGCTGCCGGCTTGAAGACGATGTCGGCTTTCCACGCCTTGAAGCGACCGTCGAAATTGACGCCCATCTGCTTCATCGTGAACGCGATCTCGCTCTTGCCCGGCACGACGGTGTCGGCCAGCGCGGTCGTCGGTCCCATCCCGGCTAAAACCGCTGCGAGCATCAATAGTCGAACCGTCATCGGCGGGCCATCGGATTCTGGAGCGGTTCGGGGGAATCGACGAAAGGCATCATCCGCGACAGCACGGCATCGCGTTCGAAGAAGTGATGCCTGACCGCCGCTGCGACATGGACACAGACCACTGCGACGAGCAGCGAGTTCAGCGTCACGTGCACGATCTTGAGCGCATCGCCGAGCGCCTTGTCCTTCGGAACCAGCTCGGGCAACGGCACGAGGCCGAGCCAGACGACCTGCACGCCGGTGGCGGAGCTGTACAGATAGCCGGAAACAGGGATCAGGAACAGCAGCGCGTACAGCGCCCCATGCGACAGCGCGCTCGCCCGCTGCTGCCATCGCGGCATGGGCACCGGTGGCGGCGGCGGATGCAGCACGCGCCAGAAGAGGCGCGCCGATGTCAGAACGAAGATCGTGACGCCGATCGACTTGTGCCAAAGGTACCAGTGCAGCTTGCGCGGGGAGATGGGCAACCCGACCATCGACAGGCCGAGCGTGAGGTTGGCGACGATCAGGATGGCCGTGATCCAGTGCAATGCGATGGCCGTGCCATCGTAGCGCCGGCCAGGCACCTGCGCGTCAGCTTGGCGGGTCATCGGCGGGTGCGGGCGCGAGTCGATCAATGGGTAACAGCGTCGCGCATCAGTGTATTCCGCGACCGCCTACGTGCGGGCGAGCTCGGTCACGAACGTGCGCACACCGTCGAGCAGCATCTGCACGGCGAGCGCGGTCAGCACGAGCCCCATCAGGCGCTCGACGGCGACCATGCCGCGATCACCCAGCACACGCTGCAACCGGTACGACGCCAGCAGCACGATCGTCGCCACGACCATTGCGGCCGTGAGGGCGACGGCCCACGCGAGCTGCTGCGACGGATTTCTCGACACCATCAGCATCACCGTCGCGAGTGCCGACGGTCCCGCGATCGACGGTATCGCGAGCGGCACGAGAAAGGGCTCGGCACCCGGCGGATCGCCGAACAGTCCCTCCGGATGCCGGAAGACCATACGCAGCGCTATCAGGAACAGGATGATGCCACCGGCGATCGCCAGCGATACCTCGGACAGCTGCAACCAGCGCAGGAACGTCTGGCCGCCGAACATGAAGGCGAGCAGGATCACGTAGGCGGCGATGCACTCGCGCAGGATCACGCGCGCGCGGCGCGCCGGTGCCACGTTCGCCAGCGCCGACACGACGATCGGCACATTGCCGAACGGATCGATGACGAGCAGCAGCAGCACCGCTGCGGAGAAAACATCGGCCATCGGCATCGTCGTCGCCCGGACGGTCAGCGCGCGCGCACGACGCCCGCGAGTCGCGTTGGGAACATCCGCCGCATCGGCGAATGCACGTCAGTCGCCACGCACGACACCTTCGCTCCGCGGGTGCGCGCCGCCGATCCAGCCGCGCGAGGCGCTAACGCCGAGCACAAGTTGCGCGGCAACCGCCGCGCTACTTGGCTGGCGCGGGCGCCGGCGTTGCCGCAGGCGTCGTTGCGGGCACTGTGACTGCCGCAGGTGCGCTGACCGGGGCCTTCATCGCGGCCGCGGGCTTCGCCGCATCGGTGCCGTGAACGGCGAGCAGCGGCACGATCATCAGCGCAACGATGTTGATGATCTTGATCAGCGGATTCACGGCCGGACCCGCGGTGTCCTTGTACGGATCGCCGACG
>Ga0207643_10000689_pt1 | contig 21073 bp, 24 predicted proteins | sample KBSMisM62_FD_184313 | JGI IMG/M metagenome (GOLD analysis project Ga0207643, IMG submission 184313) | Miscanthus rhizosphere microbial communities from Kellogg Biological Station, Michigan, USA - KBS Miscanthus M6-2 (SPAdes) (version 2) | ecosystem: Host-associated > Plants > Roots >...
GTGTTTGGAGTTGTTAGGTTGGGTTGAGTGTTTGGAGTTGTTAGGTTGGGTTGAGTGTTTGGAGTTGTTAGGTTGGGTTGAATGGAAGAAAACGTATCTGGGATGGTCAAGTTTGGCTGTGCAGTAATTAAACCAATTGTGGAAAAGAGTACAAGACCAATAAGAGAGATGAGATAAACACAATATAACCTGAAATTTGTTGACACTTGAACACGTCAAGAAAATTGCTAATAAATCATCAGGTTCACATGTTATGTCTTCATAGTAAATAATTGTGATCCTTAGGTATTTCAACCGCCCAGTTTCTTACAACGTCAAAGATTTCAAATTTTCCTATAATGTCAAATTTTCCTATAATGTCAATATATTATGAGAACATCTTTCATAAATTAATTTAGACTATGACATATGCGAAAATATTTGTAGTCATTTAGATCTTGAATAAACAGATGCATGCTATTTGTGAAGTGTACTTTACAACTTTGATTTTTTTCTATCTCGATATAATTTTCAAACAAGACACAACAATAATTATTGCTGCAAAAAAAATAGAGTCAGAAATGGACTGATACACATTACTAAATATTAGTAGTTACAAGTTGCAGAAAACATGATGTTACTTAAAAAAAGTAAAGTAATTATTCCATTAGGTGTCTGACGTCGCCTTCCAAAATTCCAGATTCATTGTGAAGTCTATCAATATGTTTAGAAAGACCCTCTTTTGTATCAAAAGGAGATCCGCAATACGCACAGCTGAACTTTGCTTTACTAGAATCCTTCACATATTCAATTGACTTGGGATCAATAATGCATACTGGTGTTCCATGAAGAACTTCATCAATTGATGAAAGAGCAATGGTTTCCATTTTCCTCGATATATCCTCGCGCGATATTATTCCAAGAACAGCAGAGTATGCATGAACCATTAATTGTCTTACATTCCGCTTATTCATAATTGTAAGGGCATCTTTTATGGTATTTTGTGGATTGACTGCTAGAACAGGAGATGTCATTATTTCTCGCAGCTTAATTTTGGAGGGATTCTTTCCTTCAGATGTTACTTTATAAAGTATATCGGTTTTGCTTACCATGCCGACAACTTCTCCAAGGTGCGTTGCAAGGACACTACGCTGGTTTCTTTCTTTCATCTTTTTCATTGCTTCATCCAATGTCTTATCGGCTTCGAGTATGATTGCATCATTATTCATCAAATTCCCTACTGGCCATGAGAGTAGTGAAGAAATACTTTCGGAAACTAGGGCACTAGTCATGAATATATTATTGGGAGGATATATTTATATATATAGGAAGTTTAAGCCGCGTATATTTAATTATAATTTGTGATATAAAATACCTAGATATAGATAATTTTTGCAAGTAACTTAGGTAAGTCATGTTCTTATATTTTCGTCTTGAATAATTACTACTACTCATTCAGGCAGTTGACAGATGGCTGGTGGATTCTTTTCACACCTTCATTTCCACCAGCCAAAAATACGTCGATTCTACCCCTAAGAAACAGTATACACGATTACATGAAAATCCTTAGCAGTGCCAAAACTTAATATGAAAATTGACAAAAAGTCTTGGTATAACTATTGCGTCCAACTTCTAAATATCGATTAAGTTTATTTTGGAATTTTGAATTTGGTATTATTTACCTGGTTTCATTAGAGTGCATATTTTATTATTATTAACATGCATTTCAATCCCTGATGAAATAGTAGGGTGCACTAAGTATAACCAAATGAGCAACTTCTCGTATCTCAATGCTATTATCTTCAATTTAGTTTCTAACGTCAATTGATGAACTATTTAATAGATTTGACACATTTTTCGCAATACTTTTCTATTATTATTGCCCCTTCAGTATCGTATTTGACTAACTTAGTCGCAGGTTGTCCGCATTCAATACAAAATCTTGAGTTCTTTTCTACGTTTGAGATATAAGGCTCAATACTTTTTAGTGTCTTTTCTAACAACTAGAATCTTCTCTATTTATGTATGAAGGATATACATTATAAACTAGTACTATATGGCAAGAACTTGTACTCATCGCATGGGTATACTTGCGATTACATGCAGAACAATACAATTCAACTAGTTTCGTCAAGTGGTAACCATGTGGAATTTCACACTATTCCGATTGAATGTATACATCCTGCCAATTAAGACAATAATTTGACACTTTAGTTCAAAGTACTTCGAAATTGTGGGGATAAAAACAATAATGATTAATTTTCTGGTTCTAAGTGATATATACTGGATTTGTGATATGCAAAACCTGAAGAACCCTCTCGACCGTAAAAAGGTTGGTTTATTTTGAACTCGCTTATGATTTCTTTCGTAGTTATTGTAACTTTCTGTATTCTTGTCTCTATTTACTCTATTTACCCCATCAAGTTTGTAAAGGCTTTTCTTTATGAGAATGGAACATGCACCAATGAAAAACTGGATGATTCATCCAAGCAAGTCATAAATACCAATGGTACTGTCAATGATTTTCTAAAGAGTTTACCAAGTGACAATACAATACTGGCGGAGATCGTATGTCAAAAATAGAATAACTGGTTGTTGGGTTCAATATCTCTCTTGAGGAATGCACTTTAATCCTTAATACTAATACTAGCCAGTTAGTTTGCGTTACCTTGTCAATCCCATTATTCAAAAAAATTATTGTCCTCATGAAATATTATAATAATAGATAATCATATATTTCTTGGAATTGAAAAGGCTAGACCATGAGTTAGGTCCATCATTGCATAAATTAGAAATAGAGTTGGAACACCAAAGGCTAAAGACAAAACAACAAGGGAAAGAGTCGGCTTTTGATATAGAATTCAATGAAATAATCAAAAAAACTGTTCTACCCATAATGATGGAATATAAAAAATTCCTTGAAGATAAACACCAGGATGTCTATCTGAGTTGTACCATAGAAACACCATATCAGTTACACGAAGGTATTACCTTTGAACTGAAAGATTCAATTAAGATGTTAAAGCAACCCGCTACAAGAAGGATCACCTTTTTCCCAAGGAATGAAAGAATACATATTTTTGAAGAAGGATTACTAGGTGATGGTCACCCTGTTGAACTTAGTTATTCTAAAAATGAAATATCAAAAGAATTTGTAAGAAATAAAATGAGTTCCTTAATAAAGGAATACATTGATAAACTACTAATTGGTTTTCAATAAACAGATACCTAATTCTCGAAGCAGAAATGACTGAATCAGTTTTATTTATTTCCTTTATCTTCGTGCACCAAGTCAATGGGGGAATAAAGAATTGAAAATGATGCCACCGTATATGATTATTATTAAAGTATATTGCGCTCTTGTATTTACTCGACACGCCATCCAGGGAAAATAATACGTTCGCTGGTGGGGATTCATAGAATTCTATCAATTCCCATCGGTATATGTTATTATGATTTATTGCTCAAATAACAACAACGCAGGCCAACCATTTGCGTTTGCTGGTGGGATCCTCTTGTTCTTAATCCCGCCAGCCACTTGTTATTATCCTTTGTGACAAGTACAGGGATACCTAACGTAGAGTCATAAATCAGCTGATGGAATGTGGCCTTATATCCCATCAGTATTACAGGTTTGAGCCGTTATATTCTATGAAGACCATTCTATATTGTGAGCCAAGTGACAGATGAGGTTGGTATAGAAAAGATCAAGACGGAAAATGAAATGATAATTATGAAGGCTTTCGGTATTGAATATGAGAAATTTTTTCCTCAAAATCATCAATGCGAGAAGTAATTATTACAATATCGGATAGCATATCATACTGAGCACACAATAAGCCCATATCACTCAAGGAAACTATTCATTACTATATATCCAAAAATAATTCACGCAGTTTTGGAGGTTAAGAATATTCAGTATGTGAAGATTTGGTGCTCATTTTGATTTAGGATTCTTGCTTTGTGTTTTTTCTAATCGTTTTTGTTTTACGTTATTAGGCTTTGAAGATTGTTGACTTAAGAAAGCCTTGAGTTGCTCGATGTTTTCCTCATATACTGACGTCCGAAATGGATCAATTGGAACCTTATTCTTTCGTGCAATTCGAATATTTGTTACCCCTGATTGTACTAGTTCATCCTTAGAATAACCCCTTGCAGATCGTGAAATTTGTATTCCATTTGTTATAGTCTTGACGATTCCGTGCTTGATAGCATCATTCATAGTTAACGAAAACCAAAGATCTAAATTAAAAGGTTTCTTGAAGGGCTACCGTCTTTCTGAGGTGAGCCTATTTTTGAATGCTCGGACTTCGGGGTTTATGAGTAAAGATGCAATATCCAGTGAAAAATACTTTGAATAAAATATATTATGTTTCAAAAAATCATTCTGCTCAAGGAGCTGAGCGCCGGGGTAGCTCAGCTTGGTCAGAGCGTTCGACTCATAATCGAAAGGCCGCGGGCTCAAGTCCCGCCTCCGGCACGTAATATTGGAGCGTCTTGAGAAAAATAAAGAGATATTTATGCCATTAATTTTCTAACAGTTAATTGTCAATCACGTTCGAAATTCTAAAACCTGTTATAGATTTTGTAATCTCCTTCATATCGAACTTAGGATATCCTGGTATTTTTTTATTGAGTGTTTTAGAAAGTGCGCTCATTCCAATCCCAAGCGAAATAATCATGCCATTTTCAGGATTTCTGGTTAGCAACGGAACATTTGATCCTATTAGTGTAGTGCTTGCTGGCACATTTGGAAACCTAGTAGGTTCAATCCTTACGTATTTCTTGGGAATAAAGGTTGGAAGGGCATTCATATTAAAATACGGAAAATATATCTTGTTTAAGAAAAGTCATCTTGAATTTACGGAAGAATTGTTCCAAAAATATGGTGACAAGATTTCATTTTTTTGTAGATTATTACCGGCAATTCGAACATATATTTCCCTGCCATGCGGCGTTGGTAAAACTAATTTTGTTAAATTTTCGATGTATACATTTCTAGGATCTCTTGTCTGGAATACCATGTTAACGTATGTTGGTATCATGTTTGGGCATAATTGGAAGAATATAGACAAATATGCAATATATCTCGATGTGGTATCCGTATGTGTTATTTCTGTATTTGTCATCTGGTTCATTATCAAAATTAGAAAACGATCAGGAACAAACCAGAAAAGAGAAATTCCTCGCAGCGATTAGCGCGTAATTCAATTGTATTTTGAAGTTAGAATACCTCAAATAGATTCATTTATTTGCAATAAACGATATCATCAAATATTTAATGAACATAGGAATAATATCTGACACTCATGATGACCTCTTAAGTCTTAAGAGCGCCATAAGGATATTCAATGAAAGAAAAGTCAAATATGTAATTCATGCAGGCGATTATATTTTCCCAGGAGTAGTAAAGGAATTCAAGCATCTAAATGCCAAACTAATAGGTGTACTTGGAAACAATGATGGTGAAAAATTAGGACTGTCAAAAAATTTTCAAGAAATTGGCGGGGAACTGCATGGAGAATTTTGTAACCTGGAACTAGATAATCTTAAAATTGCAATATATCACGGAACCAGCAACGAGATGACAGAGGCAATTATTTCAAGTCAACTCTACCCTTTGGTCATTCATGGACATACGCATAAAAAACGAGATGAAAAGATACGGGACGTACTGGTGCTAAACCCTGGTTCCGCACATAGAGAGTTTCCAAATATAGATGGAGAAATTGAAGCAGAGCCATCAATCATCATATTTGATACCACAAAAATTTCCTATCAATTTATTAGATTATGAAATCATGAGTGATATCTTAATTGGTAATTTTTTACTGGAATGTCTTGGATATTGGTAATTCTAACTTTTTATTCTGATGATTTTTACCCTTTCGAGAACCTTCCAATATTCAACTTCAGCTCCCTGGATAATTTTTTCTCGTATCTCCTCTTCTGTTGAAGAAGTTTCAAACATTTCGAAAGTTTCTAGATCCATTACTTGGAACGTTTGTCCAGCAATGGAGATTATTTGACCATTTCTCTTGTCTATTAGGGGAACATCAACGCTAGCAGAAACAGGTGAAACCAGACTGTGCTTTGACCCATCGAATACAGAGATTGCAGAGACTCTCGCTTTTGCCGAACCATGCTTGCCAGGTTTACTATGATCGTATGACACAATCCTGCATGGTTCATTGTCAATAATAATATAGGAACCTACTTTTAGGCTCCCCAAATCCATCGGTTTGCTCAATATTGGTCGAAAAAGTAGAAAATTGCTTCATATTTAACGGTTCTGATTGGATCGGATCTATCTTAACTTCTCTAAAATAGAGAAGCTTACAAGATTAGTTAGAGGAATCCCTTTTCTTGCAACATCCTTTCTTGTTTTTTCACAATAATTCTGATCGCTTTGATGGCTCTTTTTACCGTCAACTTCCAAAATTATGATATTATCTGCATGTGGAAAAATAAAGGGCAACTTCTTGTTATTCATAAATTTCAGATTTCCCAGATTAGCGCTCACGACCATATCTCTTCTAGCCAATATTCCTGCGATATCCCTCAATTCTTGATTATCTTGATCGTATCTTGTATAGTACATTGAGACATAACTGACCTTCTCGTGATGTTTTTCAAATAACTCTGTTTGATTGTTGAAGAGAAAAAGAGAACTATTCGGACGTTGATATTTTGAAATTCCTTCTTCAACCTTATCAAGTCCAGCATACTTGACTAGAATATAATGATTTGAGTTATTCGGAAAATACGGCTTGCTTTCAAATGCAAAAGTTGCCGTGGCAAAATACAAATCTTTTACAACATCAGAATTCTTCCAATACTCTATCAAATTTTGAGCATTGTTATCTCTCGGATAGCATATGTATCCGCAAGGTGCAATTGAATTATCACTCAATTCTAGATTCGTAATTGGAGAGGAATATTTATACCATTTTTTATTTTGATCATAAATCATTGCATTCTAATGAAATATTAGAAATTCTAATCATTTTTGTTACATTCATTTTGTGCTTTGAGCAGTATGCCATAGTGCTGAGCCCGTGTTCTTGATTCCCTTCATATAGATCGGAATCATGACATAACAGATACAAGTACATAGGGCTCCCAATGGGTGTCTTATTGCAACGCGAAAAAATTCCAGTAGGGCAGTTTTCAATGAAAGTTTATTTTTCGTGCCACTTAGAAGATTTTTTAGCTGATTATGACCATTCTGTGCTCTTACGACTTGAGATACAAAATCAATAAACGTTTTTGCTGGTTTGAATAGAACTATTGCACTAGGATTGAATACTACATCATATCCCATTTCCAATACTTTATTTTGTATGTAGAGATCAATAGCAATCACATCTTCAGGAATAGATATTTTTTTAGCGATGTCAGATCGTATCGATAAGCCTCGTCCCATTACAGTGTATTCAGATAGTTGCCTTTTCCTCACTGATTCCAACCATTTGCTGACAAATATCGTGCCCTTAGCTGGAATTCCTACATCTTCAAATGGCTTTGGATTTGATGCACAAATCCCCACATTATTTTGGATACTCCTAATCAATTCTATTGTGCAATTTTCGTCGGGTATTACATCGGCATCATATAGAATGAGTATTTCGCCGCTTGCACGCTGTACTATATTATTCCAGGCATTTCCTGCCCCTCTTCTCTTGTCATCATGAAGAAGAATAATTTTTTTTGGGTGATCTTGCATGAACTGTTTAACTATTTTTGGGGTATCATCAGTTGAATCGTCAGAGACAATAATTTCCACAAGATCTATTGAGTCTAGATTAGAAAGTATCACTTTTTCCAAAATTATCTTAATATTTGATTCTTCGTTATACGAGGGAATTCCAACAGATACAGTAGTCAAACTCTTCTAGTTTACCAGCTAGCATATTTTACTCTTCATATATTCTCATATTTGATAAGCAATGATTTCTGATTAGTACTTGATTAAAATATGAAGATATTCATAAAAAAATCACAAGTTAACAATTGACATCTAATAGTATCGGTTATGATTCACCGCTAAAAGCGAGTAGTTTGATTACTCCCATCATTATCGGAAAATACGAGAGCAATAGTAGCAACATTCTTCATGTTACGTCGCATAGAAATCTTACAAAAAGACTCGAAAAAATAATAGACTTACACATGAATAAGATAATCATTTTTGGAACCCCGAAGGTGCATGATTCTACAGGATCTGAAGCATGGAACAGTAGAGGATTTGTACAAGACACAATAAGAAATATAAAAAGTAATTTTGATAAAAAATTGGAAGTTATTGCTGACGTCTGTGTTTGTCAGTACAATTTATCAGGGCATTGTGGAATAATAAATAATCAAGACAATCAAGTTGACAATGACAAGACCCTGGATGTAATGTCAAAAATAGCCCTTAGTTATACAGAATGTGGAGCAGACACCGTTGCACCATCTTCTATGATGGATGGATTAGTACTCTCCATTAGGAACAATCTTAATGATAATGGATTTAGAGATAGAAAAATAATGTCATTTTCAAAACAGAATTCTTGTCTATATTCCCCTTTTCGTTTGACAGCGTTTAAGAAATCTTCAAAAATAGACAAATCTACTTATCAGATAGGATGCTCAAACCCGAGGGAGATGTTAAGAAAATTAGAATTGGATTATCGTGAGGGAGCTGATATTCTTACGATAAAGCCCTCAATGCCTAATCTTGACCTGATAAGCAGAATTGTTGATAGAGTCAATTGTAGAATAGCTGTTCAACATGTCTCCGGGGAATATACCATGCTAAAAGCTGCCACGCGAAACAAGCTTATCGAGGAACCTGAATGGTTGCTAGGTTATTTTTCATCCATGATAAGGGCCGGCGCTAACCACATAATTTCATACGGCGCTGAAGACATAGCTGCCTTGATTTAGAATATTATTGCAATTAAATTGGATTGGTATGATTCAAAACAAAGTATTAAATCAAAAGTAACTATTTCTTTAACTGCACAGCGTTAACAACGCCCACCTGGCCGGGTCTTGATATTACCCTTGCTAGTCCTAATTCTGTTTCTATTACAGCACCTTTTGTAATTACTCCTCTTCTCTCATAATCCTTGTTTGCAGTATTTTTTATAACCCTCAGTATTTTTGACTTTGTAGTCTTATTCTCTTCCACATTTGAAACATTTGCGAATTCAGCAGTTTTTAGGGCAGTCTTACTGTTATCTCCACGTACTCTCCTTATGACTTGAACATCATTTCCAATCAATGCTTCATTTGGGTATCTGTCTATTTCGAATTTGCGTCTGCTTCGCATCGCAATTTTTCTGCCACCTGTGTACTTTCGACCGGATAGATTTTCTATCGATTTCTTCATGATTGCATGATAATTGCAATTGAACCATATTATGAGGTTTTCTATTGGTTAATCATATTGGAGAGGGAGCTATTTTATAATCATCGTGTCCTTGAGTGTGTTGAGATCGTTTATTCCAAAATATTCCTGAAATTTTCTACTTGTTCTATAGATTTTCATTCTTCCCAATCGTTCTGATTCAATAAATGCATGTGCCCTTAACTCTTTTAGATGTGTGTAAACTTGACTTCCTCGAATTTGGACGAGTCTTTTTGATGTAATTGGTTGTTCATAGGCAATAAACGATAAAGTCTTCAGTGCACCGACTGGAATTAGAGGTTGCTGAGCAAATCGTCTAATTAGAGGCATGTAAACTGGCTTCACTTGAAATACAAATTTGTCATCATCAAGTTGTGCAATTTCAAGTGCCGTCAACACATTTTGAGTTTTTCTTATGAGTTCGTGTAATAGTATAACAACTTTTTCTTTAGAACTAATTCCAGCTGCCCTCATCAAATCATTGATGGTTAGTGGTCTACCGGCAGCATAAAGAGCTGCTTCAATTCTTGCGGTAATTTCAGAGTCAGGAAGTGATTGAGGCACCTGTGTACCAAAGTTACAAAGCTTTGTTATTCAATGTTTTCGTTCAAATAAATCAATATTTGATCGTCTTTTTGCTCAACAATTATCTTTCCCTTCATGGCAAGGTATAACATTGCAATGAAGCATCTTACTACCTCAATAGAATTCATCTTTATAGTCAGATTCTTAAATTCAACATACTTATCAGCAGTCACAATGTCAAAAATCATATCTTCGTAGGACTGCAGAATCTTTTCGAACTTTACTAAATACTCATCAAAATTGAATGTCTCCACAGATTCTAGATTGAGCTGATTTCGTCTGGGCTTTGGATTTGCCAGTCCATTTATCATGTTTTCAAGTACATGCAATAATTCTTCTAGTGTGACAGGATAAGTGGGTTCTATCCTAAAGGGGATTTCAAGTGGTTTAAGATTTGGAATAGGTTGAATATCAACTACTTCAACGCCTTTTTTAATTTTGGAAATCTTCTCTAACCTTAAAATGCTCTCTACCTTCAGACGATAGATTAGTGAAGAAGTCAAAGCAGCAATACCACACATTCGAAGATCCTTTTTTCCACTATTGTTGAGTAGTTTCAACAACATTTCTAATAACAACGAAAGATCAATATCCCATACATCTTTCTTTGATAAAACAGCTGGATTGAATAGTAAGTCTAATGGCGGTTGAGATATGCTTTTCTTTGTCGTTATGTCAGGCTCCGACATCCATGGTTACATTAGTAGCAGATAATATTAATTGGTATTGTCTAATATTATTCAGATTTGCTATAAATTTGTGTTGGGATGATTGGAAAAACATTCAAAAGTCTCTGTTTTGTAAGATAAAAAAAGTGGAGAGTGTTTACATCAATGGCATCAAAGAAAGAGATAAGGGAAAAGGAAAATCAAGAAAGGCTTGCAAATGCAATCAGCACCTTGGATAGTATTGCTAGGAACAACAATATTCAAAAAAATATTCGAAATATTGTAAGGGAGATCTTGACTGGAATAAAGGATGAAAAAAATGGATCGATTTCTGTCAGAGCTGCAAATACTATAAGTATGTTAGACAATGTGACTCAAAATCCGCAAATGCAATCTCACATACGCACGTTATTGTGGCAAGTCGTTTCAACATTAGAGAGCATAAGAGAATAGAATACAGAAGAATAGAACAGAAATACCTTCCTCAATTCAAGTAGAATCAACATTCTTGGCTTGCTTTAATTGAGGTGGAAGTTTTTCAAGTTTATGAGTTGGATTCGCAAGATAATGTCTGGATGCACCTTCCCCGCTAAGCACAATATTACAATTAATACATTTGTATCTTATGGCCAATTACAATTATAGTTATACGCACATATCTAAAAAGATACTGAACGAGCTATCCATTTTTGGTTGTTTCCAGTCCTCATAAGTCGATTCTTCACAATATTCTTGATAAGATTTGATTATGATTTGTGATGCATGTTAATTATTGAATCTGTAAACCATGATTGCTTATTTTGGCCCAAACTTGTCAAGATCTTCACATCTTTCTAAAGTAAAACCGAAGAATTTGTAGAAGTCTGCCCTGATGAATTTGAAAATAAGAGATTATTTAAATGAGTTCATGCCTCAAAGTAAGTTTTACCAATATGAGGACTATAAATATAAGCTTAGATCATCCAATCTTTTTATCTCAATCCATTCCAGCTAAAAGCTTGAAATTCACAAGAGTACTATTATCTTAGCTTGATAATTTCTCTACTGTCAGGAACAATAGATCCTATTTTGAATCGTGAGAAAATATTGCTTGCCACATTTTCTGATTTTGATTTTTCTCCATGATTCACCAGAACTCTTTTTGGTTTTACTCTTGCAGTGAAATTCATAATCTGGTTAAAATCACTATGACCGCTAAAGCCATCAATTTTTTGACTGGCACATCTAATGGGAATAACCTTAACCTTGCCTTTTTCATCTAGCATGCTTATTTCCATCAGACCACCGTCTATGACACGTCTTCCTAAAGTTCCATTTATCTGATATGAAACAAACATAATGTTATTTTTCTTGTCCGGAGCGATTTTCTTAAAGTATTCCACAGATGGACCTCCCTCCAACATTCCAGAAGTAGCCATTATGACACTTGGATTATCATCATTGAAAACATCTTCTCTTCTTTCGTGTCCGTTAACTACCGTGAAGTATTCTGATTGAAATGGATTTATGCCATTTGATACTGATTTTCTTACATCAAATCCAAGATAATGTGCATATGCCATATGTATTGCACTAGCTTCAGATATCATTCCTTCAATAAAGACTGGTGCCTCCATAAGTCGTCCTTCTCTCATTTCCTTATCGAGGACCAACATTATTTCCTGGGCTCTTCCGACAGCAGGGACTGGAATCAATACTTTTCCACCAGATGACAATGATTTGTTAATAGTGTCTGTAAATGTCTTGTATACGACAGATTGATCTGGCATTATATCGGCCGAATTACCGTATGTGCTTTCAGTTATCAACGTCTCCACTCTAGGATAAACAGATACAGCACTATCCAACAGTTGAGTCCGGGCATATTTGTAATCTCCAGAATAAAGAATGTTATGAGTTCCAAATACATTAATATGTACTGTAGCGCTTCCCATTATGTGACCAGCGTTGTTAAACGTTATGGTGATATCTGGCGAAATATCTGTAGGTTTCCCATAAGGTAACGTTATACAGTGTTTAATTACTTCATTTACATCTCTTGTCTCATATGGTAAAAATGTTCCATTGCTCTTTGAAATCTTTACAGAATCATACTGTAGCAGCGTCATTAAAGGTAATGTAGGTTCAGTGCAATACACGGGCCCCTTGTATCCAAACTTGAATAAAGTTGGCAAGAATCCCTGATGATCTATATGAGCATGACTTATAATTACTGCATCTAATTCGTCTAAATCGAAATTGAACCAGTCTAATCGTGGATAAGCGGAAATGCCTAGCGCTTCACCAGGATTTATCCCGCAATCAAGCATAATCTTGCTTTCTGATGTTACAACAATAAAACACGATCTTCCAACTTGTTTGACTCCACCTAGACAAAAAAGAGCTATTTCTTCCTTGTTCCTAATCTTAGATTTTAGTTCAGTGATTTCAGATCTATTTTCGCTTGATTGATTAACGAAATTCAAATTAGAATCGTTACTTTCCAAAACTAAAGGTGGCCTGAAAACTCTTTTCCCAAGTGATTGTAAGAAAAGATTTCTTTCCTTTGCAGAACTCTTCTGAGTGGAATGAATCATGTTCATGCTGCTTGACTGAATATGAGGGGATCTCAAAGTATGGGCTATCCAGCCTGTCGCCTGCGCAATTTCGATTACCATGTTTGCATCTATAGATTCTGGACGATTCACTTCAAGAACAACTTCCCCGGTAGCATCGTCGCAGAATACAGCTGAGATAGTAACCTCATTTGGTAACATCTTAATTACTGTAGTTCTTGTCTCGTCTTCTGACAACCTTATCGAGGGATCGGTTCTCACCACAAATCTTTTTTTAACATTTTTTGAAAGTGAAGAAAGATAATATGTTAATTCAGTTAATGAGAATTTGGGATTTAATGTATAAAGAGCGACATATGGTCCTTCAAACCTTATGTTTGTGATTTGAGATTCTTTTGGAATTGATTTCATTACAATATCTTTAAAGAAATCTTCATCAACTTTTTTTGCATGTTGAATTTGATTTGAAGATACTGGATCAGGAGGTTGCTTAACTTTACCACTGTTCTCTAGTGTAGAAATACTCTTGTCTACAGAATTATCGCGTAAATTTCCTTTACTCACTTTAGCATTCTTCTAGGTATTCGGTCTGAGTTCTATCATCCTTACTTTAATAGTGATAATCGAATATTATCACAAAGCGCATAGCAAGGCCATTAAAGTTCTGACCGGTTGTACCCACAGAGAAATTGAACACCTCTCTTAATATATATTTTGGAATTTCCGGCAATCAGAAGGGCAAGTATGGAAGAAGCAGGGACATGGCCACAATAAGAATAGTTATAGTGGATACTGCCGATGAAATTTGATTGAGACGGTTCTTGTCCATTTTGGATCTACTTTCTATCAGTGAACTGTATAATTGACCTCCATCCAGAATTGATATTGGGAGGGAATTGAATAATCCTAGATTAAAATTAATGAAGAATAACCAATAGAATGTATTTGCAACTATAGGAAATGATTCACCAAACAAGTTAGATTGATATTTTGGCGCCATAGAATCTGAAAATGGCATTGATTTTTCTAGTGTTGGCATCTGCAACAAAAGAAGCGGGTGTTGCTTGTATATCTCCAATACAGTAGTAGGATCTATCGAAGCAGCAGTAACACCGAGAATTGGTTTATCAGGAGCAGCATTGGCAGGTATTGAAAAAGTATCGGACCTTTGAACCCCATTCTTATCCAACCACACAATCGGAATTTGATTTCCAATATTTGACCTTAATACCTGTGTCAAATCTCCTTGACTTTGTATTTCAGAGTTCCCAATTGAAATAATCTTAGATCCTTCTGTGAGACCAATTTTCTCTGCAAGTGATCCCTTTGCAACGGTTATTAGTTCTATGCCATTAGAGGTAACGTTCGAAGCAATTGGTGTTAATGATGATAGAGTTGCGAATAATACTGCGAACGAGATTCCAGCAAGTATCATATTATTCAATGGGCCTGCAGTAAGCACAGCGCTTTTTTGCTTTAATGTTGCCTTTGTTAGTTCATCCCTGTCGAGATTAACAAATGCGCCTACTGGAACAAAAAGAACAAAAGCAATGCCAGTTGATTCTACCTTTATTCCATAGACTCTAGCGACAATTCCATGCCCTGCCTCATGTATGAAGACGCTTATTATCAATGCAACCAGCGTATAAGTAAGAGGCAGAAATGGGTTAATTACTGGGATTAGAAGATTTGCCCTAGGTCCTATTTCCCTAATGCCCTCTCGGGCAGAAACATTCGATATCAGGTTTGCGATTGAAAGAATGATGAAAAACAGCATGATTGCTGTTATGACTGGCATTAGGTATGTATTTGCTCTGGCATAGGCCTTAGCGGCTCTGGTCTTTGCCACGTAATCAAAGAATTTTAGCCCAAACGGGGTATGTAGCAATATAAGAGGAAATGGGCGAAATATATCGGCGTGGACACCTTGTTGTTTTTGTTTTTCCAGATCTACAAGTACAATAATTTACATATTTAAATTAACTTATCCGAATTGAACTACAAAGAGTATCAAATGAAATTATAGGAATTTAACTAACTTGTTGCAATAACATATTAAAATTTTTACAACTATCATATTATCATAAATCGTTACCAGTATCAATCTTTTTTCCATAAATCCACTGAAGATTTTAATGATTTTGGAAACTTGGCATTGTCTTGTAGTTGTTCTTCTAGAATTTTTTTCCTTGTAACATGGTCAGATTCCTTAATGTGATTTTCCATCGCCAGCGCTTCAATAGATCTCTCGCAGATGTTGCAAAAATATTCTTCCATCTGTTATCAAAGAAAATCAGGCAAATTTAATTCATGACAATCAAGCAAGTTACACGATCTTCCCTAACTTATCACTAGGTTTTTAGAAATAATTTAATAACTTAGCTCAATTCTATAAAAATTATAGGTATTTGATTTGGAAGAGTTTTTCTTTTTTCCTTTTTTTGTAATAATTGGTTTGATTGCAGGCATCTTAGGTTCCATGATTGGAGTTGGAGGAGGGATTATAATTTCACCAGCCCTAACTTTTCTCGGCTTTACACCACCTCAGGTAGCAAGTACAAGTCTCTTTGCAGTTTCTTCAACTAGTGTCTCTTCAACCATAGCGTATGCTAGATCAAACAAGATTCAATATATGCTTGGAATTAAGATGGTGCTCTTATCAATTCCCGGTGCAATAATAGGTTCATATCTTTCGACAAGTATTGACCCAGGTTATTTCAGAGTTTTACTTGCAACGATCCTGATTGCGACAGGAATTTATCTGATGTTTAGAAAATCAATAATCAATGGAAACTCGTTTACTCTAGAATCCACATGGGTAAAGATCCTCTTTTTTTCCGCAACCTTTGTTGCAGGAATCATGTCGAGTTTATTCGGAATTGGCGGGGGCGTCATATTTGTTCCCTTATTGATAATGATTGTTGGATTGACGATGCATTTAGCTGCACCTACTTCCCAATTTGTTCTTATGATTACGTCGATAGTAGGATTAACCACTCACATAATACTAGGGAATCCAGAATATCTTCCTGCAATCTTATTGTCAGTTGGGGCTTTTGGTGGAGCTCAAATTGGTTCAAGATTGTCTACTAAATTGAGCGAACAAAAATTGAGACTTTTATTAGGATTTACATTTGTAGCAATTGCACTCAGATTAATCCTAGACTTTTATCAATTAGTCTAGTCCCAATAGTGAAATTGCAAGGTAAATGATCTATTGATAACTTGAGATAGAGTCGGATCCCCTTGGGCGAGTAAATGAGAACAAACTGGATGAAGGCTTGAAACATCTAAAAACCTTCTCTATGATAAAAGTAATAAAGTGGACGTAGAACTATCTATCAGACTGCAGATTATTGTCCATACAAACTACAGTGAAAAAAATACAAGTTCATGGGAACATGATACGTTATTTTGATTATGATAATTTCAGTTCAAAGAAAAAAGAGACCTTGGTACTCTTGCATGGCATAGGAGCATCTGCTGAACGGTGGTTAAAGGTAATTCCTTTTTTTTCCGATTACTTTAGAGTAATCGTACCTGACATAATCGGATTTGGCTATAGTGATAAACCAACCGTAGAATATAACATGCCATTCTTCGTAAAATTTCTTGAAGATTTCCTCAATAGTCTTGGTGTCAAAAAAACTAACATTGGAGGTTCGTCCTTTGGAGGATTGATTGCCGCAGAGTTTGCAATCAAGAATACTAGTATAGTAGACAAGCTAATCTTGGTTTCTCCAGCTGGGACCATGAAGACTTCAACTAGAACATTAGAAGAATATATCTTGGCATCACTGTATCCAACGCACGATAATGTCTGGAGGGCATTTCTGAACATGGCTTTTGATCCTCGTACTGTTACAGAACAAACAATCGAGGAGTTTATAGACAGGATGAAACTTCCAAATGCAAAGTATGCATTCATGTCCACCATGCTAGGAATAAGAAACACTACAAATCTGTCTTCTAGACTTGGCAAAATACTCTCTCCAACAGTTATTGTTTGGGGCGAACAAGATGAAATGATTCCAGTCAAATATGCCGAAGACTACAGGAATATTCCTAATTCTAATTTGCAAATAATTTCGAAATGCGGTCATACACCATTTACTGAAAAACCAGAAACTTTTTCAAAAATCGCTATCGATTTCCTAAGATTCAATAATATTAAATAAACACCCTTTCAAAAATACATGTATGGCCGATAATCCAGAAACAAATGAAGATATGGGATCTTATAAGAAAGCAATTGATAGCACAACTCAGGCACAGCAAGATTTCTTAAAGAAATTTTCGAATCTGCAGGTGGATGCGATGCAGAACTTTTTCTCAATGCTCCAGGGTCTGACTTTTAATCATGCAATGTTCAAGACTACTATTCAAAGCGGTGGGAGAATATCAATACCAGAAGCAGAAAGACAGGCTTTGAAAATTGATGACGGAGATCTAGTTCAAGTCATAGTAATTCCAATCGAGAGAAAACACAGGAATAATTCTGCAAAGTAATTTAGAATTAGACTGTTAGTTCAGTATCAGATAGGTCAAGCAACAGCATTTTGATTGACTGCCTTTAGATCGAACGTGTCTTGAGCCACTGTCCTACTTTTGGTAATACGTTATTCTGTGAATAGCTACTGGCAATTAAACCTACATGTCCCGTGTGGAAACGAATTAGTCGTTTATCTTCACTTGAGACTACTTCATTTAGGGGAACGCTACATTCTGGAGATACAAGATGATCCTCTTCTGCAACAATATTTAGAAGGGGAACATTAATTTTCTTAAGATCAACTGTAGCTTTACCTAGTTTAAATTGGTTCTTAAACAACAAATTATTCTTATAGATCTCATTTATCCACTGTTTTATTGTTTCACCTGCTATTGGAGGAGTATCGTACAACCATTTTTCTATACGCAAAAAATTCTGTACAAAAGATTCATTTTCTATATTTTCAACTAGATTAAAGTATTTGTTAACACCCTGTTTGAAGGGCTTCAATATTGAGTAACATTCATAAAGTTTTTCCGGAGGCAAGAGTCCCATTGTGGATACCAGTTTATCAATATCCATTTCCCGGGATATGTTGGCGATAACAGTTGTGTCTTTGCTTGTGTCTATTACAGGGGCAATTGTGACTAAATTCTTTATTTTCTCTTCGTGTAATGCAGTATACATAGCAGACATTGAGGATCCCATACAATAGCCGTGAAGAGTTATTTCATCTGCAGAAGTGCTATTCTGAACTATTTCAACACAATCATCAATATAGGAATTAACATAATCGTCAAATGAGACAAATTTATCCATCCTTGTTGGCGTTTTCCAATCAAGCAAATAAATATCAAAACCTTGTGTTAAGAGATTACGAATCCAGCTTTTATTTGGTTGCAAGTCTAATACGTATGACCTATTGATCAACGCATAAACAACTAGAATAGGAGTTGGAGAAACTTTTTTTACTAAACTACGGTAATGTAAAAGTCTGAATAGCCTAGTTTCATAAACAACGTCATTTGGAGTGTCCCCAACAGTAATATGATTACCTCTCGATAGTAACTCGACTGTCTTGGCTATCTTTGAGTAATCGATTTGATTCCTATTTTGAGTATTTTTATCCTGGACTATCATTTATACCATAACAATAACTTATTTTCTTAATGGTTTTTCATAACCGTTTTTTATATTTCTTAAAGTCTTTTTCATTTCTTGCAGATCTTTTAAGACTTGATCTAATTCCGATCTTGTCGGAATATTTAATAAATTAAGGTTTTTTTCAATTATCTTATTAATATAATTTACAAAATCTAGCTGCTTTGAGTATACTTCATTATATGCCACAGCAAATTCTTTTGATGAAAAGAGGGCACTGTAAGCCTCTTCAAACGCATCAATTACGAGAAGCCTAAATCTTTCAGAATCAGGACTATTCGATTTAGAATCGGATCTAGATTTCAAAATCACGTTTCCAATTGCTTGAAATTGGGTTCTTGACATTTGCAGCCAGTAATTTGACATGTATTTTTGTAGATCCATCAAGATTTGATTTAGCTGTAACATATCTTGCGCATATTCGTTGTAATCCTTTGTTAATGCACTAAACATGCCTAGCGTTGGAAAATTTTGTAATTTCTTCCATTTTTCAAAAATATCATACTCCGTGAAATCGTTCAAAGTATTATTTTCATCTTTCAATATCTTTTTACCCAATTAGTAATTTGCTTATTTAGTATATTTACTTTAAATAAAAATCGCACTAAATTTTCTCTATTTATTCGCAATATTATTGAAATGCTAACAAGTTTTCACCTTTTGTGAGACTATGTAATCATTTCAATAGATAAAGTGAGAATAACGGCCACTTAGGTACGCAATGAAGAGGCTCAAATGTACGTTAATAAGGTCTTTTGACATGATATGGAATATGGGAATTACAGACATTTTTAGGAAGTGGAGACCCAAAGGAAAGATGTACAGCCTTAGATGTAACCAATGTGGAAAGGGTTTTCTTTCAAGCTATGCACTTGAGGCTCCTGTATGTGGCAAATGTATGCAGAAGATAAAGTCTTCTGATTCTACGATTGATTATGATAAAAAATGTATTACGTGTGGAAACCTAGGAGTCATACATGCAAAATCTCAATGCCATTCTTGCTATTTCGGACTCAAGAACAATAAGACTGAATAGTAAAAAATCGAATCGGTAACGACAAGATATAGTTCTAAAGTATTTCGATTAGGGCGGTCTCACGACTGTATCTTATTTTTCCAATTTGGAGTGAATGATGGAACTACCTGGTAATATGTGACTGGGGCGCTAACTTCATTTTTCTACCGAACCAAAGATGTGAGAGTCCATTGTAGGATTTCATCTGCAATAATTTCATACCTGTGATTTTTTCTATTTTTGTCAATCCGGACAAGTCAATACAATAATTCTTGGCTTCAACAACGATAAACTCTAGGTTTTCTTCCTTCACAGTAACATGATTATATTTTAGCAAATCACTTGACACGACTGTATGCAGTATCCAGTAAACACACTCGTCAATTTCTATTTGCATTGATTTATCTAATATGATACGATTTTGATTTCTTTTAAGAAATTAGATAATATCATTTAGAAAAATTAATACTAAAAATCAAATGAAAGAACTAACTAAAAGATTGTTAAAAGCGATAATGAATTTACAAAACGAGATAAAGTTTTCACAATAATGCCAGACGGCTATCTTTTCTTTGAACTTTTTTTCATCTTATTTAGTTTCCATACTATGACTCCTGCTACAGCCCAAAGAATGGAGGAGAAGAGATAATGGTGAAAAAACCAAGTAATGCCACCTCCCACAGCAAAGCAGGCCCCCAAAATTCCAAGTATCTGTTTTTGTTTTATCATAAACTCAGCCTTTTTCGCAAGTCCTGTTTCCATAACTACAGGTTATCTTCTAATTAAAGAATTGTATGAAACACATTACATTGCTTATCTTCCCGTGTATTTTGTCAAATCTCAAATATATCTATGACTAGTTAAGAGTATGTGACATTTCTTACTCTTTATGGAGTCATTCCCATAATGCTCTCTTTATTTTCAATAGGCATACTTATCCTACCAACTACGCACGCGGCAACTAGCTTTCAAATTTGTGTCAATGGTAAGTGCGAAATCGTTTCGGATTACGAGGGATATCACAATAAGAACACATGCGTCAATGAGGATTGCAATCACGATTTACCAACCAACAGCTCAAACCATGAGGTAAACTAGATTTGACTCAATAAACAAGACAATTTAGCTAAAAGTAAAAACTAACTAGTCTGTCTCTTTGCAAGAGGCAGAAATTTCATGTTCTTTTGCATTTTTCTCGCATTTGTCCTTATCGACACTACA
>Ga0207643_10000691_pt1 | contig 21038 bp, 21 predicted proteins | sample KBSMisM62_FD_184313 | JGI IMG/M metagenome (GOLD analysis project Ga0207643, IMG submission 184313) | Miscanthus rhizosphere microbial communities from Kellogg Biological Station, Michigan, USA - KBS Miscanthus M6-2 (SPAdes) (version 2) | ecosystem: Host-associated > Plants > Roots >...
CCGACAGGACCCTGCCACCCACGCGCTCGCGGGCCTCGAGCACGACCACCGAGGGCCCGGCGTCGTGGAGGTCGAGGGCGGCGGCCAGCCCCGCGAACCCCGCCCCGACGACGACCACATCAGCCACGTTTTCGCACGCTCCGCGCTAGATTGGCTTGCGTAGCCCGAGCGCCCTATGGTACCCAGGCTTTTGAACGGCGCTTCAACTTCCGAGGAGGAGAGACGCCATGGCATCGGATGCTCGCTGGGCTCACGACCTGAGTCGGCGCGACTTCCTCAAGAGAACGGCCGGAGCGGCGGTCGCGATCCCCGCCGCCGCCGAGATCCTGGCCGCGTGCACCAAGCCGGGAACGACGTCCTCGACGGGCAGCCTTCCCTATCAGATCGCCCGCCCCGAGAACCCGGTGACGCTGCCCATGAACGGGGACCCGATCCCGAGCGATACCCCGATCGAGCAAGGGGCGGAGCTCCAGATCCTGAACTGGTCGCAGTACATGTGGAAGTACGTACTCAACCAGTTCGTCGAGTCCCAACAGACCAACGGCATCACCTTCACGGCGCCGTCAACGTTCCAGAACATGGACGAGGGCGTAGCGAAGCTGCAGGCCGGTCAGAAGGCGGACGTCTTTTTCCCGACGATCGACGTGATGGGCAAGCTGGTCGCCGGAGACCTCCTCCAACCGCTCAACCACGACCTCATCCCGGCGCTGCAGAAGGACAACTGGAAGACCTTCCAGAACCCGTACTACGACCAGGGGTGGCGGTACTCCGTCCCCTACACGATCTACACAACCGGGATCGGGTACCGGCGCGACCATATCCCCGACGACGTGATCCACGGTATGGACAACCCGTGGGAGATACTGTGGGATCCGCAGTACAGCGGGAAGGTCGGCGCCTACCCCAGCTACCGCGATGTGATGGGGATCGTGCTGATGAAGAACGGCATCACGGACATGAACACCAGCAAGGCGTCGGATCTGGAGATCGTCCGCAAGGACCTGCTCGCGCTCACGGAGGACGTCGACGTGCGGATCTCCTACAGCGGCGCCTACGCCAAGCTCCCAAAGGACCTCTTCTGGCTCATGACGGCGTGGTCGGGAGACATGGTGGCCGGCTGGGGGTACGCACCTCCCTACACGGAGCAGGCGTACGAGAACATCGGCTACTGGTTCCCCGCGGATCGCAAGGGTCCGGTCGACAACGACCTGATCGCGATCCCGAAGAACGCGGAGAACCCCGCGTTGGGACATGCCTTCATCAACTTCTGGCTCGAGTACCAACACGCGATGGACAACTTTTCCTGGAACGGATACCAGCCGCCGCAGAACCAAGCGGATGTGAGTTCGCTCACCACCTCGGAGGGCCTGTATTCGCAGATCTCCAACTGGGCGGCGCCGGCGATGTACGTGTCCCCTTGGATGCCTGACGCGGTAGTCCGGCAAGAGGACTTCGACGTCGGATACCGCCAGGGTCCGCTCACACCCGAAGTCGACGACCAGTGGCACTCCGTCTGGGAGGAATTCGTCGCCGGTGCAAAAAGCTAGCGAGCCCACCCGGCGTTCGCGTCGCCGGGCGGACCGCGTCGCCCGCGAGGGCATCCAGTATCCACGATGGTATTGGCCGTCGTTCGCCCTCCCCGGGATCCTTTGGCTCCTGATCCTGTTCGTCCTCCCCCTCTACACCGTCGTCTCGATCGCCTTCGGCACCGTCGACCCGATCTTCCGAGGTCCCCTGCCCGTGTACCAGCCCTGGTGGTGGAGCGCCGAGCACTTCGGGGAGACGTTGGGCAAGGTCTTCGGGATCTTCGAGCCGGTGTACGTGCACACCTTCGTCTACGTGGTCGTGGCGAGCGCCATCTGTCTCGTTCTGGGCTATGCGGTCGCGTACTACGTGGCCCGCTTCGGCGGCAGGCACAAGGGCCTGTTGCTCGTCCTGCTGATCTCCCCGTTCTGGATCAGCTACCTGATGCGGATGCTCGCCTGGATCAACCTGCTGGACAACGACGGGTACATCAACCGGTTCCTCATGTTCGTCCACCTCGTGAACCACCCGATCGGGTGGCTCGAGGGCCGACCGCTCACCGTGATCATGGGCCTGGTGTACGGGTACATCCCCTACATGATCCTCCCCCTGTTCGGCTTCCTCGATCGCATCGACGCCAGCCTGCTGGAGTCGGGACGCGATCTGGGAGGCAGCCCCGTCAGCACGTTCTGGCGCGTGACGCTTCCCCTGTCCAAGCCGGGCATCCTTGCGGGAGTGATCATCGTCTCCCTGCCGATGTTCGGCGACTACTACACGAACAACCTTCTGTCGGGATCGCCCAGGACCACCATGATCGGGAACCTGATCGACGAGGCGTACAGCACGACCGGTCAGGGCGGGGAGATGGCCTCGCTCGTGATCATCCTGATGGTGCTGTTGATCGTGCCCATGCTCTATTACCTGCGGAGCACGCGCCGCACGGCGGAGGCGACATGACGCAGAGGACGATCGCGCGGCCCGCACCCGCCCGTTCTGCCGCCGTCCCCATACGACCCCATCGCTGGTGGCGCGACCCATGGCGCAAGCCGAGGATCCTGCAAGCGGTCACCTGGGCGTATCTGGTCTGGTCCCTGGTCCCGCTCACGATCGCGATCGCGATCTCGTTCAACGGCAGCCGGTCCAACAGCGTCCTGCACGGGTTCAGCCTCCAATGGTGGTGGTCGGATCCCGAGGACTCGCTGTGGCACGACCCCGAGCTCCACGCGGCGTTGTTCCAGAGCCTTCGTCTGGGGATCACGACGGTGCTCATCGCCGTCCCGTTGGGCGTGGCGTTCGCGCTCGGGATCGACCGCTGGCACGGGCGACCTGCGACCGGTGCGACGTTCCTGATGCTTCTGTCGTTCGTGTTGCCCGAGATCGTCCTGGGCATCTCGCTGTTCCTCGTGTTCCAGCACCTGTTGAAGTTCATCGAACTCGGGACGACGGCGCAGATCCTCGGCCTCGTCACCTACCAGATCTCTTACCCGTTCATCATCGTGCGCGCGCGATTACTCACGATCGGCAAGCAGTACGAGGAGGCGGCCACCGATCTGGGTGCGCGGCCGCGGCAGGCGATCCGTCGCGTGCTGCTTCCGCTGCTGTATCCGGCCATCTTCGCCAGCGCGGCGCTCGTGTTCGCGGACACGATCGACGACTTCGTGACGGTGAAGTACCTGTCCGGTCCGGCGACCAGCGAGCCCCTGTCGGTCAAGATCTACAACTTCACGCGCGCCGAACCGACCCCTGCCGTCAATGCGGCCGCGACGTTCCTGCTCCTCACGACGACGTTCGCGATCGTGCTTGGATACTTCGCCTACCGGCGGGCGACCAGGGGCCAGCGGACCGGCGGCGTCTCCGACTTCGCGAACGTCTAGCTCGGGATCTCCGCCGGCGCAGGCATGCTCGTGTCGACCAGGACCCGGAGCGCGTCGACGGGTAGATGCACCGACACGGGATGGCCCTGACCGTAGGGCAGACCCTCACCCTGGTTCTGCACCCACGCTTGCAACGTCTGGCCGGGCGCGAGATGCACGATCACCTGCATGATCGAACCGACGTACACGACACGCTCGACCATGCCGGGCACCCGGTTCTCGCCGGTCCTCCCGGTCTCCTCCAGCCGGACCCGCTCGGGACGGATCACGATCTTGACGTCACCACGCGCATCCGTGTCGCCGTGCCCGGCCACCAGCTCGAACTCGCCGAGACGCACCTTGCACCGTCCCCCGGCGTCGGCGCCGCCGGCCGTGGCGTCCATCAGGTTCGAGACGCCCAGGAAATCAGCCACATACGAGGTCGCCGGCTCCTCGTAGACGTCCGAGGGCGAGCCGATCTGCTCCACCCGACCGTTGCTCATCACCGCGAGCCGGTCCGACATCGTGAGCGCTTCCTCCTGGTCGTGGGTCACGTAGATGAACGTGATGCCGATCTCCTCCTGGAGCGCCTTCAGCTCGATCTGCAGCGCCTTGCGGAGCTTGGCGTCGAGCGCGCCCAGCGGCTCGTCGAGCAGGAGCACCGCCGGGTTCAGGATCAGCGCCCTCGCGAGCGCCACCCGCTGCTGTTGGCCGCCCGAGAGCTGCGAGGGGCGCCGACGCTCGAGGCCCTGGAGCCGAACCAGCTCGAGCGCGTCGGCCACCTTCGTCTTCGCATCCTGCTTGGAGACGTCCTGGTAGCGGAGCCCGAACGCGACGTTCTCGGCGACCGTGAGGTGCGGGAACAGGGCGTAGTTCTGGAAGACCGTGTTGACGTTGCGCTTGTGCGGCGGCGTCTGCACCATGTCTACCCCGTCGAGCAGGATCTGACCCTCGTCCGGCCTTTCGAACCCCGCGATCAGCCGCAACGTGGTGGTCTTGCCGCAGCCGGACGGCCCGAGGAGCGAGAAGAACTCGCCCGATGGCATGTCGAGGTTGATCCCGGCCACCGCCGTCACGTCCGCGAACCGCTTCACGAGATCGACGAGCTGCACCTGTCCGCTGGTCATCGTTCGCGGAGCATACCCGAGGGCCTCCGCGACCGTAGGCGCGACCGTTCGGTCCAGGCGAGGCGCCTCGTCAGCCGAGGTTCAGGTAGACCGACTTGCTCTCGAGGAAGTCCTCGACGCCCTGCTTGCCGAGCTCGCGACCGATGCCCGACTGCTTGTAGCCGCCCCACGGCATCTCTGTCGGCGCCGGCTGCGAGTCGTTGATCCAGACGATGCCCGCCCGCAGCGCCTGGGCGGTGCGCATCGCCTTCTTCACGTCGTTGGTCCACACGGCGGCGGCCAGGCCATACTCGTTGTCGTTGGACATCGCGACCACCTCCTCGACCGAGGAGAACGGGATCACCGACATCACGGGCCCGAAGATCTCCTCGCGCGCGATGGTCGTGTCGTTGCCGACGTCGGCGAACACCGTGGGCGGGACGAAGTAGCCGTTCGCCAGCCGCGCGTCCGACGGCCGCGAACCCTGCTTCGCGAGCGTGGCCTCCTTCGACCCGATCTCGATGAACCGCTCGACGCGCTCCTGCTGCTCCTTGCTGACGAGCGGACCCATCTCGGTCGCCTCGTCGGATCCGTCGCCCAGCACGATCGTCGACGCGCGGTCCACGAAAGCGTTCACAGCGTCGTCGTAGAGCGGCCGCTCGACGAACACGCGAGTGCCCGCCGAACAGATCTCGCCCTGGTTCCAGAACACGCCGTTCGCCGAACCCTCGAAGGCGGTCACGCGATCCGCGTCCCCGAACACGATGTTCGGCGACTTGCCGCCGAGCTCGAGCGTCACGCGCTTCAGGGTGTCCGCGCCCGTACGCATGATGAGCTTACCGACCTCGCGCGACCCGGTGAAGGCGATCTTGTCGACCTTCGGGCTCTGCACGAGCGGCGCGCCCGCGGTCTCGCCGAACCCGGTCAGCACGTGGAACACCCCGCGCGGGAGCCCGGCCTCCTCGAGGATCGCGGGGAGCTGGAGGCAGGTGAGCGGCGTCTGCTCGGGCGGCTTGAGGATGAAGGTGCACCCCGCGGCCAGCGCGGGCGCGAGCTTCTGCGCCGCCATCATCAGCGGGTAGTTCCAGGGCGTGATGCCGACCGCGACGCCCATCGGCTCCTTCCACACCATGAACATCGCGTCCGGGGACAGCTGCTGGACGTCCCCCTCGATCTTGGTCGCCCACCCCCCGAAGTACTCGAACATGAACGCGACCTCGGCGACGTCCTCGCGCGCGTCGCCGATCGGCTTTCCGGAGTCGAGCGACTCCATCCGGGCCAGGCGCTCCTGTTCGCGACGGACGATGTCGGCGGCGCGGAGCAGGATCCTGCCGCGCTCGCGGGCCGGCGTGCCGGGCCACCACGTGCCCTCGTCGAACGTCCGCCGGGCCGCGTCGACGGCGGCCTCGACGTCGACGGCCTTCGAGTCCGGCGCGGTCGCGATCACCGCGCCGGTCGCCGGGTCGAACACGTCGAAGCGCTCGCCGTCGCGCGCCTCGACCCACGCCCCGTCGATGTGGTTCTGCAACGCGTCGGCCACGGTGGTCCCCTCCCGGAGTACTCTTGAACGAGCGTTCAGCCTATCGCGGGAGCGCAGGCTCCGCGTTCTCGGGAGGGTTCCTCAGGCGCCGGTGCCGAGCCACTCGCCGTCGGTCCAGCCCGGCTCGCCCTCGAGCAGCTCCATGATCTTGCCGAAGTTCTCGTCGGTCTGGGGATCGTGGACCATCGCGAAATACGCGTCCTTGTCGTCGTACATCACGGCCACGACGACGTCGTCGCCCTCGTCGGCCTTGAGGAGGTAGCCGCCGCGGTAGCCCTTGGCGGCCGCGCCGGCCGGGGGGGCGCTCATCAGCGCGACGAGCTCGTCGCGCTTGCCGGCCTTCGGCGTCATCCGTCCCAACGTCCCGTACACGGCAGCCTCCTTGGCCAACGGTCGACGCGGAGCATACGCCGCCCGCCGTCACCCGACGGTACGCTCGCCCCGTGCCGGGGGACCGCGCGAGGACCGTCGCGAACGACGGCGTCCGCCTCCACGTCCGCGAGTGGCCGGGCGGCGGGGACGACGTCCTGCTGATCCACGGGCTCGCGTCGACCTCGCACATCTGGGACCTGGTCGCGCCGCGGCTCGTCCGGCTCGGGCTCCACCCGATCGCCTACGACCAGCGGGGGCACGGGCGGTCCTCCAAGCCCTCCTCCGGCTACGGCTTCGACCGGACTACGGACGACGCGGCCGCCGTGATCCGAGCGACGCGTCTGCACCGGCCGATCGTCGTCGGGCACTCGTGGGGAGCGAACGTCGCGCTCGAGCTCGCGCTCCGCCGGTCTCGCTCGGTCGGCGGGACGGTGTTGCTCGACGGCGGCTTCCTCACGATGCGCGACCGGTTCGACTGGGCGACCGCGAAGCGGATGCTCGCACCACCCGAGTTCAGCGGGATCACGGTCGACGGGTTCCTCCGGCGTCTCCACCGCAACCTCGTGGGCACGATCCCCCTCACACCCGAGCTCGACGAGGTCTTCCTGTCGCTCGTCTGCGTGGATCCGAAGGGGCGGATCCGGCCACGTCTGTCGCGGGCGAACCACCTCAGGATCCTCCGAGCACTGTGGGAACAGGACACGCTCGGGCTGCTCGAACGCGTCCGCGTACCAACGCTGGTCCTGGCCGCGCGTTCTCGCTCGGCCGGGTCGGCCGCACCTGGGTTCGAACGGGACAAGGCGATCGCCGCGCGGCGGGTCCGGACGATCGGACCTCCGGTGTCGTTCGCGTGGATCGAGGGGATCCACGACGTTCCCCTGCAGCGTCCGCAGGCGGTCGCCCGACGGATCGCGAAGCTCGCCGAGGCCGCCGCCCGCGTTCGGGGCCGGCGCTCGTAGGATGGTGGGATGGCGCTGTTCCTGTTGATCCTGCTGGTCCTGGCCGCCGCCGCGGGCGTGCTTGGCGCGGTCCTGAAGGTCACGCTCGTGATCGTCCTATCGTTGGTGCTCGCGGTCGTGCTCCTTGCCTGGATCGGCGCCTGGTACGCGAAGCGTCGGTTCCGCGAGTTCCAGCGCGACGTCGAGGTCCGGTACGACCAGGAGCGCCGTCGCCGGGAGGCGTACGACGTGCGCCCCGACCCGCGGCGGGGCCCCGCGCGCGGCCTCGGCGACGGCAGCTAGCCCGTCCCGACCGCTCTGATTCGGGCTCGCCTGCGGACGCGCTGACCTACAGCTCGAGCAGCGCCGGCGCGAGTTCGCGCAGCTGCGGGAGGCACGGGTCGAGCTCGTCCTCGGCGACCACCTGGATGCAGACGTGGTCGGCGCCGGCGTCGAGGTGCTGCCGGACGCGCACCGCGATGCGGTCGACGTCGCCCCACGCGACCACCGCGTCGATCAGGGCGTCGCTCCCCTGGCCGGCGACGTCGGCGTCGGTCCACCCCACGCGCTTGAGGTTGCGTGCGTAGTTCTCGGTCTGCAGGTAGTCCAGCGCGAACCCCCGGGCGACGCGCCGAGCCTCGGACGGGTCGCTCTCGAGCACGACGGTCTGCTCCACCGCGAGCACCGGACCCGGACCGAGCCGCTGGCGCGCGAACGCGGTGTGCTCGACCGGGACGAAATAGGGATGGACGCCGTGCGCGCGTTCGGCCGCGAGCTCGAGCATCTTGGGCCCGAGCGCCGCGAGCACCAGGCGCGGCGTCACCTCGGGCTCGCCTGCCGAGGACGGCGCTCGGTCCATCGCGTCGAGGTACTCGCGCATCGCCGTGTACGGTTTCTCATAGGTGCCGCCCCGTCGGGCGACCGAACCCGCGTGGCTCACCCCGGCCCCCAGCACGAATCGACCCGGGTACGCGTCGGTGAGCATCCGCCAGCCGTTGGCCATCGCGGTGGGGTCGCGCGCCCAGATGTTCGCGATCCCGGGCACGACGAGCACGCGTTCGGTGCTCGCGAGGATCCAGGACGCGTGGGCGAAGATCTCGCGGCTCTCGACGGACTCGGGGAGCCAGATCGCTCGGTAGCCGAACGACTCGATCTCGGCCACGGCGTCGCGCTCCTCCGCCGCGGTCAGGGTCTCGAGCGCGAAGCTCCAGGCGCCGATACGTCCGAGCGCCTCGCGCAGCTCGTCGCGCTCCCCACGGAGCTCGAGACCCTGGGGTTCCTCCATGGCGCCGGACCCTATCAACGAGGAAGGGGCCCCGTACGGGACCCCTTCCTCAAGCCGAGGCTACGACGATCAGGCGTCGTCCCTCACGCCGACGGGCTCGGCCTGCGGGAGCAGCACGGGCTCCTGCTCCTCTGCGGCGCCCTCGACGTTGAGCTTCGGCAGCCACTGCAGCCACCCCGGCAGGTACCAGTTGCGGTCGCCGAGGAGCTTCATCGCCGACGGGACCAGGATCGATCGCACGATCGTCGCGTCCAGGAAGACCGCGATCGCGAGGCCGAAGCCCATCTGCTGGAGCCCGGCGATCCGCCCGCTCGCGAAGGCGGCGAACACGGCCACCATGATGATCGCGGCGCCGGTGATGATCCCACCCGTGGTCCGCAGACCGAAGGCGACCGCCTCGGAGTTGTCCCCGCTCTTGTCGTATTCCTCCCGGATCCGGCTGATCAGGAACACCTGGTAGTCCATCGAGAGGCCGAACAGGATCGAGAACAGGAACAGCGGGAGCCACGCCTCGATCGCGTCGACCTGGATGAAGTTCAAGGCGTCCGCGATCGAGTGCGCGAACGACGGCCCACCCTTCTGGAAGATCAGGACGATCAAGCCGTAGGCCGCGCCCACCGAGAGCAGGTTCATCACGATCGCCTTGGCCGGCACGACGATCGATCGGAACACCACGGTCAGCAAGATGAACGACAACCCGAGCACCAACAGGATGATGATCGGCGTGTACTGGGCGGAGATGTCGAAGAAATCCTTCACCGTCGCGGTGTCCCCGCCGACGAGCACGCCCGAGTCCGGGCCGAAGGCTTGGGGAACGTAGGTCTCTCGCATCTTGGTGATGGCATCGACCGCGGCCTCGCTCGAATTGTCGGTCGCCTCGCCCGCGAAGGGGAAGCGAACGAGGACGACGGTGCCATCCGCGCTGGTCTGCGGCGGTTGCGGCTGACCGAATGAAGGGTCACCCGCGGCCGCGGCCTCGAGCGCCTGGATCTGCTGGTCGATGGACGGGTCCGATGCGGCATCCGGGATCACGACGTCGGCGGTCGACTGCTGCCCCGTCGTCGGGAACTTCGCGATCAGGACCTCGAAGGCCTCCTTCGTCTGGACGCCGTCCGGGATCGTCGAGATGCCGGAGAACCCGGTCCGCATGCCGCGATTGCTGTCGTGCGGGTTCGACTGTACCCAGTACGGGACCGAGAGCAGGATCATGAAGCTCGCCGCGAGGAGCAGGTACGTCCACGGGCGTGCCATCACCCGGCGCGTCTGCCTGTCCCAGAACCCGCCGGCGCGCCCGTGCTCCAGGGTGCGCCCACGACCGAAGACGCGGCCCGGCTTCACCAGACGGTCCGAGAACAAAGCCATCAGGGCGGGAAGCAGGCTCATCGACAACGCGATCGAGATCAGCACGACCAGGATCGCGCCGCCCGCGAGACCGCGGAAGATCGTCGTCGGGACCAGCATCATGCCCGCGAGCGCGAGCACGACGGTCAGACCGCTGAAGAACACGGCACGGTTCGCCGTCGCGCCCGACCGCCCGATCGCCTCGAGGCTGTCGTGTCCCTTCGCCCGCTCTTCGCGGTACCTCGAGACGATGAACAGCGAGTAGTCGATCCCGACTGCCAACCCCATCATCGAGATCAGGTTCGGAACGAAGAAGCTGAATCGCCAGAACGTACCGATCAGACCCACCAGCCCGAGCGCGGTGACGATCGCGAAGATCCCCATGATGATCGGCGTGACGCCGGCTAGGAGCGAGCCGAACACGACCAGCAGGACGATCATGGCCACCACGATGCCGATGGCGTCACCCTTCTTGAAGTCCTCCTCGGAGATCTTCTTGAAGTCGTCGGTCGAGGTCGGCTCCCCCAACGCGTACATGGTCGTGCCGTCCGTGCTGTACCGCTCGCGGATCGTGTTCAGGTTCTGCACCTGCTCCGCCGTCTTGTCCGTATCACCGGTGAGGATCACGGTGAACAACACGGCCGTCCCGTCCTCGGAATCGATCGGACCGAGCGCGGCGACCTGAGGATCCGACGCATCCTGTTCGGAGAGGGGGTACCCGCTCGGAACCACGAGCACCACCGACGGATCGAGCGCGCGGAGGTCGTCCAGGGCGGCGTTCACCTTGTCGGCGAACGCGGGGTCGCTCGTCGCACCCTCCCCGCCGACCAACACGAACGATTCAGGGGAAACGTCCTGCTCCAGACCCTCCTGCTCGAGAAGCTTCTGTGCCTGGATCGCCTCCGGGCTGTTCGTGAAGTCGAAGTCGTTGCTCAGCGCCGGACTGAGCAACGTGCTCAGGGCGGCGAAACCGGCGAACAGGACGAGCGCCCAGACCCCGACCGTGCGCCAGGGGTGCCTGCTGCTCGCTCGTGCGATCGACTCGGGGTTGAGCCTCATCCCGTACTCCCCTCACTCGTGCCCCTCGACAGGGGCGCGGACCTCGTACATTTGCTTCGCGGTACCTTACGCCATATGCTTACGATGTACGGAGTATATGGATACGATGTAAGGTGTCAACCCGACGAACCGCCGCTTGCTTCCCGAAGGAAGCAGGTTCCCTGACCCAGATGGACGGTAGATGAACGTGACTAGATCGACAGCGCAAGGAACCGAAACCAGCGACCATCCCCGCCGGACACCGCTCACCCGCGAACGCATCATCGAAGCAGCCCTCCACGTGATGGACGAGGAAGGGCTCGAATCTGTGACGATGCGGCGCATCGGGCGCGAGCTCGGCGTCGAGGCGATGTCGCTGTACGGGCACGACGCCAACCACGTGGCGGGCAAGGACGACATCCTCGACGGGATCTGCGAACGGGTGATGGCCGAGTTCGAGTTCCCCGAGCCCGGTCGCGATTGGGCGGAGACGTGTCGCCGCGCTGCCCGCTCGTGGCGCCGGCTCCTCAAGGCGCACCCGGACGTCATGCGGCTGTTCGCGGAGGAGCGCGGGCCCGTGCGGTCGGTCGAGTCGATGCGCCCGATGGAGTTCGCGCTCCGGCTGTTCCGAGAGGTCGGGCTGTCCGACCGCGACACGGCTCAGGCGTTCCACGCGTTCGGCGGGTACATCCAGGGGTTCGTGATCATGGAGCAGGGCTCGATCGCGGGCGGCATCAGCGACGGACATCTCGACCGTCACAAGGAGGTCGCGACCGAGCTGCCCGACGAGTTCTCGGCGCTCCGCGCCATCTACCCTCACTGGGCCGAGTGCGACCCGGACGACGAGTTCGACTTCGGCCTGGACCTGTTGATCCGCGGCGTGCTCGAACGCGTCCGGAGCCAGACCCCGGATCTCTAGCGCAGACCGAGCTCCGCCCCGACCCGCCCGAACACCTCGAGCGCCTCGCCCAGGTCCTCTTCTGTGTGATCCGCAGTGACGATCGTGCGCACGCGCGCGGATCCCTTGCCCACGGTGGGGAACACGATCGCCGGGCAGAACACGCCCTCCTCGAACAGCCGGCGCGCGAACGCCTGCGTCCGCTCCTCGTCACCGGTGATCACCGGTGTGATCGGCGTCTCGCTCGCCCCGGTATCGAACCCGAGCTCGTGCAGCCCAGCCTTGAACGACGCGGTGTTCGACCAGAGCCGGTCGAGCCGCTCGGGCTCGTCGTGGATGATGTCGAGCGCCTCGATGCACGCGGCGACCGCCGCCGGCGGCGCACTCGTCGAGAACAGATGGGGCCGGCCACGGTTCTGCAGCCACTCGATGAGCTCGTGGGGCCCCGCGATGAATCCACCCAGGACGCCGATCGCCTTCGAGAGCGTCCCGACCTGGACGTCGACCCGGCCGTGCAGGCCGAAGTGGTCGACGGTCCCAGCGCCGCCCTTGCCGAGGACGCCCGACGCGTGCGCGTCGTCGATCATCATGATCGCCCCCTGTCGCTCGGCGACCTCGACGAGGGCCGGGAGCGGCGCGATATCCCCGTCCATCGAGAACACGCCGTCCGTCACCAGCAGCTGCCGCCGGCCCTCCGCCTTGCTCTCCCGCAGGAGCGCGTCCGCGTGATCGGCGTCCTTGTGCTCGAACACCTTGATCTCGGCGCGCGAGAGCCTCGCGCCGTCGATGATCGACGCGTGGTTCAGGCGGTCGCTCACGATCACGTCCTGCTTTTCGAGGATCGCGGCCACGGTCCCGGCGTTCGCCGTGAAGCCCGACTGGAACATCAGCGCGTCCTCCGCATGCTTGAAGCTCGCGAATCGGCGCTCGAGCTCACGGTGCAGCGTCATCGAGCCGGCGATCGTGCGCACCGCACCCGTGCCGGCGCCGAGCTCGCTCGCGGCCTTCGCCGCCGCCGCGTTCATCCGAGGGTGGTTCGCGAGTCCGAGGTAGTTGTTCGACGCGAGGTTGATCACGTCCCGACCGTCGAACCGCGCCCGGGCGCCGGTCGGTCCCTCGAGGGTCCTGGGCTGCAGCAGCAGCCCCTGCTCGTCGAGCTCGGCGAGCCGCTGCTTCAGGTAATCGAGCGCACCCGGCATCGGAACTCACGCTACCGCATACGCTGTACCGACCGGTCCGGCCGACCGACGGCCGATCGACGCAGCCAACGACGACGCAGCCAAAAAGATGAGGAGGCATCGTGGGCGACATCGAGTTCGACGCGTTCCTGGCGGACTCCGTCGCGTCGGTCCAGGGCAAGCTCTACGCGCTCGGGGCGGGGTGGAACCGCATCTCGGTCGCGCTGTTCCCCGCCCGGCACGACCGCGTGGGGATCGGGCTCCTGGTTCGGATCCCGGCGGGTTCGGCCGCCGAGGCGCGCCGGTTCGAGCTGCGTTTGCGCGGGCCCTCGGGCGAGGATCTCTCGCTCGGCGCGGGTCCCGAGGGGCCGGTGAACCGCATCGGGGGCGAGTTCACGGCCGGGGGCTCCGACGAGCAGATCGTGCCGATCGCCCTGAACCTGAACGGGCTCCCCCTCCCCACGCCGGGCGACTACCGAGTCGTGATCTCGATGCAGGGTGAGGACGTGAAGACGCTCCCGTTCACCGTCCAGGCGCTCGCCGCGCAACCGCGGCAGGAACCGCCATCGTCCACGACGGGGACGGCCGGCTACCTCTGATGGTTCGCGCCGGGGAAGACGATCACCTTCGCGGCGTGCCCCGAGCCGGCCGTCTCGAACGCCTCATCGAAACGATCCAGCGGGAACCGATGCGTGATCACCGGGGAGATGTCGACCCGTCCCGTGGAAAGCAGCGTCGTCGTCTGCTGCCAGGTCCGGAACATCTGGCGTCCGGTGATCCCTAGGATCCGAGCTTCCTTGAAGATCACCTGATCGTTCAGGTCCAGCGTGACCGGCCCGTCCGGGAGCCCGAGCAGCGACATGCGCCCGCCCCGGGCCAGCAGCCTGGTCCCCTGATCGATCGCGGTCGCGTTCCCCGACATCTCGAGCACGACCTCCGCGCCGTTGCCGTCCGTCGCGTCGAGCACCGCCTCGACCGGATCGTCCGCCTTCGGATCGATCAACAGATCGGCACCCATCTTCGCCGCCAGCGACCGGCGCTCGTCGTTGGGTTCGATCGCGATCACCTTCCAGGCCCCGAGCGCCCGCGCGATCCCGACCGCGAACAGGCCGATCGGACCGCACCCGATGACCGCGACCGGGTTGGTGAGCAGGTCTTCGCCGCCCTCGGTGCCGAACGTCGCGTGCACGGCGTTCCCGAACGGTTCCATCACGGACGCGATGTCGGGGTGGATCCCCTCGCCGACGATCCAGACGTTCGCCGCGGGGACCACGACGTACTCCGCGAACGCGCCGTCGGTGTCGACGCCGAGGATCTTCAGGTTGCGGCAGATGTGCGCCCGCCCGGTCCGGCAGGTGGAGCAGACGCCACACGCGATATGGGTCTCGACGGCCACGAACGTACCCCGCTGCACGTGATGCACCTCGGGTCCGACCGCCTCGACCGTCCCGGCTACCTCGTGACCGAACGTCATCGGCACGCGGGTCACCCGGCCCTGTGCCCACTCGTTCCAGTCGAAGATGTGGAGGTCGGTCCCGCAGATCGAGGCGGCGTGCACGCGCACGAGCACCTCTCCCTCGCCCGGATCGGGGACCGGGACGTCCTCGAGCTCGGCGCCGGGCCGCGGTGCGGTCTTGCGCAGGGCGCGCATCGTGCTCAGCCTAGCGCGATGGGCTCAGCCGGGGGGCCGGGCCACAGACGGGGGCGGAACCATCGGGCAGCTCGCCCCGTCCAAGCCAGACTCGACGGCCCAGGCTCGAGGGCCGGATCCACGACCGAGGAGCGACCATGCGCGTGGGACGGATCGGTGTGGCGATCGCGGCGGTGGCGGTGCTCGCCTCGGCGTGCGGCGGCGTGGGGAACGCGGACCCGGGTTCGGACGGCGGCACCGGCGCCTCCGGGACCACCGGTATCGAGCACCCCACCGGCGCGAACGACCTGATCCTGGGCGTCGCCTACGAGGGCGGGTTCGTGGCGTACGAGTACACGCTCGGCACCACCCCGTTCTGGTCCCTGTTCGGCGACGGGACGCTGATCGTGCCCGGCCCGCAGATCGAGATCTATCCGGGCCCCGCCCTGCCGAACCTCATCGCGACGCCGGTCTCCGAAGACGGCATCCAGGTGATCCTGCAGGCCGCCAGGGCCGCGGGCCTGATGGACGGCGACAAGGACTACGGCGACATGTGCATCGCCGACGCCGCGAACACGGTCTTCACGACCACCGCGGACGGTTCGACGTCGGTCGTCACGGCGTACGCGCTCGACGCGGGCGAGCCCACCGGCACCTGCGGGGGCGGCAAGGACGCCGACGCGCGCGCGAAGCTGGCGGCGTTCCAGGCGAAGCTCACCGACCTCGCGAGCTGGCTCCCGGCCGGCTCGCTCGGCACCGAGGCTCCCTACGACCCGACCGAGATGCGCGTCTACGTCCTTCCGTACCAAGGCGATCCCGAGCTCCCGCAGGGCCCGATCGTGTGGCCGCTCTCCACGTCGCTCGACGGGTTCGGCGAGGCGGTCAAAGACGCTCCGTCGAAGACGCGATGCGGTGTGGTGAGCGGTGAGGACCTCTCGACGCTGCTCGCGGCGGCGAAGGACGCGACCGCGCTCACCCCGTGGACCAGCGGCGGGACCGAGTACCACCTGATCTTTCGACCGCTGCTCCCCAACGAGCACACCTGCTAGCCCACCGCTTCGTCATCGAGCGGTGTGGCCGAAACGCGCTTCCCCAGGAGAGATCCCGTTGGAGCTCGGGACCTCCTCCGCAGCGAAGCTCGCTCGCGAGGGGTGATCGACGGGCTGCCCGGCGGGCCACAACACCGCTGAGCAGCGCGCCCGCCTCCAGCCGGGCCACGTTGCCACAGCATGAGGGCGGTGGCGCATGGTACGAGCCCATGACATGATTGCCCCGTCGTGGCGGGCGCCACCCCGCCCGCCTTGGCTGGCTCATCGGGTGAAACCGGCGATGTTCCGAGGTGGGGTGGTGGAGACGTCCTGGCTCCGAGCGGCGGGTTTGGCCGCGGTCATGCTCGTAGCGAGCTACCTCCTTTACGTGCTCGTACCGAACGACCTGCTCTCTTACCTCTCGCTCCATACGTCGCCTCGCAACCGTGACCTCCTCGTGACCCTCTGGTGGGTCGCTGCCCTCGGGTTCGGCTGCTGGCTCTTCGTCCGGCTCCAGCGGACGCGGGCGGGCTAGGCGTGCCGTTCGAAGCAAGCGCCATCGGTGCAGAGTGGTTCGACGAGAACGTTCCCTGCACGCGAGCGTGTCCGGTACTCACGAACGCCGGTCGCTACGTCGCCGCGATCGCCGCCGGCGACGATGAGCTCGCCTATCGGATCGCTCGACTCCCGAACCCCTTCCCATCGATCTGCGGTCGGGTGTGCGCCGCCCCCTGCGAGATCGCTTGCCGCCGAGGGTCGATCGATCAGCCGATCGCGATCCGGGCGCTGAAGCGCTACGTGTGCGAGCGATTCGGCGTAGAGAGCGGGCACGGTCCGCACGTCTACGCCGACACCATCCCGAAGGCGCCTCCCCGCGATGAGCGGGTCGCGATCGTCGGGTCGGGTCCGGCGGGCATGGCGTGCGCCCACGATCTGGCGACCTACGGGTACCGCCCGGTGGTGTTCGAGGCCCAGGACCGTCCCGGCGGGATGATGGTGCTCGGTATCCCCCCCTACCGCCTGCGCCGCGATGTCCTCCAGGACGAGATCAGAGCGATCTTGGACATGGGGGTCGAGCTACGAACCGGTCAGGCCCTCGGCCGAGACTTCTCGCTCGGCTCGCTCAGGGATGAGGGCTTCGCCTCGGTGTTCCTGGGTGTCGGCTGCATGCGTGGCCGGGATCTGAGCATCCCGGGTGTCGAGCTCGACGGCGTGCTCCGGGCCGTGGACTTCCTGCTGAACGCGAACCTCGGGTACCGGGTTGAGCTCGGCGACGATGTCCTCGTGATCGGCGGTGGGAACGTCGCCCTCGATGCGGCCCGCACTGCCCTCCGCGAGATCGCGGCAGCCGGGTCGACGTCCGACGTACTCCCACCGGCCGACGACCAAGCGCTCGAGGGCGCGGTCACCCAGACGCTCGACGTGGCGCGCGTCGCGAAACGTCTCGGGGCGCGCCGCGTACGCGTTGTAGCGCTCGAGAGTCGTGAGGAGATGCCGGCTCACGAGTTCGAGATCCAGGAGGCCGAGCTCGAGAGCATCGAGGTGCTCACGCGTCTGGGGCCGAAGGCTATCCTGGGCGATCAGCGTGTGGCCGGGCTCGAGACGCTTCGGGTCGCCTCCGTGTTCGATCCCGACGGTCGCTTCAACCCCCGGTTGATCGACGGAACCGAAGCGGTCCTCGAGTGCGACTCGGTCATCCTGGCGATCGGCCAGGCACCGGATCTGTCCTGGCTCTCGGACGAGGACGGCGTCGAGCTCAACCCGGGCGGCACGATCGCGGTCGACCGCGATTCGCTCGCGACGAGCGCCGACTGGATCTACGCGGGCGGCGACGTGGCGTTCGGTCCTCGGAACCTGATCGACGCGATCGGGGACGGCCGGCGCGCGGCCGCGTCGATCCACCGGCAGATTGCGGGCGAGGAACCGCCCCTCCCGTCCCCATCCGGACGCAAGCTGCTCCCGATCGTGGAGGTGCGCGGACGGACGCCGGACTACACCGAGTACCCGCGGGTGCCGATCCCGGCCGAGCTCTCGGAACGCCGGATCGGCTCCCCGGAGGTCGAGATCGGGTACACGCCCGAGCAAGCGCGCGAGGAGGCATCGCGCTGTCTGCAGTGCTTCCTCAACATCATGCTCGAGCCCTCCATCTGCATCCTCTGCGGCGGATGCGTCGACATCTGTCCCGAGAAGTGCATCCGCATCATCCCCACGGAGGAGATCGTGGGGATCGAAGCCACCGGACCGTCGAGCGCGCTCATCATCCAGGAGGAGCTGTGCATCCGATGCGGGCTCTGCGTGGACCGATGTCCCACCGACGCGCTGTCACTGCAGGGATGGTCCGAATCCTCGACCGCCCCCATCGCGCTCGAGCCGATCGGGACCTGAGGGGCTCATGACCACGAACGGACGGCGGGTGCGGGACCAGGTGTGGTACCGGTCGATCTTCCATCCGGGTGAGGCGATCAAGGAGAGCGAGGTCTACCGGTCGGCCATCCGTCACCCGTCGCCCTCGACGCCGCGTGGCCGAGCTCTGACCTCGTTCCAGAACTTCTTCCTCCACCTGTACCCGGTAAAGGTTCCACGCGAGGTGCTCTCGTTCCGATCGACGCTGCGCCTCGGGTTCATCTCGACGGTGCTCTTCGGGGTGCTCACCATCTCCGGGATGTACCTGATGTTCTTCTATCACCCGAACCCGCCCGACGCGTACTTCGACATGCACTCGTTGGCGACCACCGTCGCGTTCGGACAGTTCGTGCGCAACATCCACCGATGGTCGGCCCACCTGATGGTGCTCGCCGTGTTCGCGCACCTCCTGCGCGTGTTCTACGCCGGCGCGTACAAGCCGCCTCGACAGTTCAACTGGGTGATCGGCGTCTTCCTGCTGCTGGGCACGCTCTTCCTCTCGTTCACCGGCTACCTGCTCCCGTGGGACCAGCTCTCGTACTGGGCGATCACCGTCGGGACGAACATCGCGGGCTACGTCCCGCTGATGGGCGACGGGGTTCGAAAGATGTTGCTCGGCGGCACCGATGTCGGCAGCGCCACCCTGCTCCGTTTCTACGTCCTCCACGTCTTCTTCGTACCGGCGCTGACGGTGATCGGGCTCTGCATCCACATCTGGCGCGTTCGTAAGGATGGGTTCGCGATCGCCGATCGAGGACGTGACCCCCCGCCCGAGGTAGAGGTCGACGTCCCCTCAGCGCCCGAGGAGGTGGGTGCCGATGTCTGATGGCGGCGAGCCGCGAGAGCGCTACCGGCTCCTCGGCGTCGTCCCTCGCGAGATCGAGCAACGCGAGGAGCAGGAGCCCGACGACACCGTCTTCACCTGGCCGCACTTCCTGATCCGGCACGTGGTGGTCGCCGCCGTCACGATCGCGATCGTCTTCGCGATCGCGATCGCGTTCGACGCGCCGCTCAAGGACATCGCAAACCCGAGCCTCACGCCTCAGGAGGCCAAGGCCCCCTGGTACTTCGCCGGCCTGCAGGAGCTGCTCGCGCACCTACAGCCGATGGTCGCGGGGATCCTGATCCCAGGCGCCGCCCTCCTGTTCCTGATCGCCCTCCCGTACCTCGATCGCAGCGAGGGGTGGCGGATCAGGGACCGGAAGATGGTCGTGATCGTGCTCACCGTGCTCGCGCTGACGGCGTTGGTGCTCACGGTCGTCGGCGCGTTCTTCCGTGGCCCTGGCTGGTCGTGGGTCTGGCCGTGGGATCACCTCTACCTGGAGCTGTAGCGATGGCCGGCGACGAGACACCTGCCGAAACACCACCCGGGTCCGAGCCCATCGCCCGACGGGACTTCCTGAACACGACGTGGAAGGTCCTTGGCGTGGCGCTCATCGTCGAGGCGGGGTGGACGAGCTACGACATCTTGAACCCGAACCCTGCCGCCGGGTTCGGCGGGATCGTCGACGCAGGCCCCGTGGAGGACTACCTCACCGAAAGCACCGTGAAGTACTTCCTGGACGGACGGTTCTACGTGACCCAGTTCCAGGGTGGCCTGCGCGCCCTGTATCAGAAGTGCCCGCACCTCGGCTGCAAGGTCGGCGACTGCACGACGGCGGGCGCCTCCTCGGGCTTCCGGTGTCCCTGTCACGGGAGCATGTACAACGTGATCGGCGAGTACCTCGACGGCCCGGCGCCTCGCGGCATGGACCGCTTCCCGATCTCGATCGAGAAGGGGCACGTCATGGTCGACACCTCGTCGGTCGTCGAGGGACCGGCGCGTGGGGTCCTCACGGGTCCGACGGAGCCACCGACGTCGTGCGGGAGCGATGGATGACCGAGACGCTTCGCGAAGACCCCGCTCTCGTCCGGCGATCCCGACGTTGGACATGGGTCGGCACGTTCATGCTCCTACTTCTGGTGGTCGCCTTCCCCCTCTACAAGGCCGTGGAGTCTTCCCGCCGAGCGGATGCAGTGCGATCGCAAGACGTCGCGCTGATCTCCTCCGGGCAGCAACTCTGGGCGATCAACTGCGCGGCGTGCCACGGCACGAACGGCCAGGGTGTGGACGCGCCAGCGCTCAACTCCCAGGAGTTCTTCGAGGGGACCTCCGACGAGCAGATCGCGGGCATCGTGCGCGGCGGCGTTCCTGGGACGGCGATGCCGGCGTGGTGGAACGAGTACGGGGGGCCGCTCACCGACCAGCAGATCGCTGAAGTGGTCGCGTACGTCCGCTCTTGGGAGAAGACGGCGCCGAGCTGTTCCGATTGGCGGACGCCGTCCTGTCCCGGTTCTGGAGCCTGAGGGTGACCCGCCGGATCCCGGTCGTCGCGGCGCTGGCGGGCTTGCTCCTCGCCGCTTGCTCAAGCGCCGGCCCAGAGGGCGCGAGCGGCACCGTGGTGTACATCCCCGGGTACGAGCCGGGCGGTGGGGGAACGAGCACGATCGTCCCGCAGGGATACACGGCGGCCGATCAGCCGATCGTGGTGGGTCTAGGCGAGACCGATCCCACCCACATGTTCATAGACCTGTCCAAGCCGTACGCGGCCGAGGGCAGGGTCACGTTCGTCGTGACGAACGGAGGGGCCGAGACCCACGAGTTCGTCGTGCTGCGCACGGACGCGCCCGCGGACTCGTTCCCCATTGTGTCGTTCGAGGGCGAGCCGAACAGGATCGACGAGGACGCATCGGACGTCACGAATGTCGGGGAGACCGGCGACCTGGAGCCGGGTGCGACGATGGCGCTGTCGCTCGACCTCGCTCCCGGCCACTACGCCGTGGTCTGCAACCTGACAGGCCACTACGCGATGGGGATGCACCAGGACTTCAACGTGGTGCCGGCCGGTTCGACGCCGATCGAGG
>Ga0207643_10000692_pt1 | contig 21034 bp, 18 predicted proteins | sample KBSMisM62_FD_184313 | JGI IMG/M metagenome (GOLD analysis project Ga0207643, IMG submission 184313) | Miscanthus rhizosphere microbial communities from Kellogg Biological Station, Michigan, USA - KBS Miscanthus M6-2 (SPAdes) (version 2) | ecosystem: Host-associated > Plants > Roots >...
GCGCTTGCGCGTCCTGCGTCTGCGCCCACAGGGGCGCAGGCGCGATCAGCAGCACACCGGCGACGGCACAGACGTGCGCGAATCGCAGACCCCGCATGATCACTCCAGTGCGGCCGGACACGCCCCACCACTGCGGGGCGGCGTGTGCAGGACCGCGAACCACCCGGACGCGCCCGAACATTTCGCGCAATGGCGAAGGGCGGACGTCACGAGCGATCGTGAAACCAGCTCAGAGCGGTGAAGAAATCAGGGTGTAGGCCGGTGGGGCGCGAGGCGGCAGTTCGAGACGAGCGGCGGCACGAGTGTGCTGAACCGCACTTCCGGGCGGCGTGGCAACTGGCCTCGGAACAATGGCGATGCGCGATACGCGTACGCCTGCAGCCCTGAAGGACTGCATCCAGTGGCAGAGCACGCAGTGGGTGGGCGCCTCCCGTGTCTGGGCGGTGTGGACTACGTGGGACCCACGAAAATGTCCGGCACCGGCTACCGCAGACAGCTCGTCCGCGCAGATCACACTGTGGGCCGTCGCGGACAAAGTGCCGAGGGCGGCGAACGACCAGAGAATGAGCGACGCCGCCCATACCCTCGCCGAGCCCCGGAACCACTTCAGCATCCCATTCAGGGTACGGGAATCGAGCCTTCTTCGCAATGAGGCCTCTTTTTCCCCGGAAAGGGTGATCGAGGTCGCGCGACTACTTCTTAGCGGCAGCAGCCGGCGCCGTGCCGAGCTGCACGGTGGTCGCCGTGATCATCTCCTTTTCCTCTGGCCCTTCGGCGACGATGCGCTCCCCGACCTTCAATGCTGATGCATCAACCTTGTTCTTGCCCTGCGTGATCTTGGTCTTTGCGTCGAGCATCACCATGACGGTCTTGCCGTCGGTTGTCTTGACCATGAGGTTCTTGCCGTCAACGCTCGAAATGGTGCCCATCACTTTATGGGCATGACCCTCGTGGGCGCGTGACACTGCAGGAACGACGAGCACTGCCGCAATAATCAACCCCGTGATCAGCCACGTCTTCATTTGTGTTCTCCTGAATGTTGCATTGTAGATGATGGCGGTGCCGCAACGTCGCCGCCTTGCAGGAACTTCTCCTCCTCGATTTGCTGCAGAACTTCCTTTCGTGACCTCGGAGTCAGCGTGTCCATTTGCTCGATTTCTTCTGAAGTCATGCGCGGAAGGTGGCGAATGAAGTGCACGAGATGCCAGGACGCCGTTTCGCCGTCCTTCGTGCCCGTAGACCATCCGGGCATTCCGGTAAAGCGCACGCCGTTTTCGATGATGTAGAACAACTCTGCATCGGACAGGCTCTGCGTCGCGGGTAACCGCATGTCTGGAGCCTTGGGATAGAGCCCACGTCCCATTTCGGTATTGCCGCTGCCATCGTTCGCGTGACAGGACGCGCAATGGTCCGCGAAGTGTTCGCGCGCATCAGCGATCACCTCGTCGCTGCTGGCTACGGGATTGCTCAACGATCCCGCGTGCGCGCGGATAGCGAACCCGCGTACGGCGCGAGCCACGACGGTTTCGAGTGTGCCCGGCTGTGGGCGGGCGCTGAGGCCGGTCGCCACGAGGTACGCACCTCCAATAAGGCCGCCGATGACCACCAGGGCAAAGACTATTCCGACGTTTCGCAGGAGCGCTTGAGTATTCATGCTGTCGCCTACTGCTTTGGCGGCATCATCGACAGGCTCATCTTCGGATCCGTCAGGAACCTGCCTCGATCGGCCGCGGAACAGAAGTAGTACGTTTTGCCTTCATAGATCGTACTGGCAGCGGTGTTCTTGTCGACCGGCGTTGGACAATTCAGTTTCGACGGGTCGAAAGCGGTCTGCACCATGACCATGCCGCCAGCCGCTGAAGTGGATTCGGCACCAGACGCTGCATGCGCAGCGGCAGCCATTGCCGCAGGTCTCAACGTCAGGAATATCGCCACACCGGGATTCACTCGCCGGCCATAAGTCGTCGTAAGGCTGTCGGGCACGATGCCGAGCGACAGTCCAGCGCCCACACCTGGTTGAAACCCGCTCCGTGCACGAAGGTAGCGGGTATAGCCGGCTTGCAGCTTCGCGACCGTGAACGACTCCGGCGGCTCCGGTACCACAAGGTCGTGAGCACTCTTGGCGGCAAACTCAAGACGTCCGAAGAGGGTGTCGCGCTGACGGAACGTCACGGTGCTTTCCGCGAGAAACGCATTCGAGGCGCCGTGTCCCGATTCAGCATTGCGCCCCCACGCGACCGTTGTCGCCCAGAGACTGTCCTCCTCGAAGACAAGGTGATACGTCGCGGAGGCCGTGATGCGATTCACATCGACTCGCGCCGCCCCGGCGTCACCAGGTTCTGCTTCCTTCAGATGACCCGCCGACAATTGCAGTGCAACACGTGCAGACGGTAAGAACCAGAGCCGCCCAGACACAGAATCGAGCGCCGCGAAATCGACGTTGGTTCTCTCCTCGTCAGGCTCGCGCCCGTTGAATACTGACGCCTCCGCCTTCCACTTGCTACCGTAGACCGCTCCAGTGACGACGCCGAATGTGACGTGCGTGGAATCGAGCCAGTGATGCGAGATCGGTGCAAGCGGATTCGGCATTGCGGACAGCCTGTGCGGATACGCAACTGGCCCGAGCGCCGGTTCCCCGGCGGGCCCACCGTACACCTGCCACCGTGTTTTTGCGGCGAGCGGTGCGTCGTATATCGCCGCCAGCTCCATGAACAGGTCGTGCGGATGTTGCCGATCGTGGATCTGCTCCCCGCTGCATTCTTCGCCCGTCGCGAGCAAATCCGGATACCCGCACCCGCGGATCGACCACGGCTCGGCACTGAGCATCCCGCGCAGACCAAGCCGTCCCGGACCGGCGCTTCTTTCCGCCACCCCCATGATCCAGTTGATGCTGCCAAACTGGTCATCACCTCGGTCCCCGGATTCCTTCAGGTATTGGAGAAAGGCGTTCTCATGGAACATCAGCATCCAGGGGCCCCTCGTCGAATGCACCGCGTACATCGGTGATTCGTCCGGCAGCCACGACGTCCCCGAACCCTCTCGCGCAGCAGGGCTCTCCTGATCGTTCGAAGAAGCGGTGTGCCCTTCCTGCTGATGGCCCGCGTCAGCCGTCCTCTGCCCTGCAGACGGCGTGGCCAGCGCCATGAAAACAAGAAACAAACCGGCTGACTGCGCCCACGGGCGCGGAAACGCGCGCGCGTACATGACCCTCCACCGTGCACAAGAGATTGGTTCAACCAATGCGTCCTTTGTCCCTGGGCCTTGGGCCTTAGTGCCTGGTCCGTCCGTTGGTTCCTAGTCCTTGGTCCCGATGCGGCGGGCGCGAAGAAGGGAGGACCGTGGACCACAGGACCAAGGACCAAGAACGAAGGTCCAAGGACTCGCGTTACATCGATTTGCAAAGCGCGCTAGATGCGGAGGTGTGTCAGGCGTGCGAGGGAAACGGGTGGACGAATGACGGTATCCACGAACGAAACCGGGTGATCACCAACTGGAGGACCGAGGATGGCGATGATTTGCGCAACCGCCGTCTGCGGCGGGTCTAGCACCCGCTTCACAGTCGAAACGAGCGGCGTTGAGTCATCTCCACTAAGACGGCATCGAGGAGTCGCCAGGACGGACGCGCAGCACTGAGCCGCGCGGGCCATCTCTTTTACCGCGGCAGGTCCTTGATGCTGCCCCATCATTGCGACGTGGGACGCATCCATCGCGTGGCCAGCCATCTGATCTTCAGGGCCGTGCTCATCGCGCGCGGGCGCGCCTTCATGGTGGTGCGAGTGCGCTGTGGTAGCGACGTTCCCTGAACATCCCGCCGAGCAGAGCTCGTGCGCGACGGGCATTGCGCCAACCAGCACGGCCACGAGAAGCGAGACGAACTTCCGACGCATGACCCTGTACGTTAACCCGGTTTCGCCACATTCAACCTGAAGAGTTCCTGAAACGCCTTTAAGGTCCGGATCTTCGATCCGTCGCTCGACCTCGACGTGTGAAGGCGGATCTGACGATCGTCACCACGGGACTCCGCTTACATGCCCTCGCTGAGCAGTGCATCGAGCAACTGATAACTCTGCTCCATGCCGTCGGTCATGCCAGTGGCCACGGCCGCGTCCCGCGCTTCCTTCGACCCGAAGTCGATCAGTGTGGTGACCGTCGTGATACCGCTGTCCTCCGCGAACGTCACCGACACGATCGCTTCGCTTTGGGGGTGGGCGTCTCCGATAGTCCCGGGATCGTAGGTCTCCGTGTGCACGAGCCGCGATGGTGGCGTTACCTCGCGAAACGTGCCGGCGAAGCCGAACTCGCTGCCGTCCTTGTCACTCCTCCAGCGCCACCGGTAATCGCCACCCACGCGCACGTCCATCTCGCACACCGGCATCGACCATCCGGGCGGCCCGAGAAGCCAGCGTCGCACCAGGGTCGGTTCCGTGTATGCCCTGTAAACCAGCGGCCGGGGTGCTTTAAACGATCGCGTGACCTTGACCTCGCGCTCGCTGGGTAACGTGACTTGTGCTTTTTCCATCGTCATCGGCATGTCGTTCTCCTTCTCGGCTCTTCAGGTCTCCGGCTAGCGCCTTGTCCGCCTTCGCGCGCGTGTCGACGCTGACGGCCTCCGTTGCAACTCCTCCAGAACGCCGTCGAGGCGCTCGAAGCTCGCCTCCCAGCTCGCGCGATATCGCTCGAGCCACGCATTCGCCTCGGCAAGTGGCTTTCCCTCCAAACGACGTGGTCGCCGTTGTGCATCCTGACCAACTGTGATCAGCCCGGCGCGCTCCAGGATCTTCAAGTGCTTGGAGATCGCCGGCTGACTGATCGCGAACGGTTCCGCGATTTCCGTCACCGAGGCCTCGCCGCGCGAGAGCCGAGCCAGAATGGCGCGCCGCGTCGGATCGGCGAGCGCGAGGAATGTGGCATCAAGGCGATTCGATATCTGCGTATCCATAGCCTATCGGTTCAATAACCATATAGTTATGTAGTCACGATGTGATTGTCAAGAGGGCAATGTGTCAGTGGCCATTGCCGATCATCGCGTCGCTTAGACGATGGGCTACGCCGATTCGGAGGAGGCGCTACTTTCACTACTCTCCGCGTATCGATTCGCTCACTATCGGGTCACGGCTGCCACCCGCCGCCGAGCGAGCGATAAATCTGCACTAACGACTGAAGTTCGCGGAGTTGGGCCTGGGCCAGGTTGAGTTGAGCATCGAAGAATCGTGTTTCGCTATCCAGCACTTCCAGGTAGCTCGCTGCCCCGCCTCTGTATCGCATGTTCGACAAACGGGTCGCATCTTCAGCGGCAGTCGTCAGCTTTTGTTGCTCGGTCCGGACCTCTCGGCTTTTCCCATAGCTGACGAGTGCGTCGGATACGTCGCGAAACGCCTGCTGCACCGTGCGCTGATAGACGAGCGTCGCCTCTTGCGTGCGAGCCTCGGCAAACGCCACATTGTTTCGGATTCTGCCGCCCTCGAAGACGGGTTGCAGGGCGCTGGCACCGAAGGTCCACAGCCCCGCCGGCCCGGTGAACAGCCTGGCCAGAGCCGAGCTCTGATATCCACCGATGGCGGTCAACGAGATTCGCGGAAAGAAGTCGGCCTTGGCTACGCCGATTTGGGCGTTCGCGGCGACGAGCTGTTGCTCGGCCTGCAGGATGTCCGGACGGCGTTCGAGGAGAGACGATGGAAGTCCGGCCGGAACCTCGGGCGGTTGTTGCTGGTCGATGAGAGGCCGCCCTCGCATGACGCCTTCAGGATTTCGTCCAACGAGGATGCTGATGAAGTTCTCCTGTTGTTCGATGCGGCTCTCGAGATCCGGGATCGAGGCGCTCGCACCGAAGACGAGTTGCTCGGCCTGCCGCACATCGAGCAAGGAGGTGGCCCCGCCGTCAGCAAGCACCTGGGTCAAGCGAAGGGAGTCCCTTCGGGATGCAAGGGTCTGGCGGGAGATCTCCAGTTCGAGGTCCTGTTCCCGCAACTGAAAATACGCACTCGCCACATCGCTGACGAGCGAGCTGATGACCTGACGCTGCGCCCATTCGTCCGAAAGAAGGTTCGCGCGTGCCGATTCGGTGGCGCGCCGGAATCTGCCCCAGAAATCCAGCTCCCAGGACGCCGACAGGCCGAGCTGTACCGGGCTTGTGTCGACGGCGGGCCGGCCGGCAGCCGCGGGCGAACGCTGGCTGAATACGGACGCCGAGGCGGTGACCTCCGGCAACTGGTCCGCCTGCGCGATGCCGAGCAGCGCTCGCGCCTCCAGTATCCTCGTCGCAGCAATGCGCACGTCGTAGTTCTGCTCGAGCGCAGCTCGGATGAGCGTCTGCAAGGCCTCATCCTGAAACACATCCCACCACTTCTGATCGCCAAACGAGGCGACATCCGGCTTCGCCGACAGCTCTGCGGCTGCACCTCTGTACACGGTGGGTTCGACCACAAGAGGCTTGTTGTAATTCGGCCCCACCGTGCAACTCGACGACACAGCCGCAAACAGAATTGCCCCCGACACGACATTACGTGCGCGCATCTCACGGTTCTCCCTGCGCCGGCAACGGAGTCGCCACGGGAGCTCCGCTGCCGCCACGCCACCACTCGTTGAGTCGTTCGACTGTCACGAACAGAACGGGAATGATGAAGATGGCAATCAGCGTGGCCGCCAGCATGCCTCCGATGACCGTCGTACCCATGATCTGCCGCGCGACTGAACCCGCTCCGCTTGCGGTCCAGAGCGGCACGCATCCCAGGACGAAGGCAAACGACGTCATCAGGATTGGCCGTAGGCGCAGTCGTGCCGCGGCAAGTGCGGCGTCGACAAGCGGCTGGCCGCGTTCGTACGCGTCCTTGGCGAACTCGACGATCAGGATCGCGTTCTTGGCCGTAAGCCCGATGAGCATCACCAGGCCGATTTGTGAGTACACGTTGTTTTCTATCTGCACCATGTAGGGCGGCAGGATCAGCCCGAGCACCCAACGACGCAGCCACAACACGAGAAAGGCGCCGAAGACGGCCACCGGAGTACTCAACAAAACGCTGAAGGGCAGCGACCAACTCTCGTACAACGCCGCCAGCACCAGGAACACGACGAGGAGCGAGAATCCAAAGATGACGGTAGGCGACACCCCTTGCTGTGCCTTCTTCTCCTGGTACGAGATACCGAGGTAGTCGTATCCCATCTCAGGGGGCATCGTCTGGGCGAACACCTCTTCGAGGGCGGCCATGGCTTGGGCGGAGCTGTATCCAGGCGCGGCACTGCCGATGATCTGCGCCGAGCGGTAGAGGTTGTAGCGCATGGTGAATTCAGGCCCGGTCCGCGACTCGATTCTCGTCACCGCAGACAACGGCACCATCTCGCCGGTTCTATTCCGGACGTAGAACTGCCCCACGTTCTCGGCGCGATCGCGATATTCACCTTCGGCCTCGACGTACACCTGCCACTGCCGGCCGAACCGGTTGAAGTAGTTGATGAAAGAACCTCCCATGAAGGCCTGAATCGTTCGGTAGACATCCTTGATGTCGAGACCTTGCTTGAGCACCTTCTCGCGATCGACCGCAATGAACTGCTGCGGGACGTTCGGCAGGAGCGTGGTGTTGACCGCGGCCAGTTCAGGACGCTGGCGCGCGGCCGCGAGGAACATGTTCGTGTTGTTGGCGAGAAACGCCACGTCACCGCCCGAGCGATCCTCGAGAATGAACGTGAAGCCACCCGATGTTCCGACACCGGGAATAGCCGGAGGCGAGAACGAAAACGCGATGCCCTGGCGAAGAGCCGCGAGTTTCTGGTTCACGCTCTGCCGGATGGATTGATACTGCTCCTCCCGCGTCTGCCGCTCTCCCCACTCCTTCAGCGTCACGAAGAAGAAGGCGTTATAGCTCGATCGAGTGAGGCTCAAGAGATTGAATCCGACGACGCTCGATGTCGACTCGACACCCGGAGTCTGTGCCAGGATGTCCTCGATCTCACGTGCGGTCGCTTCGGTTCGTTGCAGCGAGGCGGCGCTCGGAAGCTGCAAGTTCAAGAACATGTACCCCTGGTCCTCGTCCGGTAGAAAGCTGGAAGGCAGCCGCGTCCCAAAGTAGGCGGCACCCGCGCCGCATGCCAGGAGCAGCGCGAATGCAATGACCGCCTTCCTGATCAGCACGCCGGCGCCACGGACGTACCCGTTTGTTGCGTGCGCGAAGGCACGATTGAACAAGTCGAAGAAGAATCGCAGCACGCCACTGCCCTTCTTCCGTGGCCGCAGCAACAGTGCGGACAGAGCCGGGCTCAATGTGAGTGCGTTGAAGGCAGACAAGGCCACAGAGATGGCGATCGTCACGGCGAACTGCTGATACAGCCGCCCGGTGATCCCGGGGATGAACGCCGTCGGGATGAACACGGCGGACAGCACAAGGGCGATGCCGACGACGGGGCCGGAGATTTCCTCCATCGCCCTGAGCGTTGCGTCCTTCGGCGACATGCCTTCTTCGATATGGTGCTCGACCGCCTCGACCACCACGATGGCGTCGTCCACGACGAGGCCCACCGCTAGCACGAGGCCGAACAGCGAAAGCGTGTTGATGGAGAATCCGAACAGCGGGAACAGAACGAACGTTCCCAGAAGGGACACGGGCACGGCCAGCAGCGGAATCAGTGTTGCCCGCCAGCCTTGCAAGAACACGTACACCACGATAATCACGAGCACGATGGCGAGCACCAGCGTCTCGACGATCTCCTTGATGCCCTCGGATACTGCCCGAGTCGTGTCGAGTGCAATGGTGTAATCGACGCCCGAAGGAAGTCTCTGTTTCTGCTCGGAGAGAAGCGCCTTGACCCCGTCCGCCGCTTGCACCGCGTTCGAGCCCGGCAGCTGATACACGGCGATGATCGCGCTCGGCTTCCCGTTCAGCCGCCCGATCACGGTGTAGTCCTGCGCCCCCAATTCCACGCGGGCGACGTCTTTCACTCGAACGACGCCGCCGTCGGCATCGGCACGAACGACGATCTGTTCGAACTCCTCAGGAGAGGTCAGTCGTCCCTGGGCCCTGACCGAGTAGGTGTATTCCTGTCCTGGGGGTGCCGGCTCGCCGCCAATCTGACCAGCGGGGTTGACGGAATTCTGCGACTGAATCGCGGTGACGATCTCAGGCACCGTGATGGACAACTTGGCGAGCTCGTCCGGCCTGACCCACAACCGCATGGCGTACCTGCCGGCGCCGAAGACCTGAACGCTGCCGACTCCTGGAACCCGCGTCAGTTGATCGTTGAGATTGATATAGGCGTAGTTCGCGAGAAACTTTCCGTCGTACGTGCCATTAGGTGAAAAGAGACTGATCAACATCAACGGCGCGGTCAGAGTCTTCTGCACCGTGACGCCGAAGTTGGTCACTTCCACCGGGAGTTGGGAGGCCGCCTGACTCTGTCGCAGTTGCGTGAGAATCAGATCGGTGTTCGGATCGGTCGCGACATCGAAGTCGACAATCAACCGCATTTCGCCGGTCGATGAGTTGACCGAGTACATGTAGTTCATGTTGTCGACGCCGCTCATCTGCTGTTCGATCGGCGTGGCAACGGACTGCTCCACCGTTTGTGCGTCTGCCCCGACATACGTCGTCTGCACTTGCACTTCGGGAGGCGCGATGGAGGGGAATAGCGAGACGGGAAGCGCGACAACCGTGATTGCGCCGCCGATGACGGTCAGCAGCGAGATCACCATCGCGACGATCGGCCGGTTGATGAAGAACTTCGACACGTCAGCCTCCTACCTGAGGAGACTTTCCCTCGACGACCTTGACGACTGCGCCTTCTCGAACCTTCAAGAGGCCTTCGACGATGACGCGTTCACCAGGCTTGACGCCTGAAGTGACGATCCAGAGATTGCCGACACGGTCGCCGACGACAACCGGACGGATCGAGACCTTACTGTCATCGCCCACGACCGCCACCTGATGGCTGCCTTGTAATTCGGTGACGGCGCGCTGCGGCACGAGCAGCGCTCCTTCGACGGTGTTCAGAGAAAAGCGGACACGGCCGTACCCGCCGGGGCGAAGCAGACCGTTGGGGTTGGGAAACACTCCCGCAACTCGGATCGTTCCAGTCGCCCCGCTGATTTCACGATCGGCAAACTGAATCGTCCCGATGTGTTCGTACACACTTCCATCGCCCAGGACCAGTTGAAGCGGCATGCGCTTGCGCTGCTCCAGGCGGCTCTGTTCGGTCGGGAATCGACGACGGAAATCGATGAAGACCTGCTCGCTCACCGTGAAGTAGGCCTTGATTGGATCGACTTGCGACACCGACGTCAGGACAGAACTTGGTCCGACGAGGTTGCCGATTTGCACGCGCGCGATGCCGGCGATTCCCGTCACGAGCGACGTGACCTTGGTGAACTCCACATCGAGTTGCGCCTGTTCGACCGTCGCCTTCGCCGCCAGAACCGAGGCCTGCGCACCGAGCTTGGCTTGGGTCTCGGTATCGAGTTGACTTCGCGCGATCGCGCGTGCCTCGGCTAACGGTGTGTCGCGCTCGACATCGAGCGTGGCCTTGCCGAGCTGCGCCTCGGCTTGCGCCAACTGCGCCTTGGCCTGATCGAGCGTCGCCATGAACGGCCGCGGATCGATCTCGAAGAGCACGTCGCCCGTCCGGACCGCTTCACCCTCGCTATAGTTCTGCTTGATGATGTATCCGGAGACTCGAGGCTGGATTTGCGCGTTGACGTACCCGTCCAGCACCGCGACCCAGTCGTTGTAAATGGGCGTGTCGCGCTGTATGACCGGGGCAACTTCTACGCTTGGCGGCGGAGGAGCCGCTGGCGCCGCGCTGCTGCCACTGCTGCACCCGGCGGCAATCAGCACGGAGCTACACAGCACTGCCTGCGCGGCCGCATGAGAGACCAAGCATCTGACCGGCATCGGATTTGACCTCAACGCAAATCAAATCAGATGCGTGTAACGGAATCTATTAGACGATCGTCTCAGTGCTCCCTTCGGACTGCGAAGCACCAACAGCGACGTCCCCGGTCTACCCCAACAGACGAGATGCCGGCTCGGCAGTGGACGCCACTGCTGCGCAGTGGACGACATCACATCAGCCGAACGTGAATGAGAACGTCTCCACGCCAGCATCGAGGAACTCGATGGCAAATGTTCGATCGACGATCGGTTTCGGTTGCCTGATCAGCTGATGCAGGCGCTGTTCGACAACGGTCCCGTTGCCGTCAGTATCGATGTCGAAGCCGTGCGCTTGACCTGGAGCCTGCGCGTCGATGGAGACACGAAAATGGACCGGGAACTCTCGCCGCGCCGGACCCATCACGAGATGAAGGTCCCGCGCATGAAAGCGATACACGATCCGGCCATTGGGACTGCTCGAAGCCGTCGCCTGTCTACCCATCGTCCACTCGCCGGCGAGCGCCCATTCATTGAGCGCCAACCGTGAGGGGGCCGTATAGTTGCGGCGTTTGTCGGGGTCGACACCGCCGCGCGACGCGAAATTCTGCGTGCGCTCATAGCCGACGTAGTTTTCACCTGACCTTACGTTGGCCCAATCGGCACCAAGCTCAATGGCGCTTGCCTCGACCGTGACGAGGCCTTTGGCGACGTCTGCGGCACCGGCTTCCGCCAGCAGCCGTTGAATGATCTGTTCAGAGCGCTCGTACTCGCCCTCTCCGAAGTGATGATCACGAATGCGGCCGCGCGCGTCCATGAAGTAGAGCGCCGGCCAAGCCTGGTTCGTGAATGCGCGCCAGATTGAGTAGTCGTTGTCGATGACGATCGGATACACGATCCCCATCTGTCGCACCGCCCGGCGAACGTTGTCGATGTTCTTTTCGAATTCGAACTCCGGTGTGTGCACACCTATCACGACCAGCTGTTGCCCGTACTTCTTCGACCACGCGCGAACGTAGGGAAGCGTGCGCAGCCAGTTGATGCAGCTATACGTACAGAAGTTGACGAGCACGACTTTCCGGAGCAGTGTCGTGGCGTTCTGGCGCGGCGAGTTGAGCCATTCACTCGCACGGCCGATGGCGGCCAACTCTCGCGACTCGCGGCTTTGTGCCTCTGCCGTACCGGTCTCGCCGAAACCGCGCAGCGGCGAAGCCAGACTTGTCACACCGAAGCCGCGTAGGGGCGAAGGCGGAGCAAAGATGCCCAACTGCGCTGCTGCCATCGTCATCGCCGCGCCACCGAGAAAGCGTCGACGATCGCGGTCGAGTTTCTCAGCCACGTGTCAGTGCCTCACTGATCCTCGTAATCCTCAGCCCCTGCATCACATCAGACAAGCAACGCTGCGTCTATCAGACGATGGTATCGACGTTACTTTTTTGTCGCACCCGATACCAAGGTCTGATAGACGATTACACGTCGCGCGAGCATTCTTCGTAGCTGCCACTTCGACGTGGACACGGAGGTCATCATGACAAGCGATGGAAACGCCGGCACTTCTTCAAACACTGATCTGAAACTCGAAGTCGTCGTCATCCCGGTGGCCGACGTCGATCGCGCCAAGCGCTTCTATGGGGGCCTCGGCTGGCGGTTGGACGCGGACTTCGCCAACAAGGACTGGCGTCTGGTGCAGATGACACCTCCCGGATCGACGTGCTCGGTGATGTTCGGCAAAGGGTTTACGACCGCCGCGCCGGGATCGGTTCAGGGAACGTTCCTCGTGGTCGACAACCTCGACAGCACGCGCGCCGAGCTCGCCGGACACGGAGTCGACGTGAGCGAGGTGTTCCACTTCGAGGGCGATCGCCTTGTCGTCGACGCCAGAGGTCGTACTCCCGGCCGTGATCCTCAAGGGCGCTCCTACCTGTCCTTCGCCGCGTTCAGCGATCCAGACGGCAACGGCTGGTTGCTCCAGGAAGTCAACGGGCGGCTGCCCGGACGCGGGCTCAGCCTGGACCTGGCGACGATGACCGCGCTTCTGCAGGAGACCGAGAAGCGTCATGGCGAATACGAACCGACGGCGCCGAAGCACCATTGGTCACAATGGTATGGCGCGTACATGGTGGCGCGCGAGCGCGGGAAGACTCCCGACGAGGCGGCTCGAGAAGCGAGGCGCCAAATCGAAGGTGCTGTCGCACATGCGTAAGGATCGCCATGCGTGCCGACATCGTTCCTGGCGCAGTCTTTCCTGACTACGAGCTGTCGGATCATCGCGGGAAGCGCCGTACTTTGTCGGAGCTGCAGGAAAGCGATCCGATGGTGCTGGTGCTGTCCCGCGGAGGCTACTGTCCAAAAGAACGGAGGCAACACGAGGGGCTCCTGCAACTCCATCGCGAGATGGAGGTGGGCTATTGCCGTCTGGTCACGATCTCAACAGACAACCTGCTCGAAACCAATGAGTTCCGCACAGGCGTCGGTGCGCCGTGGACATTTCTCTCGGACCCGGGGCGCAAACTGCAGAAGGATCTCGACATCGCAGAGTACACCGACCCGGACCACAATCCCATGATCCCGCACACGCTCGTGCTGGAACCCGGTCTGCGGATCTACAAGATCTACAACGGCTACTGGTTCTTCGGCCGGCCCACGGTGGAAGAACTGCGCCTCGACCTGCGCGCCGTGCTGCAACGGTGCCGACCTGATTGGGACATCAGTAGCGCCGACTTCAGGGCGGCTTGGAAAAACGGGGACAAGGCGAGGTTCTATCCGTACGGGAAAACACAGGCGCAAGTATTGGCCGAGCAGGATTGATCTCCACCGACCTGACCGACGTTCATACTCCACACCGGACATTCATGGCGATACGCTACCCTGTGCCGACACAGTGCCGGCACGGGGCGGGAGGCGTGCGCCATGACAGAAGACGGGGCACGGGCGGCAGAAGCGCTACGCGAACGCGAGTCGGGCGTCATTGTTGACACGATTCCCGGCCTCGTCGCCATCCTCACGCCTGACGGCGCGGTCGACGTCGTCAACCATGAACTCGTCGAGTATTGCGGGCAGCCGCTGGAGGCGATGAAACAGTGGGGCACGAACGGTACCGTTCATGTTGAGGATTTGCCTCGTATCGGGCCGGTCTTTGCTCAGGCGATCGCGGCAGGCAATCCCTACGACTTCGAGGCACGCATACGGCGGTTCGACGGCATCTACCGCTGGTGTCAGGTCCGTGGGCTTCCCTGGCGCGACACGAGCGGGCACATCGGCCGATGGTATGTCGTCCTGATCGACATCGACGAACGCAAGCATGCCGAAGACGCGCTGCGCGAAAGCGAGCGTGAGTTGCGACTGATCGTCGACAGCATTCCAGGCTTAGTGGCCACGTGTAATCCTGCCGGCGAGGTCGAATTCGTGAATCGCCAGATGCTCGAGTACTTCGGCAAGACGTTGGAGGAGCACAAGAGCTGGGCCGCCGCCGGCATGTTGCATCCTGACGATCTTCCGCGTGTCGTGGAGCTCTTCACGCATTCGATCGCGTCCGGCGACCCTTTTGACTTCGAAGTACGTGCTCGACGATCGGATAGCGTCTACCGGTGGTTTCAAGTTCGCGGGTTTCCGCTTCGGGATTGGAACGAGCACATCGTCCGGTGGTACGTCCTGCTGATCGATATCGACGAACGCAAGCGCGCCGAAGTCGAACTCAGACGGGCCTACGACAGCTTCTCTGACGCCCAGCGGCTGAGCAAAACGGGCAGCTTCATCACGGACCTGGTGGGGGACGACCACAACTGGTCCGAGGAGACCTACCGCACCTTCGGGTTCGAGCCCGGGACCCAAGTGTCGCTGCAGAGAATTCAGGCAGTAATCCACCCCGATGACCAGGCGTCGTTCGGGGCCATGATTGCGCGGGCTATGTCCGGCGCAAACGTTGATTTTTCTTTTCGAATTGTGACTCCGCTCGCGGCGGTGAAACATGTGCGCGGGATCGCCCATGTCATCGAGACGATTGAGGGTCGACCGATGTTCGTCGGCGCCCTTCAGGACGTGACCGAGAGCAAAGTCGCAGAGGAGGCATTGGACCGGGCTCGTTCCGAGCTGGCACATGTCGCGCGCGTCTCTACAGTGAGCGCGTTGACCGCTTCGATCGCTCACGAGGTGAACCAGCCGCTGTCTGGCATCATCACGAACGCCGGCACCTGTCTGCGAATGCTGGCCAACGATCCTCCGGATGTAGATGGCGCGCGCGAAACCGCGAGGCGTACCTTGCGCGACGGCAATCGCGCGTCCGACGTGATTACCCGATTACGGGCATTGTTCAGCAAGAAGGAATTCGCGCTCGAGCCGCTCGACCTGAACGACATCACGCGAGAGGTCGTGGCGCTCTCGATGAGTGACCTTCAGAGAAATCGAGTCGTCCTTCAGTCCGAGTTCGCCGACGATCTTCCGATGATCACCGGCGACCGCATTCAGCTTCAGCAAGTGGTCCTGAATCTGCTCCGCAACGCGTCGGACGCGATGGGAACCGTTCACGATCGTCCCAGGCAATTGCTGATTCGAACCGCTAGGGACACCAACGATAGCGTACGCGTGACCGTCCGGGACGCTGGCGTCGGGCTTGACCTCGGGAGCAAGAACAAACTGTTCGATGCCTTCTACACGACAAAAGCTGAAGGCATGGGCATCGGACTCTCTGTCAGCCGCTCCATCATCGAGAGACATCACGGGCGCATGTGGGCAGAGCCGAACGACGGTCCAGGCGCAACATTCGCGTTTTCCATTCCGGCGGCCGTACCGGAGATTGTCGCGGGCGTGCCACCAACGCGACAGGCCTAATCTGCTCTGCGAATTGGTCGCGGGGACCGATACCAAAGTCCTATATACGGTTACATGCTCCTGTCGGATTCTGTAGCAACTTGCAAGCGACCTCGCGTCCCGTAGCGCGCACCACGCACATGCATCCATGAGGACATCGTGATGGCTACGCGTTCACTCGTGTCGGTGGTCGATGACGACGAGTCCGTTCGAGAGTCGCTGCCTGACATGCTCCGGCAGATCGGTTTTGCCGCTGCGGCGTTCGCGTCAGCCGAAGCGTTCCTCGCATCGGATGTCGTCGGCCGAACGAGTTGCCTGATCCTCGACGTCGCGATGCCCGGGATGACGGGACCAGAGCTTCAACGTGAGCTGGCACATCGCCGGAGCAACATCCCGATCGTGTTCATCACCGCGAGCGGCGACAACGCGATCCGAACCCGCGTCCTAGCGGACGGAGCGGTCGAGTGTCTGTTCAAGCCGTTCAGCGAAGCGGCTCTCGTCGATGCGCTGAATGCCGCGCTTCGGATAAGGTAGGCGTGACACGAGTTCCTCACCAAGCCCCTGGAACACGAGATCCTCGTGAATGCGATTCAGGGCGCCATCGAGCGAAGTCGTGCCGCGCTGCGTCACGAATCGGAGATGCAGATGCTGCGTGAATTCCGGTTCACCGCTTCCCGTACTCCGTAAACACGTAATCTCTCGCCTTCGCTTTCGTGTGGCACACGAACCCGCACTTGGCGTCGTTCCCCTGCGGTGGCGAACCAGCTGTGGTGCCTGGCGTGAACGTATCGGACTTGGCGTCGTAATCGAACACGGCATATCCCCATCCGCCGCTGTCCGCGAACCGCTTGCTGTCTTTCACCATGAAATCCACGTTCAGCAGGGTGCCCGGGACGGTCGCCTCTGGAAAGAACTCGTTCTGTTTCGGGATCCAGTGGACCTTGGCCATCCTGGCCCCATCCGGAACAGGCTTACCGTTTCCGGGAATGCCGGCGCGGTACGCGTCGATCATCGCAGGATTGCCGAGAATCACGGCCATCACTTTGGCGTTCCGACTGATGGAGATAGTCTGCCAGCCTTCGTATCCTTTGAACTCAGCGAACGCGAGCCCGCCCGGCACTTTCACCGTGTACTTGTCCTGAGCTGAAAGGGCCAAGCCGCCCAGGACGACGAGCCATACGCTCGTAATACCTATCGTCAGTAGACTCTTACGATTCATCGCGGCACCTCTGGTATCAGGCGTCCTCACGCCGGTCTCTATGGACCGGTGATATCGAGTCAAATCGGACGCGACAGGACGTGGACACCCCGCACGATATTTCGGAGGTGCGACGCGCGCCAATTGGACGATGGTATCGGTCGATACTTTCGTATAGGCCTGAAGTTCCGTTTTCTCGAAGCGACGGTTCAACTCGCCGTTGTCTGACGACGGGCTCGCCGCGCGGTGTCACGGCCTCCGGACTTGATGGCGCCGACGCACGGATCCACGGAAAAGTCCGCACGCAGCGCGGAATCTCCTCGACGACCGCCGACGTTATCTCGACACAATGCGCCGGATTCAGCCAGATCTGACCAACATCGTTCGGCAAGATTTCTGCTCTTGATGGCGCGGTGCGGGAGGTGCGCCATGATGCACCCGTCATCCGTTCCCGTGAACGATGTCGAATCGCGACGAATCGCCAGCCTGCTTGGCCCGACGATGATCGTGATGATCGTCTCGGAGTTCCCGCTCGTCCAGCCTCATCTCTACGAGACGCAAATCCCGCCGGTCGTCTACTTATCCGGCGTGCTGCTGTTCGTCGCAGGTCTCGCAATCGTGAGAGCGCATAACCGGTGGCGTACGGACTGGACAGTGCTCGTGACCATCTCGGGGTGGTTCGGTCTCGCACTTGGCGTCGTGCGCATGTTTGCTGCCAGCGCGTATCAGCACCAAGCGGCCACGATCGCGATCCCAACGTTCATCATCACTGAGAGTGTCCTCCTGGTGTGCGGCGTCGTGATGACTTTCCAGGCATATGTCAGACGCGACTCGGCGACTGCTGCTGAACGACGTGCGGACCGATCACGCGCATCCCTTGAAGAACCTCGCAACCGGGTTGTTCAAGTCACGCGTTTCGGGAATGCCGACGGGTTGGAGGTCGTCGACGCAGTGATGCCAACAGCCGGTCGCGGCGAAGTGCGGGTCCACGTGCTTGCCTCGAGCCTGCATTACACAGACGTGTTGATACGACGCCGCCTCTATCCACAAACTGCACGTCACCGCCCGCCATTCGTGATGGGGTACGACGTCGTCGGGGAGATCGATCAAGTCGGCGATGCGGTGCGCGGCTTCACTGTGGGCGACCGAGTCGCCGACATGACGGTGATCGGATCGAATGCAGCCTATCGAACGCTCAGAGCCGATCACCTCACGCGCGTGCCGCCGGAGGTCGACGCGGCGGAGGCCGCGACGCTGATCTTGAGTTGGATGACGGCCTACCAGCTGTTGCATCGCGCCGCCCACGTGCAGTCAGGACAGCGCGTGCTCGTGCATGGAGCCGCCGGCGCCGTTGGTCAGGCGCTGCTCGTCCTGGGCAAGCGCGCCGGTCTGGAGCTGTGGGGTGCCGCGCGCGGCGAACATGCGGCGCTCATCCGCGAGCTGGGCGGTACTCCGATCGACTACCAGCGCGAAGACTTTACGCGCGTGGTCGAGGGCGGGTTCGACGTCGTGTTCGACGGAATCGGCGAGGATGGCTATCGCCGCTCGTTCGCAGCGCTCAAGCCTGGCGGATTGCTTCTCGCGATTGGTTTCTCGGCTGGTGTGCAGGCGCAGCAACGCATGCGCACCATTCTGATGTCGATTGCGCGGATGTATCTCTGGAGGTTTCTCCCGGGAGGCAAGCACGCACGCTTCTACTCGATCAACGCCATGCGGGCGCGTCATCCCTCCTGGTTCCGAGACGATCTGGAAAGACTCTTCGGCCTGTTGGCGAAGGACGCGATCCGGCCGCGCATCGCCGAGCGGATCTCGTTCGACGAGGTCGCCGACGCACACCGCCGTATCGAGGCCGGCGGTCTCGAGGGCAAGCTCGTGCTGTGCCCGGACCTTCCATTGCGACGCGACCGCGTACCGGTTCAGCGCTTGACGCCCAGCCTGCCTGACAAGAACCACGGATTGTGATAGCGATTGTGCGCATGTCGCGTTTTCCATATCGTGGAAAACGCCCTAACCTGTGCCCTTCACGGACTTCCTTCTGCTGTTGTCTGCGGGCGGCCTCGCCGGTGCCATGAACGCGATGGTCGGAGGCGGCAGCTTCGTGACGTTGCCAGCGCTCGTGGCCACCGGTCTCTCGGCCTTGGAGGCCAACGCCTCGAGTTCGGTCGCGTTGTACCCGGGCGGCGCGCTGAGCGCCTTCGTCTATCGCGGGGCAGCCGGATTCGTGGGTGGTGTGCCAGTACGCCGATTGATGCTGGTGAGCATTCTGGGCGGATGCGCCGGCGCCGCACTTCTACTGTGGACGCCGACACGGTTATTCGACCGCGTCTTGCCGTGGTTGCTCCTGACGGCCACTATTCTGCTGGCGTTCGGCCCGCGGCTCGTGCGGCTGCACGAAATAAGCGTTCGGCACGGGCGACGCTCTGTGCTCGGCATTCAGCTCTTGCTGGGCATCTACGCGGGCTACTTCGGCGGCGCCGTCGGGCTGCTGATGATCGCCGCGTGGCGCGTGTTAGGTGAGCACGACATCAAGTCACTTCATGGACCTCGCACCCTGCTCGTCACCGCGGCCAATACGGCAGCCATTGCGTTGCTGGCGGCGGCGGGCATCGTGCGATGGACCGCGTGTATTCCAATGGGCGCCGGCGCCATGGCCGGAGGGTATATCGGCGCACGCGTCGGCAAACGCCTATCGCCGCGCGTGGCGCACATCACGGCAATCGTCATCAGCGTATCCATCACGGTCGCGTTCTTCATCAGAGCACATCGCAACGGATAAGCGCTAATGGATGCGGTCTGCTGCGCCCGTCGCCCTTGCAACCAGGACGACGAGCGCAGACGAGACCGCATGTGTACCGAAGCCGATGCCCTGCCGCAACATATCGACGCTGTCGTTCCTCCTACTCGACAACCGTCAGCCTGTCTGGCGCCCAGCCTCCGTGGAAGCCGAACGGCACGCGCACAGGCAAGCGGATTGTGGCGATCGGCTCTCCGGCGAAATCCTGAGCATCGAGGATGACGACATCGCTGAGATCGCGTTGCGGGTCGTACACGTAGGACAGGATCCAGCCTTCGTCTTCCGCGGTGGCTCCCGGCTTTCGCACAAAGACCGGCTCCGCCGTCATCCGACCGGGTCCATAGTCATGGACCTCGGTCGTCTGGCGCTGCATGTCGTGCTTCATTGCCGGGCCAAAGGTCACGTCGTTGCCCCAGTGCGCACTGTAGACATAGCGATAGGCTTGCCCACCATAGCGTCCATTGAGCCGCATGAACTCGACGCCGCGGTCGTCGATAATCGTCTCGGTCAATCTCCCGGACGGGCGATGGAGCGTCCACCGGACCAGGACGGGCGCGCCTTCGTTCGGGCCGTTCTGATCCGTGAAGAACATCCGCGGATGCCTCGCCAGGTCGATGATGGTGAGATCGCCCTCGTCATAGGCGTTGGCGAAGTGAAAGGCGAAGCAGCGCGGCGCTTCGAACCACTGGATGCGTGACACGTCGCCGTTGCGCGGCAGAAGCCCGATGCGTGAGTCGCGGCGATCGTCCCAGAGCCACGGAAAGTCGGTGTGCGACAGCTCCGGCTGAAAGGTCACCGGGAAGTCGGGAACGACAATGAAAGACTGCGTGAACGCCATGTCGTGGATGAGTGGAATGTGCGGCAGGTCGATCCGCGCCTTGGTCGTGGCGCGTCCGTCGCGGTCGACTGAGATGTAGCGAATAGGCTGGAACGGTTCATACGCCAGGGCGTGGTGCTCGCCCGTAATCGGATCGAAATGCGGATGGCCGGTGAACCCGGCTTCGAGCGTGCCATCGAAATCGGTCCGGCGGACGCTTGCCAGCTCGTAGTCGAGTTCGACCGGAATGCTGCCCGCTTCGACGACGGCGCATAACTTGCCGCCGACGTTCATGAGGTTCGTATTGACGTTGCCGTCGCGTGTGCCCTCGCTCGGCCCGGGAATGCGCTTGCGGCTCAAGACTCTCGCCGCGTCCCGATCGAGGACGAAGCGGCTGCGGAACCATTCCGCCTTGCCCGCGCGCAACCGCAAGCCGTGCGCCATGCCGGTGCCGGCGAACCAGTGATGGCGCACGAGGCGCACCCGATCCAGTTCATCGATCGGATTGGGACCGATCCGGAGAAAGCGGCCGGTCAGTTCCTCCGGGACGTGTCCGATAACCTCCAGAT
>Ga0207643_10000693_pt1 | contig 21029 bp, 15 predicted proteins | sample KBSMisM62_FD_184313 | JGI IMG/M metagenome (GOLD analysis project Ga0207643, IMG submission 184313) | Miscanthus rhizosphere microbial communities from Kellogg Biological Station, Michigan, USA - KBS Miscanthus M6-2 (SPAdes) (version 2) | ecosystem: Host-associated > Plants > Roots >...
GACAGCCTTGCCGATGCGCATATGCGGCTTTTCCATCCCATCGACTTCATGCTGGCAAGTCCTGCCGAGTCTGCCGCCGACGCGCTGAGTTACTTCTCGGACGCGCACGTAGAAGACAAATACGACGGCATTCGTGCTCAAGCCCATGTCTCAAACGCGCAGGTCCGGCTTTTTTCTCGGACCCGCGACGAGATCACTGCGTCCTTCCCGGAGCTCCCTGGCACGCTGGCTGGGATTCCAGAAAACGCAATCCTCGACGGCGAAATCGTAGCGTGGAGCGCGAACACTGCAAAACCGCGCGCCCTCCCGTTCTCGGTGCTCCAGCAACGCCTCGGTCGTAAGAAAGTCAGTGAAAAAATGCTGCGGGACGTCCCGGTGGCCTATCTGGTCTTCGATGTCCTCTATGCCGGAGAGCAACTGCTTCTAAACCTTCCACTCCACGAACGAGTTGAGATTCTTGGACGTTTGCTGGCGAGCCGTAAGCCAGTCGCCGCGCAGTCGCTCGACTCGCAGGCACGCCTGTTATTCGCCGCAGAAGACGAACCCGCAGAGGCGTCCCTTGTTCAGGCACCCGTCTTTTCCGCTAAAACCGCAGAGGAACTGGAAATGCTCTTCACTGCCGCTCAAGATCGCGGCAACGAAGGCCTGATGATTAAAGACCGGAACTCGCCTTACACGCCTGGAAGGCGCGGCAAGTCCTGGCTCAAACTGAAGAAAGAATTGGCGACACTCGATGTTGTCGTCACTGCGGTTGAGTACGGACACGGCAAACGCATTGGCGTGCTGAGCGATTACACGTTCGCAGTCTGGGATGGCGATCGTCTCGTGAATATCGGGAAAGCCTACTCAGGCCTGACTGATGTTGAAATCGCTGAGATGACGACGTGGTTCCTTAAACATACCGTTGACGATCAAGGTATGCGTCTGATTGTTGACCCTCAAGTCGTTCTGGAAGTTGCGTTCAATAATATGATGCGTTCCACCCGGCATGAATCTGGCTATGCGCTCCGCTTCCCCCGCATTCTGCGAATTCGTAACGACAAACGTCCCGAGGATGCCGACACGATCGAAACCGCCGCAAGGATCTTCGAACGCCAGAAGTGAACCGGTCTATTTCGAGGCTAGTGCACATGCCCATCGCCCACGGGCATGACGCACCCATGAGCGACCTCGCACTCGGCATGTTCAAACTGAATGGTTGTGTGGATGATGTGAAATTCATCGTGCAATTTTTCTTTCACATCCACCAGAATCTTGTTGCTAGCCGACATGGGAATGTCGGCGATCGCTATATGACAAGACAGCGCGTGGCTCTCGGACCCGATGCTCCACACATGCAAGTCATGCACATCATTGACGCCATCGACCGAGCAGATCGCAGACTGAATGTCCTCCACCCTCATCCCTCGCGGAGTGCCTTCCAGCAGGATGTTCAGGGTTTCGCGGACAATCCCAAACGCGGACCACAAAATCAACGCGCCAATTCCGAATGAAAGTGCCGAATCGATCCACTCTTGTCCAGTGACAAGAATCGCCCAGCCGCCCGCGATCACCGCTGCCGTGGACAGGGTGTCGCCCACCTCGTGCAAAAGTGCGCTGCGGATGTTTACGTCCTTGCCGGTGCGGTAAAGCATCAGCGCGATCAAACCGTTCATGACGACGCCGGCCGCCGCCACCCAGATCATCGTTCCGGCGTGCACTTGCTCGGGAATGCGTAGCCGCTTGAACGCTTCGTAGAAAATAAAAAACGAAACGAGTACCAGTGATACTGCGTTGACCAACGCCGCCAGTACCCCTGCCCGGTGATATCCATAGGTCTTGGTTGCACTGGGTGGCCGAGCCTGCAAGTACACCGCGCCTAATGAGAGCAACAGTGCGAGGAAATCGGAAAGATTGTGCCCGGCTTCAGAAAGCAGCGCCAACGAATGGGCGCGGATGCCAGCGACGACTAATACGACGATGTAGACCGCAGTCAGGGCAAGTGAAATCTTCAATACTCGCCCGGTACTGCCGTGGCTCCCGTGGCTGGCGTGCACGTGCATCCTGATTAAGTGTAAGGCGCGTCACAACGTCGTTCAAGGTACGTCCGTTTTGCTTGAGCTAAGACCTACAGGTACCTGCGCAATCGGCGATTGACTCCCTTCTCTGTCATAATATTGCGCTTCGACTCGGAGACACCATGAGAAAACTGTTCGCCCTGCTCCTCCTGACCGCCGCCCTTCCCAGCCTGGCCGATACCATCATCACCCGTGAAGGAGCGAGCTACTCCGGACAATTTGCGTCATCAAAGGACGAGGTCACTTTCACCGATAGCGCAGGGATCAACTACAAGTTCCCGCGCCGTGACGTGCAGTCCCTCGTGTTTACCGACTCGGCGGATATCGTTACCCTCCGTAGCGGCAAAACCTATTCAGGAAAGTTTACCGGCAGCAATCCGCTCAGTTTCACCGACAATCAAGGGATCCAATACCAGTTTCCGGCCAAGGATGTTGCCTCATTGGTGTTGTCTGAGAATGCTCCTGCTTCATTGCCCGCCGAGGCGAAGACAATTCCTGCGGGCAGCGAGATTGATATTCGCACCAGCGAAAAAATCGATTCTCAGGTTGCGCCCGCTGGCACCACTTTTTCAGCGCAAGTGACAAACGACGTTCTCGATGTCGCTGGCGGCGTCGCCATTCCCGCGGGATCGCCCGCCCGCTTGCTCATTCTCAATGCGTCTCGAGGAGCAGTAGGATCGCCCGATTTAGTCCTTGATCTCGATACCGTCACGATCAAAGGCCGTGTTCATCGTGTATACAGTTCGGAATTGAAAGAGAGCAATCGGAAGGGTTTGGGTGCAAACAAACGCACAGCAGAAATGTTGGGTGGCGGCGCCGCGATCGGTTCCCTGATGGGAGCAATTTTCGGGGGAGGCCGCGGCGCGGGAATCGGCGTGGCAGCGGGTGCGGGCGGAGGTTTTCTGACCCAATTGCTAACGCGCGGCAAGCAGGTCACCGTCCCGGCAGAAACAGAACTGCACTTCCGCCTGGAGAAGGCCCTGATCCTTCATCCCGGACAGTAGTACTGTGAGTTCCTATGCCCTGTCCTACTCCTGCACCGCTTTTCCGTAGCGTGTGTTGTAGCGCAGTCTTATTTCTCCGCAGGTCCCGTGTTCGGGTGAATAGACGATGCAGGTATCAAATGGCTGGGAATAAACATGCAGACTTACAGCCCGTTCTCCGAAATTGCGGGGATTAAACACGCGATGCACCGGGTGTTTCGGATCAACTGCGCACGGGTCGGCCGGATTCATCTCAACGGTATCCGCTGTTTCCAGCTTGCACGTTCCTCGTTCGACATCCTCTTGTAGAACGCGGTAGTTCTCGACCAACAGCCGTCCGATTGGTACAGCCATCCAACAATTCTGGTCCCTGTGATTGTGTACGGAACTAGCTTGGCCAACTTCCCAGCAGATTGCCAGAAGCTCATATTGCGGAGTCTTGTCGATCAGGTTGCGAGTGTAATGCTGCACATTCCAGGTCAAGTATGTCTGCAGAGTTTCCGGTGACACAGGAGTTGAGGCGAGGAAATTACGGATTGATTCTGTCTCTCGAAACGCCGTTTCAGGAAATTTCCGTAGGGCGGCAACAAATTCTTCAATCCGAACTGGCTGAACGCGCGTTTGAAGACTCATTTCTTTACTCCCAACCCAACAGTATATCCACGTGACCCTAAAAAGCTGCCCCTATTCAACCAACATGCAATCGCCGTAGGAGTAAAAACGGTATCCCGCAGCGACGGCGTGCGCATAAGCCTTCAGAACATTTGCCTTTCCGCCCAGCGCACAAACCAGCATGAGCAGGGTCGACTCCGGCAAATGAAAATTAGTGAGTAACGCTCCGACAACGCGAAACTCAAATCCTGGATAAATAAAAAGATCCGCCTCGCCTCTTCCAGGGTGAATCCGTCCGTCATCGCTCTGACGCGCCACAAACTCAAGGGTGCGAACGGTGGTTGTACCGACCGCAACGACCCGCCGGCCCGCTTCCAGCGCGCGATTCAACTGGGCCGCTGCCTCATCTGTGATTTGATACCGCTCGCGATGCAAAACGTGTTCTTCGACCCGTTCGGCATGAATTGGCTGGAACGTCCCCAAGCCCACGTGCAGAGTTATTTCTGCGATCTCTACACCCCGTTCCCGAATGGTATGCAAGATTTCGGGGGTGAAATGCAACCCGGCCGTCGGCGCCGCCACTGAGCCTCGCTCATTGGCGTATACCGTTTGGTATCGTTCCCGGTCCGCGGTCGAATCTTCTCGTCCGATATAGGGGGGAAGCGGTACATGCCCCACGCGTTCGAGCACGCTGAAAAAGTCCCGGACTGCCCCAAAACGAATACGCCTCTCCCCAAATTCGCCCCGCCCGATGACTTCGGCCTCAAGGTCGCAATCCCCACCAAGAAACAGGCGTTCTCCGATGCCTATCTTCTTACCCGGTCGCACCAAGCATTCCCACTCATTTGGGTCTTGGGAAACTTGTTTGGTAAGTAGGACTTCGACTTGCCCTTGCAAGAATTTTCGGGCGGCGGGGTTGTACTGACTTACAGGCTGGGAAATCGCCCCCTCCCTTCGGCCGAATACCCGGGCTGGAAATACCCGAGTGTTATTCAGTACCAGCAGGTCGTCCGGACGCAAAAGGTCCGGAAACTGTCGAAATACGCCGTCCTCTAATTCTCCACTGCGCAACAGGTGTAACATTCGCGCCGCGGCCCGATCTGCGAGCGGTTCTTGCGCGATCTGTCCTTCTGGAAGGTGATATTTGAACTCGGAAACCCGCACGTTGAATTGATTATAGGCTGCAGAAATATCGTTTCTGCTGCCATTTCCGATTGTCTCGACCTTGGTGACTGGGGTACCATGAGCGAACTGGGCGTGCTTTCGCGTGTCTGGTAGTGTCCTCCATGGCGAGCGAGCGTTATTACCGGAAAGAAATCGTCCGGCTAGGACGATTACTGCACCAGAGCGGGCTGGTTGCAGCGACGGACGGCAATCTCTCCGTTCGCCTTGACGACGAACGCCTGCTCGTAACGCCCACGGGTATGAGCAAGGGCGCCATGCGTCCCTCCGACATGGTGATTGTGAACCCGGAAGGCAAACGCTTATCCGGGAAGCGGAATGTCTCCAGCGAAATCGGCATGCATCTACTCATTTACCGCATGCGCGCCGATATCAACGCCATCGTGCACGCTCATCCACCAACCGCCACCGGATTCGCTGCCTGCGGAATCGCGCTTACCCAGCCTTTAGTGTGCGAGGTAGTCATTGGCCTGGGATGTATCCCTCTGGCTCGTTACGGCACTCCCGGCACCTCCGAACTTACCGACGCGCTGGAACCCCTCGTTCCTCAGTACGATGCCCTGCTCATGTCGAATCACGGCGTCGTGACCTACGGCGAAGACCTTGAACACGCGTACATGAAGATGGAGACCGTCGAACATTTCGCAAAGATCGCCTTGGTCTCCAGGATGATCGGCCGCGAGCAGCCCCTCAACGATGAAGATGTTCAGAAACTCATCGTGGCGCGTAGCAAGTACGCAGGCACTAGGACGGCAGCTCCGATGCCGGTCCATTCCACTCGCGGTAACAGCGGTTCCCGTATCGGGCCGGTTTTCGAGCCCGTCAAATCCCGCAACTAATCTCCACCGATCCGAAATCTCAACCCCGCTCGAACATTTACGCTCAATGCGGGATAGCCTACGACTTCGTTGTAGTGTTGGTTCAGCACGTTCTCAACATTCACGTAAGCCGTCACCCTCGGATGAACCACATACCAACCCCCGGCGTTTACTAATGCATATCCTGCGGCATGATCGATTCCAAAGCCAAGAAAGTCGGAATCCAACCGACGGCCAATGAAACTTCCTCCTAGATTCCCACCCCACTTATGGCCTAAATAACTCACCAGCAAACTTCCGGAATGTTTTGGGCGTCGCAGCAAAGGCTGACCCGGCTGATGGAGGTCGTCGAAGGCTGAAGGCTGTTCAAGAATTTGGGTCGACGTGTACACGTACGCTGCGTTGAAAGAGACCCTCGGCGAGACCCGCCCTTTGAATTCCAGTTCCGCCCCGTGGGCGATTGACTTGTTAATGTTCTGGTATTGCCCAACAAATGTCGTGAAATCGATGATGGCGAAATCAATTTGGTTGCGGAAGAGATTGTTGTAATAGGTCGCCGAAACGGAGTATTTGCCCGCGAAAAATGATTGCTGAACACCTGCCTCGAGCGCGCGGTTTTCCTCAGCTTTCAGGTTGGGATTCGAAATGATCCCCGCACCATTCACAAATTGTTCTTCGAATCGCGCCTCTTTGATTCCCGTCGCATACGACGCTCGTAATCGAGTACCGGAGAAGCGCTCCGACCCCTTGAAGACCTGCCACGTCAGGGCAGCGCGCGGAACGCCCTTGTTGCCGAAACTTTCGTTGTGAACGTAGCGAGCCCCGACAATCAACGATAACGGGCCGCGAGTGAGGCTCTGTTCAAAAAACGCTGCATGATTCAATCTCAACCCTGAAATCGACTGGGTAAAGATTTGGGGCGGAGCCGTGGAATCGAGTGTTACCGAATTGGTGAAGAAGCGGCCGTTCTCGTCTTCGAACTCATATCCAAATGTTGAACGAGCCCATGACCGGGGTGTGAAGTCACCCTGATACATGAAGCCGGCGCGATTAATGTGGGCAGTTGTGTAGAAGGGACAATCGATATAAACGAAAATCGAGTTGTCGCAACCGCGGTCCGCCAGGTCATTTTCGTTCAATCGGTGGGTGTTGTACTCGTATCCTCTCAGTCGATGCTGCCATCGCGAGGGCCCCGAAATAGAGAGCTCGGCGCTCGCGAGAAAATTGTTAGATCGTGCGCGTTGTTCGATATCTGGAGCCAGAATACGGTCCCCGTTGAAATCCCATTCGCCGGGAATTCCTGTGCGGCTATTCGCATGTCGCGTGCGGAATCTGAACAAAACCCTCTGGCTCAATTGTGCGCCGATGTTGGCACCCTGAAGCGAGTTGCTGTAGTCGGCGTTCGGCCCCTGACCGTTCGTATTGAACTGATCCGCAAACAAGTTGTAGTCAAACCGCCCTCGCGCACCCGCCAGCGCGGCGTATCCGTGGGCCGTACCAAACGTTCCCCCGTCAGCTCCAAAACGCAACTCCGGCGTGGCCGAAGTTCCAGTTGTTGTGAAGACTTGAACGACACTCGTCATCGCGTCAGAACCGTACAAGGTGCTTTCTGCGCCGCGAACGAATTCCATGCGGTCGGCCTCGTCAAGCGGCACCACGCCGAAATCGAATGTCCCGCCCGGCTCGTTCACAGGTACGTCGTCAATAATTACTTTGTTGTAGCGGGAGTCCCCTCCTCGTACAAACAGCGACGCAATCCCGCCCCGCTGCCCTGCTGTGTTCACAACGGCTCCCGGCAAAAAGCGAACCGCGTCAGACGCGGCTACCGGTTGCATCGTCTCCAACTGGCCTCGGAGAAGCGTGTCAACACTTGCCCCCGCATCTTCGAGAGTCACGGGATTGCGCGTGGCAGTCACGACAACATTTTCTGTAACCGCTGAGACTTGAAGCTGGACCGTCAGCCCGTCTGCTTTCGTTCCTTCCACCGTTGTGGATGCGGGGGCGAATCCCGGCGCGAGTACCTCGACCAGGTAGCGGGTATTTTCTTCGGGTACGCGCACAACAACCACGCCGTCCCCGCCCGTCGTTTGAACGTGCAGCGGAGTCTGATCGCCATCCCGTAGTACCGTAACTTCCGCGCCTGCCACCACGGCGGAATTCGGATCAACCACTTTGATTTTGAGATCGGCTGCGAGACACACAGCGCAAAGAACAAACCAGGAAAGAACAACAGAAAATCGACTCATTCCATCCTCCTTCACACGCGAAAGGGGTTTCTGTGGATGGTCAGCGCCGGTCTCCTGGCTTGCGAGTAAGGATTCGATCCGACTTCGGCGACAGCCTTCCCAGGTTTCCCCAGTGGCTGTGTGCCATGTCCTCGCTTACAGTTGCGCGGCAGCGCGGGATTTGCACCCGCTTCCCTGAGTTTCGCCATGCGGACGAAACTCGCGTCAACCATGAATTTTGCAAAGATCCTTGAAAAATCCGTTTGGAAAATTTACTGGCCGCAGCCTGGGAAGTCAAACCGGGATGTCAAGACGCTCTTGGTTTGCGTTTCCGCGGATCTTGATCTTCAGGGGGTTCGATGTAATCGTACCAGGGAAATTCCGCCGATCCAGCGCGGCCGACGTTGGCTTCCGCGAATTCGCGTGTCCGATCCAGCGCGGCTTGCAGGTTTTCGTGCGCGCGCTTCATATCGTCGTCTGTCGCGTTCGCCGCCACATACATCGGACTCGCTACTCGCACCAGCGCAGCCGTAAAAGGTTTCGGGATCATCATGGCATCCCACGTTTTGAGAACCCATGCGTTCGCAAGCGCAATATGGAAAGCTCCCATGGGTGCGCCAGTCGCCTTTGCTAGAAGGACTGGTCCTGGTTTGGCAACATACCTTGGTCCGCGCGGCCCATCGATGGTAAACGCCACCGTATGTCCCTCGTCCACCTCGCGACGCATCTCGAGCAACGCTCGCACGCCCCCGCGACTGCTCGAGCCTCGAACTGCCACAAACCCGAATTTCTCAATGATCCGGGCGATGTATTCGCCATCAAAACTCTGGCTGGTCATTACCCGAAAGCCCCATCCGCGGAAGAGCCAAGCGCAAGGAAAGACGCAACGATGCCAGAAAGAGAAAACGCTGGCCTTCATGCCCGGCGTGGTTGGAGCTCCCTCCTCAAACGAGACCGCAAAACGAATTGTCGGCCCAATGATCCGGATCGCCAGATAACAACACCAAGTAATGAGCTGCAGCAGGATCCTTTGTCGGACCGTGTAGTGCGGACGGGTTCTCAAGACGGCATCGAGCGTGGTCGGTGATGGTTGGGTGTCGTCCATGGAACCGGCGTTTACAAACACATTGTATGGGACGCCGGAATGGCCCAACCGTTCCGTTGCCGTTCCGCGTTCCTTGTGCTAGCGTCGAACATCCAATGCCGGTCTTTTCCCGCCAAAATCCGAAGTATGTTCCGCAGCCGATGGACTCGTTGCGGTCGGAAACTCCAGAACTGCGAGGAGCCGGTATTGCCGCCGTGTACTTCGCACAGCGGGATGGTGGAGACTTTTACGACTTCCTTCGCGTAGGCCAGAGCCGCGTCCTCTTCGGAATGCTCGACGTGTCCGGCAATCGAGAACAAAATCAGCCCGTTCTGCAAGCCTCGAAATCAATGTTTGAAGCGCGCGGCCGCGAGCTATTCTCTTCGACAGAAATTAATGAGTCTGAGGCGATGACTCGCCTGTGTCTCGATTTGAATCGCGAGATCATGCGAGCCGCCGGGGGCGTGCATAGCTGCCCCGCGTTCGCGGGTTGTTACAACGAGGATCTCGGTACCATCTGTTACGTAAATTCTGGACATACGCCAGGCTTACTAATCGATGGACAACAGATTAATGAACTGAAAGCCACCGGCCTGCCGCTTGGCCTCTTTTCATTGGCCACCATCGATGCTCCCACCGTTGCTCTCACTCCCGGCGCAGCGCTTCTCCTGGTCTCCCGAGGCGTTGTAGAAGCCGAATGTGGTGGCAATGAATTCGGACTCGAAGGTGTAGAAGGAAGTCTCAAGATGGCAATGCCCGCTGACGCAAAAACGCTCGTCACGCGCATGATGGCAAGCGTTCGGAATTTCACCTGCGTTCCACCCTCCCACAATGACGTGACTGCGCTTGCCGTTGTTCGTCACGCAACTTAACTCCGCTCCAAGTGTTCACACCGAAAGGCCCGCCACTTCGTCTGGTGCAGAGTTTGCGCATGCAACAGCGATTTACACTCGGGTATTTACCCGAGTTTCTCTCGCTGTAAATCGCACTTAGACAGCGTTAAAAAAGGATGCTCCGTTTTACTGCTCCGGCATCCAACCTACGCGTGAGTATTGAGAGGAAGACCTCGTCTCGCGAGTAGAAAAAATAAATGAGGGAAACTCTTATGGCGATAACACAAAACAAGACGTGGATCTGGCTGATGGCAGTGATGCTGGCAGCGGTCGCGATTATGACACGACCCCAGTCACTGCAGGCTCAGGACTATCAGGACCAATATCAAGATCCGCCTGATCGTGTGGCGCGCCTTGGATACATGGAAGGCTCTGTTTCATTGCAACCCGCCGGCGAATCCGAGTGGGTGGGAGCCGTCACGAACCGTCCGTTGACGATCGGCGACGCGCTGTGGGCCGATCAGGGTTCGCGGGCCGAAGTTGAGCTGGGCTCCGCTGTCATCCGCATGGGCGCCAACACAGGATTTTCATTTCTCAACCTGGACGATCGGACCACGCAGATCCAGTTGACCGCCGGTGAACTTAACATCAGCGTGCGACGGCTAGATCGCGACGACGTCTTTGAGATCGACACTCCCAACCAAGCATTCGTCGTATATCAGCCCGGACGATATCGGGTCGAAGTTAGCGAAGACGGAAACTACACAACCATCAGCCTGCGCCAGGGAGAGGGTGAGTCAACCGGCAACGGCCAAAACTACTCCATGCACGCGGGCCAGCGATGGACTTTCAGCGGCATCGACACTTTGACCGCGGACGTGGAACAGATCGGGGGACAGGACGACTTCGACAATTGGGCCTACTCGCGCGAACGACGGTACGACGATTCGCGGTCTGCGCAGTATGTCTCGCCTGATCTGGTCGGCTACGATGACCTCGACCAGTACGGCGATTGGCGCGACGATCCTAACTACGGACACGTCTGGTATCCAAACCAGGTGTCCTCCAATTGGGCTCCCTATCGGGATGGCCACTGGGATTGGATTGCCCCTTGGGGATGGACCTGGGTGGATGAAGCGCCATGGGGCTATGCGCCGTTTCACTACGGACGCTGGGTAACGGTTGGAAACCGATGGGGCTGGATTGCCGGCCCGCGCGCCGTGCGACCCGTTTACGCTCCAGCTCTGGTCGTTTTCATTGGACAGGGTGGCAACGGGTTTGACGGGAATGTCGGATGGTTTCCGCTTGGTCCCCGTGAAGTCTACGTACCGTCGTACCGCGTGAGTCGCGGATACGTGGATCGTGTGAACGTCAGCAATACGACGGTCAATACCACGACCATCACGAACGTCTACAACACAACCATCGTCAAGAACACCACCAACATCACGAACGTGACCTACGTGAACCGAAACGTGCAGAATGCCGTCACGGCGGTCCCGCAACGCACCTTCGTAAGCGCGCAGCCGGTAGCTAAAGCAGTGGTGCGCGTAAATGCTCAGCAGATCGCGGCACAACCAGTTAGCGCCAGAGTGGCGGTTGCGCCGACGCGGCAGAGTGTACTCGGAGGTCGCGCCAACACCGCGAATCGCGTCACGGCTCCACCCGCAGCCGTTGCGAAACGCACGGTAGTAGCGAAGGCAAAACCGGCTCCAGTGCCGGTTCCGTTCGCGAAGCAGCAGCAAGCGCTTGCACAGCACCCTGGTCAACCGTTGGCTCGACAAGAAGCGCAAACGCTCCGGCCAGCAGTTGCCGAGGCGCGTCCTCTTGTGAAGATGGCACCTCCGGGAAAGCCGGCCCAACCGAACAAGGGGAATGCGGCCAACCAACCCAACCGCCCGGGCAATCAACCGGCAAATTCACAGCCACCGCGACCGGCGGCAGCTGCCACAGCTCCGGAGCGCCCGGCCGACCGTAATGCTGAGCGCAATGCCGCGCGCCCGAACCCTTCCACCGATTCTTCTCCTGATCGGCCCGCGAACCGTCCGGACGACAATCGAACGGCACCAGACCGCCCGCAGCCCAATCGGCCCGATGCCAACCGGCCTGCGCCGGATCAACCAGAACCAAACCGACCGGATGCGAATCGCAATTCGCCGGACCAACCGCAACCAAACCGTCCAGATGCAAACCGTCCCGCGCCAGACCGTCCGCAGCCGAATCGGCCCGACGCTAACCGGCCTGCGCCGGATCAACCAGAACCAAACCGACCGGATGCGAACCGCAATTCACCGGACAAACCGCAACCCAATCGTCCGGATGCGAATCGCTCAGCCCCAGATCGTCCGCAACCGAACCGGCCAGACGCAAATCGCCCTGCGCCGGACAGACCGCAACCGAACCGGCCCGACACCGATCGACCTGGTGAACCACCTGCCCGAAAGGATCGTCCGCCATCGGCCCAACCTGCACCGGACCAGCGGCCAGAACAGAACCAACGTCAGGAGCCAAACCGGAAGCCACAGGAGCCGCAGCCGCAGACTCCTACACCAGACGAAATGCCGCAGCCTCATAAGAAGAACCCGCCAGTACCGCCTCAGCACGAGAAGCCACAAACTCCTGAGGAAAGGAAACGGGACCAAGAGCAAAAGCGGCAACAGCAACAGCAGCAACAACAAAAAGACGAGCAAGACAAGAAGGACCAGCAAAAACCTCCGGAGAACTAACTCCGGCATTTGACGTGGGCTGTTTTTCCCTTGAGGGAAAGCAGCCCTTATTTATTGTGGTGATATTTCATTCGCGGTTACGAAGATCGGCTCGACGTCGGTCGGAATGTCCTGCATCCCGTCGAGAACTTTCTTCAATGCTGGACGAATGATTCCCATCTCGTCCAACAACTTCTTGGCGCCTTCGTAGTTGCCCTCGGCTTCAATCGTTAACAAGTCGTGATCAAGATCCTTGACGGCCTGCTTAATCTTGGTCAGGTCGACGACAAAGGTTCCATCTGCCTGCTGCACAAATGCACCGTGGTCGCTCAAATAATTGAATTGGACAGCCATCCCCTTGCCGTGCGCGTCATTTAGTCCGAACCGCAAACTGCGAAATGCGGAGGCCAAGAAGGTGGTATAGAGCTGCCGTTCTGCCTGATCTCCCGTTGCTAGCACCCCACTTAGGTTCATTTCCTTGGCGTGATCCATCATGTATTGCAATGCGAATAGGCCCGTCACGTCTGCTTTTGCCTCTTCGATTGCCCCATATAAGCCCTTGATTTCCTCGCGCGGGGTTGTACTGCGTCCGGCTACCTTAATCTCGTGTGGGCCGAGTCCATGCATCAACTCATGGGCAAGAATATGCGTGAAGAACGGTTCGAACTTCACGTCAGCGAGTTGAGACTTCGCAAGCGTATGCTTCGCGATCGGAATCAAAACGCTCTCAAATTTTGCTTCTTGCACGTTTTTCAGCATTACGCGTTTACTGCCTTTTTTTTGCACCACTCGATCATCATTTGGAAGGTTGTAGGCGGCGGTCTGAACGCCATGCGCCGCATCACCAGTGCTCAGAATTTCGTCGACCACTCGAATGGGAGCAGCAGCGCCCAGCTTCGGGTTGCGATACTTCGGATCGATCGGCAGATTTGTCTCAACTTCCTGCAGGTGTTTCGCGAACGCCTCGAGCTTTGCAGACTCGGCGTCGTCCCGCAGATTCACGTACGCTTCGAATCCAGCTTTGTAGCCGAATAATTCATCGTTGTACGTTTCATACGGACCGATGGTGATGTCCAGCGGTGCATCAAGATCCATCCACGCCATGTCGCTCTCGTAGTAGTTGTTTGAAAGAAATGCGGCGGCGCGCAGCGACAAAAATTTCTTAAGGCTCTCGTTGGTAGTTAGTCCGGCAGCGTCCTGCAACAATGCGGCAGACCGAGTCAGTTCCGCCTTATATTCCTCGCTGTACGGTATCGCTTTCAGAGTTTTTGCTTTGGCATCTTGCCAGCGCAAGACTGAGAAGAATCCCTTCGCCTGTTCTTGCTCGGCGGCGGGGAGAGTAGCAACCCATTTCTCGAAGTCTGCCTTGGTCATGTCTTCCGGATAGAAGCTGGCGCCCTCCGGCTTGCGCGGTGGTACGCCCGGGATGAATGCGCCAAACTCATCGATGTCTGACCATGGACCCTTGTTCATCCAGAAATAGTGGAGCCGGGCCTTGCCCAACGGGCTCGTATCTTTCTGCAGCTCCGCGTATAAAGCCGTATTGCCCCTCCAGAGTTGCTTGAGAAAAACATCGTTGAGCAGTCGGGCAGCCTGGATCATCTTCCCTAGAGCCGCGCGGTCTCCCGGCGATAGTTTTGAAGTGTCGACTTTGAGCGGAGTCGGCGCAAAACGCGCAATCATTTTCTCCAGTTGCGCCTGGTCTGGAAGGCTGGGGCGTTCAGTTTGTGCAACCGCGTTAATCGCCATAAATACGAAAACCGTCAACAGGATAGAGAAGTGCTTCATAGAGATATCTCCAGCGCGACTCTGGTCTGGCAACCATGTGGATAAGACCATCAATCATAGCAGTGTGTAGCTGGCTCGTCGGTCGGTGCGGGGTTACAATAAGGCATTCAGACTCCCTGAAATCCCAGTTTCTGTCGCATATTTTGCGATTGAGTGGAAGGTCATGAACAAGAAATTCTTGCTTATCGTTGTTGCGGCGGCGCTGCCCGGACTTCTCGGCGCAGACACAGTCGTAGAGGAAATTATTGCCCGCGTGAACAATCAGATCGTCACTCGCTCGGAGTACCTCCGAAGCCGCGAGCAGCTCAAGCAGGAAATTCAGCAGCAAACTCCAAACGACGCCGATCGGGCCTATCAGGAAAAGCAACGCGATGTGCTTCGCGACCTCATCGATCAGCAGCTCCTTCTCGAGAAGGGCAAAGACCTTGGTCTCACAGCCGACACCGAACTCGTCAAGTCTCTCGACGAGATGCGAAAACAGATGAACCTCGAGTCGATGGAAGATCTTGAGAAAGCAGCAACCGCCCAAGGGATTTCGTTCGAAGACTTTAAGCAGAATCGTCGAAACCAGATCATCACCCAGCAAGTGATCGGCCGCGAAGTCGGTTCCCACCTCTCCATCTCAAAGGACGAAGAGCAGAAGTTTTACGACGAGCACCGTGCTGACCTTGAGCGTCCAGAACAGATTCGTTTGAGCGAAATCTTGGTAGCTCCCAAGGCGTCTGCTGCGCCGGCGCCCGCTGCCACTCCAACTGCCGCCCCGGCCAACACAGACCCGGCTGCACCGCCCCAGGCAGCTCCCGCGCCGACTCCTGCTCCTGCCGCTACCCCAGGCCCTGAAGACTTGGCCGCCGCTGAGACAAAGGCAAAAGACATTCTCGACCAGATTCAAAAGGGCGGAAATTTCGATGAAATTGCCAAGAAGAATTCCGACGGTCCTACTGCGGCTCAAGCTGGTGACCTTGGATATTTCAAGCGTGGGACCCTCGCCAAAGAACTTGAGGACAAAACCTTCGCAATGAAAGCGGGAGAAGTTTCCGACGTCATTCGCACCAAGCAAGGCTTCGTGATCCTGAAAGTGACGGAGCACCAGATGGCAGGTATTCCCGCCATGAAGGAAGTCGAGCCGCGCATTCAAGACGCGCTCTACATGCAAAAACTGCAGCCTGCCTTGCGCGCGTATCTGACCAAACTGCGGGAGGACGCGTTCATCGACATCAAGCCGGGCTACGTTGATACCGGCGCCAGCCCGAATCAAACGAAATTCGTTGAAACAAACGCCAAAGAGGCTGACGCGAAAAAACTGAAAAAGAAGAAGAAGTTCGGAGTGCTATAAAATAAACTGGCGGCGCCAGTAATTGCTTTCTGCCGTAGTGGTGCAACGCTGCGCGACCAGGTGCATGAAAGATTTCTTCATTTCCGACTGCTCTCAGCAGGAAAACAAGGTCATCATCTCGACCTTCGTCGTCATCAACAAACAAGTCAAACCAAAGAAAACGGGCGAGCCCTATCTGGCCCTCACGGTTGGGGATCGGACCGGGCAAATCGAAGCCAAAATGTGGGACAACGTCGAGGATGCTATCGACGGTTTCGAGCAGGATGACTTCGTCAAGATCAAAGGTCTTATCAACAAATACAAAAACCGCTTCCAACTGACGATCCACAAAATCCGCCGCCTTGCGGAACCTGACATCGTTTTTGACGACTACCTTCCTAAGACGAAGAAGAATATTGACGAACTGTGGCAGACGCTGGTTGGGTACGTGGCCGGCTTTCAGGATTCGAATCTCCGCACTCTCGTCCAGTTGTTCATGAACGATCCGGAAATTGCCGTGCCCTATCGCACTGCACCCGCTGCGAAAACTCTGCATCACGCCTACATCGGCGGGCTGCTTGACCACGTAGTGTCGCTGTTTCGTTCTTGCGACTTGGTTTCGCAAAACTATCCGCAGATCAATCGCGATTTGCTCATGACAGGCGCGTTCCTGCACGACATCGGAAAGATCCACGAGTTGACGTATAACCGATCTTTCTCGTACTCCACTCGCGGCCAGTTGCTGGGGCACATGATCATCGAACTGGAAATGCTCCAGGCCAAGATCGCGCTCATCCCCCAATTCCCAGCGGAAATGAAAACGTTACTCGAGCATCTGGTCATCAGTCACCACGGACAATACGAGTTCGGTTCGCCCAAACTCCCCATGTTCCCTGAGGCTCTGATGCTTCATTACCTCGATGACCTCGACTCCAAGATGGAGAGCATGCGCGCCATCTTCGAGCGTGAAGCCGACCTCGAGAGCCCTTGGTCTTCATACAGTCCAAGCCTCGGACGCCCGCTCCTGAATAGCACCCGTTTCTTGCAGAAAAAAGCGACGACCGACTCTCCCTGCGAAAATGCCGAAAAATCTGCAGATCCTGCAGAAGGAAACGGAACTCATGCGGCGCCTCAACAGAATCCGGAACAGACGGAAACGACAACGATACTTGCCGTAACCCAGCTAACTCTCCCAGATGTAAAGTCATAGCGCATCCTGGCAGTGGCTGAGAACTGCGTCACCGAACGCAAGCCTCCTCCAATCGCATCGGCTCGTCCGGATCGCTCGGGCAAGCGTGATATTCTAAATAGACCAGCTGCGCCCGTCTGAATCGGAATTCCCCGCAGTTCCCGTACTCAAAACATGATTTCAGTCAGCAATGTATCGATGCGCTACGGCGCCAAAGTTCTGTTCGAAGATGTCTCTACCGCCTTTTCGCCTGGCAAGCGCTATGGCTTGACTGGTCCCAATGGGGCTGGAAAATCCACCTTCATGAAGCTTCTTACTGGGGAACTCGACGCCCAGAAGGGTACCGTCGTTCGCCCGCGGAAGCTCGGCGTGTTGAGACAGGACCAGTTCGCCTTTGACGCCTATCGCGTGGTCGACACGGTCATTATGGGAAACAAACGCCTGTGGGCAGCCCTGGAAGAGCGCGACAAGATTTACGAGAAGACCGAAATGTCGGACGCCGACGGCATGCGCCTGGGCGAACTCGAAGGCACCGTTGGCGAAGAAGACGGTTATACAGCCGAGGCGGACGCCGCCATCCTGCTCGATGGACTCGACATCCCGATCGAACTGCACGAGCGAAAAATGGGCGAGTTGCAAGGCGGACAGAAAGTCCGCGTGCTGCTCGCGCAAGCGCTCTTCGGACACCCCCAAGCCCTGTTGCTTGACGAGCCGACGAACCATCTCGACTTGGATTCAATTCACTGGCTGCAGAGCTTCTTGAATAACTACGACGGCGTCGTAATTGTGATTTCCCACGACCGTCACTTTCTGAACAGTGTCTGCACGCACATCGCGGACATCGATTACGAAACCATCATCACGTACACCGGCACTTACGACGACATGGTCGTCGCCAAAACGCAGGTTCGTTCACAGATCGAATCACAGAACGCCCAGCGCGAAAAGAAGATCGCCCAGTTGAACGAGTTCATTGCACGCTTTGCCGCAGGAACCCGCTCAAGCCAGGTGCAGTCACGGCGCAAGGAAGTCGAGCGTCTGCAGGTGACGGAACTCGCGAGATCGAACATTCAACGGCCGTACATCAAGTTCGACCAGAAGCGTCCCTCTGGAAAGCACATTCTCGAAGTCGAAAACGTCATGAAGGCGTACGACGACAAGGAAGTGGTCCGTGGATTCACGGCCAGCCTTCTGCGAGGCGAAAAGATCGCCCTGATGGGTCGCAACGGCGCCGGCAAAACTACGCTCGTCAACGCTTTGCTGGCGAATTCACCGACGATCCCTGATTCTGAGCTTCGCAAGACCAGCGGTTATTCCGGATCTTTCATTGATTCCGGCAAAGTGATTTGGGGACACGAAGCCGCTGTCGGCTATTTCGCGCAAGATCACAAAGCCCTGATCCAACCGGGCATGACGGTTTTCGAATGGCTCCACCAATGGGATCCATCCGCCTCTCATGAAGAAATTCGCGGCCTGCTCGGGCAGATGCTCTTCGCTCGCGAGGACGGTAACAAAAAGACAGACGTGCTCTCAGGTGGAGAGGCCGCCAGAATTCTCTTCTGCAAGTTGATGCTGCAGAAGCCGAATGTGCTCGTCTTTGACGAACCCACGAATCACTTGGACCTTGAGTCAATCAACGCGCTAAACATCGCGCTCCAGCGATACCAGGGAACGGTTCTTCTGGTCACGCACGATCATGACTTGATCGAAGAGGTCGCCACCCGTATCTGGCATTTCGAAACCGACCACCAGATCACGGATTTCAAGGGGTCGTACGAGGAATACCAGACCGTCCACGCGTAGACGTCGGCTGCGATGGTGCCTGAGTGCAGCCGGAGATAGCGGTGCAGCCTAGGATTGTTTTTGGTTGAGCGATTCCTGCAGGATTCTCGCCGTTGAACGTGATCGCTCAGTGCCGATTCCAATCAGATCCATCGCCGAAGCAATCCGGATGATGGTTTGATTGAACAACTTCTGGTCCTGTCGTGCCTCAGTAGAATGGCTTGAGGACGTAAGGCTAATTTCCCAAACCGCACCCGAGCCGCCCCACATGTCCACTCCAGCTAGGCGTCTGTAGTCGGGCGTGGGCGTTCTTATTGTGTCGGAGATTTCCTCGGCAACTGTAGCTTGCCAGTCATGACCATATTTGCGTAGCAATCGAGCGAGTTCGAGCAAATCCCCGCCCAGCGACGCTTTACCGTTCATCGTTTCTAAGAGTATCAAAGCGTATTTGGTGCAATCAGCCGCGGTTGCACTGCGGTCGATCTCAGCAATACCGGCCACGATTGTGCCGCCATAATCCACCGCATGACACGACGGATTGGCGGTTTCGCGGTGCTCGGCTGGTTAGTTCTCGCTGCGCCGCTCGCCACGCAGACCAGGGCATTGGGCGCCGCGACCTCGCGCGATGTCGCCGCAGGGCAGCAGATTTTCGACGCCCAGTGCGCCTGGTGCCACGGCGCAAGCGGAACCGGCGGAACCGGCCCCGATTTACGGCGGCCGACGCTGCGGCACGCGGCGACCGACGCCACGCTCGTCACCATCGTGCGCAACGGCATCCCCGGCACCGAGATGCCGTCGTTCGCCATCGCTCTCACCGACAACATGGCCTGGCAGACCGCCGCCTACGTCCGCTCGCTCGGCCGGACTCGCAGCGTCGCGATCGCCGGCGACGCCGCCCGCGGCGCGCGGCTCTTCGAATCATCCGGCTGCGCCTCCTGCCACGTCGTCAGCGGCCGCGGCGGCGTCCTCGGCCCGGAGTTGACCAGCATCGGCGCCCAGCGCGGCGCACCGTACCTGCGCGATGCGCTGATCAAGCCGGCGGCAGCGCACCCGCCCGGTTATCTGGTGGTCCGCGCGGTACCGTCCAGCGGCGCCGACGTCCGCGGCATCCGCGTCAACGAGGACGTCTTCTGGATCCACATCCGCGACGGCAGCGGGACGGTGCACACGCTCGAGAAATCGGCGCTGGCGCGCGTCGACCGCGAGCTGGACGGGACGCTGATGCCGTCATACGCGACGCGCCTCTCTTCGGCCGAGATCGACGACGTGGTGGCGTGGCTGGCGACGCTGCGAGGTGCGAAATGAGAAATGTGAGCGAGGCAGCCCTGAAGGGCTGCGCTACGGACGTCGCCACCGCCGCTTCGCTTGTAGCGCAGCCCTTCAGGGCTGCCATCGCCGCCAGCGTTATGGCGCTTGCCGTCGGCGTCGCGGGGCTCGCGGCCCAGGACGGCCAATGGCTGATGTATTCCGGCGGCTACAACTCGCACCGGTTCTCGCCGCTGACCCAGATCACGCCCGACAACGTCGCCCGCCTTCGACCGGCCTGGGTCTACCAGCCGCCGGGGACCGGCTCGCTGGAATGCACGCCGATTGTCGCCAACGGCGTGATGTACGTGACGTCGGGGCCGACCTCGGTCAGTGCGCTCGATCTGAGAAGCGGCAAGCCGCTCTGGGAATGGACGCGCCCGATCGCGCCGAGCGTGCTGAACCTCGGCTTCCCGCGCGTCAACCGCGGCGTGTCAATCCTCGACAACACCATCTATGTCGGCACGCTCGACGGCTACCTGGTGGCGCTTGACGCCAAGGCGGGGATCGAGCGCTGGTCGGTGCACGTCGGCGACAATCCGACCGGCCACGCGATCACCGCCGCGCCGCTCGTCGTCGACGACAAGGTGATTGTCGGGATCAGCGGCGGCGAAGCCGGCATCCGCGGGTTCCTCGACGCCTACGACGCGAAGAGCGGCAAGCAGGTCTGGCGCTTCTGGACGGTGCCGTCACCCGGCGAACCGGGCAGCGAGACGTGGCCCGGCGACAGCTGGGTGCACGGCGGCGGCGCGACCTGGCTCACCGGGTCTTACGACCCGGCGCTGAAGCTGCTCTACTGGGGCACCGGCAACCCGGGACCGGACTGGAACGGCGACTCGCGCAAGGGCGACAACCTCTATACCTCGTCGCTGGTCGCGATCGACCTCGAGACCGGCAAGGCGCGCTGGCATTTCCAGTTCACGCCGCACGACGTGCACGATTGGGACGCCAACCAGATCCCGGTGCTGGTCGACGCGGAGATCGGCGGCCGCATGCGGCAGCTGGTCGTTACCGCGAACCGCAACGGCTTCTACTACGCGCTCGATCGCGCGACCGGCGAGTTTCTCGTCGGCGCGCCGTACGCGAAGCAGACCTGGGCAAAGGGGCTCGACGAGCGCGGCCGGCCGATTGAAATCGCCGGCATGGCGCCG
>Ga0207643_10000695_pt1 | contig 20994 bp, 19 predicted proteins | sample KBSMisM62_FD_184313 | JGI IMG/M metagenome (GOLD analysis project Ga0207643, IMG submission 184313) | Miscanthus rhizosphere microbial communities from Kellogg Biological Station, Michigan, USA - KBS Miscanthus M6-2 (SPAdes) (version 2) | ecosystem: Host-associated > Plants > Roots >...
CTTCGTCTCCGAGCAACCCGTCGACCGCGAGTCCTGGGGTGCCGTCGTCGTGCGCAGTCCCCGTCGCATCCTCGTGCTGCCCTCGTCCCCGCCGTCGCCCTGACCTCCAGCCCCCTGCGACGTCCGCGTTCGCCGGTTACGCGACCCGGTCCGTGCGACCTCACGCGGAAGGCCCAGGAGACCATCCGGAGCAAGATGATGCGGTTGATCGAGTGCGCCACCGACCGGTGGGGGGTCGGCGGCGGGTCTGAGTGCTATCTGCGTCGCAGACGCCGAGAGCGACCTGAACCCACAGATGCGTCCGCGGACGGCGACTATTCTCGGCCTGATCCAGCACATGGCCGACGCCTGGCCGGACCGCTTCAACTCCTGGAAGCTCCCGCGTTGGAACTGAACGAGAGCGCGCTGTCCGGCCGCTCGAACACCATCGTCACGATCCGCGTGGTCAACGCCGACGGGTGGGACAGTGGAGGGGTACCGGCGACTGCTTCCGGCACGGATCTCGGGCCGCGGGGGTCGCTCCGCTAGACTCCGGGGATCATGGCCAAGACCGAGGATCTTCCCCAGCCTTCGGTACGCACGGTCGAGGACCGCATCGAGGAGCTCCGCAAGCGTCGCGCGGCCCTGCTCGACGGCTCCCGCAAGGACGCCGTCCGCAAGCAGCACGAGAAGGGCAAGCTCACGGCGCGCGAGCGCGTCGAGCTGCTCGTGGACCGGGACTCGTTCCAGGAGACCGACCCCTTCGCCGTGCACCGCTCCCACGACTTCGGGATCGAACGCAACCGTCCCGCCGGCGACGGCGTCATCACCGGCTATGGCACGGTGGACGGCCGCAAGGTGTTCGTCGCGTCGCAGGACTTCACGGTGTTCGGCGGCTCGCTGGGCGAGATCCACGCGCAGAAGATCTGCAAGGTCCAGGACCTGGCGATGTCGACCGGCGCTCCGTTCATCCAGATCAACGACTCGGGGGGTGCCCGGATCCAGGAGGGCGCCGCGAGCCTGGCGGGCTACGGCTACGTGTTCGAACGCAACGTGCGCGCCTCGGGCGTGATCCCACAGATCAGCGTGATCATGGGGCCGTGCGCCGGCGGCGCCGTCTACTCCCCCGCGATCACCGACTTCACCTTCATGGTCCGCGAGACCTCGCACATGTTCATCACCGGCCCCGACGTGATCAAGGCCGTGACCGGCGAGGAGGTCACGTTCGAGGAGCTCGGCGGCGCGATGACGCACGCGAGCCGTTCGGGGGTCGCGTCGTTCGTGAGCCAGGACGAGGAGGAGTGCCTCGCGATGGTGCGCCACCTGCTGTCGTACCTCCCATCGAACAACCTGGAAGACGCGCCCGCGTTCGCAGCGGTGGACGACCCCGATCGCCACGACGAGGGTCTGACGCACGTGATCCCGGACTCGGCGCGCGAGCCGTACGACATGCACGAGGTGATCCGCCGCATCGTGGACGACGGCGACTTCTTCGAGGTCTTCCCGTTCTGGGCGATGAACGTCGTGATCGGGTTCGCGCGGCTTGACGGGCGAGCCATCGGGATCGTCGCCAACCAACCCAAGGTGCTCGCCGGCACGCTCAACATCGACGCGTCCGAGAAGGCGGCGCGGTTCGTGCGGACGTGCGACGCGTTCAACATCCCGCTCGTCACGTTCGTCGACGTGCCGGGGTTCCTTCCCGGTACCGACCAGGAGTACCAGGGGATCATCCGCCACGGCGCCAAACTGCTCTACGCGTTCACCGAGGCGACAGTGCCGAGGCTCACCGTCATCACGCGCAAGGCGTACGGGGGCGCGTACCTCGTGATGAACTCGAAGCATCTACGGGCCGACGTGTCGTTCGCGTGGCCGACGGCCGAGATCGCCGTGATGGGCCCGGAGGGCGCGGTGAACGTCGTGTTCCGCAAGCAGATCGAGAAGGCCGAGGACCCGGTCGCCGCTCGCGCCGAGCTGATCCAGCAGTACCAGGCCAAGTTCGCGACGCCCTACATCGCGGCCGAACGCGGGTTCATCGACGACGTGATCGAGCCCGCCGAGACCCGGCCCCGCCTGATCAAGGCGCTCCGGATGCTCTCGACCAAGCGCGAGACGGTCCCGGCTCGCAAGCACGGGAACATCCCGTTGTGAGCGACGACCGCCGCTTCGAGCTTCCCGGCGACCTCACGCCCGACGAGGAGCGCGCGATCATCCGGGCGCTCGAGCGCTACTTCGCGCAGGAGAGCCCCCACCCCCACCCATGGGTCCTCGCGGGCCGGATCGACGCGACGGGGCTCGGCGCCCTGCAGGCCCGGCACCACACGGACATGCCGTGGCGGCGCTCCCGCGCCGTGCCCTTCGCCCGCAAGGGCGTCCCGCCGCAGGCGGGCCGCGGCGACGCGGGGTAGATGACCGCGTCGAAGACCGCCTCCGCGGTCCGGGGACGCGACGCCGCACTGGAGGCGTTCCGGGCCGAGGGATGCTCGGCCCCAAGATCGTGGAGCAACGGACCCGGCGACACCTACGGCCGGCACGCCCACGGTTTCCACAAGGTCCTGTTCTGCCTCGACGGTTCGATCACGTTCCACCTGGACGACGGCGATGTCGAGCTCGCGGCCGGCGACCGCCTGGACATCGGGTCGGACACCGAGCACGGGGCCACGGTCGGGCCGGCCGGATGCTCGTGCGTGGAGGCCTCGCGATGAGGGTCGCTGCGCACGTCGATCAGCTGTTCTTCTCCGTGCCGGGCGGCGTCGGCACCTACATCCGGAACCTGGTGCCGGCGCTCGCCGGACGCGAACCGTCGCTCGAGCTCACGCTGTTCCACGCGAGGTTCGAGACGCCCCGGCCCTCGGAGGCGTGGCCAGGAACGTGGATGGACGGGTTCGCCGAGGAGGAGCTCGACGGCTCGATCCGGAGCCTGTACCCGCGGTGGAACCTGACGGGAAGACCCGCGCTCCCGGCGTCGATCCGCTCGGCCGACCTCGTGCACGCGATGAGCGGGTCCGCGGTCCCGCCCGCGGCCGAGGGCCAGCGCCTGGTCGTCACGGTGCACGACCTGGCGTTCGACCGCTACCCGGGCCTGTTCCCGAGGGCGTGGAGAGCGATGTACCGGCTCGGGCTGCGCGCGGCCGTCCGGCGCGCGGACGCGATCGTGACGCCGTCGCGCACCACCGCCGAGGACGTGCTATCGCGGACGAAGGTCGACCCGGGCATGCTCCACGTGGTCCCCGAGGCCGCCGCTCTGCCGTCGAGCGACGTCGACGTGGGCGAGACCCTCTCGCGTCTCAAGGTGCGCCCGCCGTACGTGCTGTTCGTCGGCACGATCGAACCGAGGAAGAACCTGGTGCGGCTGGTCCGAGCCTACCGGCGCGTGGCCGCGACCGGCGTGCCGCACGCGCTGGTGCTGGCCGGTCCGCTCGGCTGGCACCACGAGAGTCTGATGCGCGAGCTCGCGCTCGAGGGTCCGGGCGAGATCGTGATGACCGGCGCCCTCGCGCCCGGCGAGCTCGACGCGGTCTACCGGGCGGCGGAGGCGTTCGTGTACCCGTCGGTGTACGAGGGGTTCGGCCTTCCGGTGCTCGAGGCGATGAGCCGCGGGGTCCCCGTCGTGGCCTCGGCGACGTCCTCGCTCCCCGAGGTCACCGGCGACGCGGCGCTCGGCGTCAACCCGCGTTCGGTGCGCGAGATCGCCGCCGCGATCACGTCGCTGGTCGGCGACGTGACCCTCGCCGAACGACTGGCCGAGGCAGGGCGCCGCCAGGCCGAACGCTTCTCGTGGGACGAGACCGCACGGATGACCCTCGAGGTGTACGAACGGGCCCTCGACGCGAAGTGAGGGCGGTCAGCCCTCGTAGTCGTAGAAGCCGCGGCCGACCTTCCGACCCAGACGTCCGGAGGTGACCATCCGCCGCAGCAGCGGCGGCGGCGCGTAGGTCGGCTCCTTGAACTCCTCGAACAGCACGTTCGCGATGAACAGGTGCGTATCGAGCCCGATCAGGTCGATCAGCCGGAGCGGCCCCATCGGATGGTTCAGACCGAGGTGCACCGCTGTGTCGATGTCCTCGCGCGTCGCGAACCCGTCCTCGAGCATCCGGATCGCGCCGTTGAGGTACGGGATCAGGAGCGCGTTGACGATGAAGCCGGCCCGATCGCGCGACTCGACCGTCGTCTTGCCGAGCACCACCCCGTACGCGCGCCCGAACGTCATCGTGTCGTCGGAGGTCGAGATCGCCCGGACGAGCTCGATCAGCCCCATCACGGGGACCGGGTTGAAGAAGTGCATCCCCAGCACCTTGTCGGGGCGCGACGTCGCGGCGCCCAGGTCGGCGATCGGGATCGAGGAGGTGTTGCTCGCCAGGATCACCTCGGGCTTGGTGACCTCGTCGAGGCGGCGGAACATCCCGACCTTGGTGTCGTGATCCTCGGTCGCGGCCTCGATCACGAGGTCCACGTCGGCCAGGTCCTGCACGTCCGTGGTCAGCGAGATGCGTCCGATCACCGCCTCACGCTCCTGGGCGTCGAGCCTGTTCCGTTCGACCGCGCGGAGCGTCGAGGTCTCGATGCGTTGCCGCCCGCGTTCGACGAGCTCGTCGCTCGTCTCGAGCACGACCGCGTTCTGCCCCGCCCGAGCCACGACCTCGGCGATCCCCGAACCCATCAGGCCGCACCCGATGATCCCGACCGTCCGAACGTCCTCTGCGCGCATCGCTCCCGCTCGCTTGTCTGGCTGCATCGTCCGGGCGTCAGCGTACAATCCAGCCGAGTCGCACCGAGGAGATCAGCGGCGTGCGTGAAGGACCTAGGCTCCGAGGCTTCCCGATCTTCGGCACGGCCGCGGCCGGGCTGGTGCTCGGGCACGCGCTCGCCTACCTGATCGCGATCCCCGACCCACATCAGCGCGTGTTCGCCCTGCAACGCACCGGCCACGCGTACCTGCCCGCGCTGGATCAGGCCGTCCTGATGCTCGTGGTCGCCGGGATGGCCGCGGTCGTGGTCCGCGCGTTCGCCCACACGGGCGACCGGCCCGACCGGCCCGAACGGTTCGGGCGGCTGGTGCGGGTCCTCGTCGTGGCACAGACCTGCGCGTTCGCCACGCAGGAGGTGCTGGAGCGTCTCGTGTCAGGCGCGCCAGTCGGTGGTCTCGCGCACGACCACATCCTGGTCACGGGGATCGCGGTGCAGATCGTCGTCGCGATCGTCGCGGCGGGGATCCTGTGGCTGTTCGCCCGGACGGCGACCCGGCTGGCGGCCGTGGTCGCGGCCCGCACCCGGCTCCCCCGCGTCCGCGTGGTGTTCGCCCTGCCGGTCACGGCACGACGGCCCCACGCCCCCCTGTTCGCCACGGCGGGCAGCGTTCGAGCACCACCCTCCTCCTGACGTCCCCTCGTCGAGCACATCCGCGCGCACGGCTCGCACGCCGTGCCGGAACGTCGGAGGTCCATCATGTGGGAACGATCCAAACGGCCTTTGTCGGCCGCCGCCCTCGTCGGGGCGTTCGTGCTGCTCTCGGCGGCACCCGCCTTCGCGCACGAGTCGCGGAAGCTCGGCCACCTCGAGATGGAGGTGGGGTGGGGAACCGAACCCGCGTTCGCGGGTGAGGTGAACAGCGTCCAGGTGCTCCTGGTCCACGACGGGCAGCCGGTCGTCGACCTGGGCGACACGCTGGACGTCGAGGTCGCGTTCGGCGATACGACGATGCCGCTGACGCTCGAACCGTTCTTCGGGGAAGGTGAGGGCACTCCTGGGGACTACCGCGCATGGTTGATCCCGACGAGCGCCGGACAGTACACGTTCCATCTCTCCGGGACCATCGACGGCGAGAACGTGGACGAGACCTTCACGTCGGGTCCCAACACCTTCGACGACGTCGAGAGCCCGCAGTCGGTCGAGTTCCCCGACCAGCAGCCGACGAGCGGGGATCTCGCGGCACGGCTCGATCGCGTCGAGCCGCGGCTCGCGAGCGCGATCGGCGACGCGCGGGCCGATGCGCAGGCCGCCGCCGACGACGCCTCGAGCGCGAAGACCTTCGGCCTGATCGGGATCCTCGTGGGCCTGATCGGTCTGGTCGTCGCGGTCGTCGCGCTGGTCTCGACGCGGCGGACGAAGGCCAGCTGAGCCCGATGCTCGCCCACGCGGGCGGCGCGCCCGAGTTCGTCTCGACGGGCCTGGTCGGCCTGGGGTTCGTGACGGGCTGGATCGGGCTCAGCCGGCTGCGCGGGCGCGGGTTCGGCTCGCTCCCGAGATGGAGCGCGATCGGGTTCGTCGCGGTGACACCGGTGATCCTCGTGGCATCCGTCGTCGTGCCCGCGCGCGTGTGGCCGCCGCCGGCGGCGATCCGGCCGACCTCGACGGCCACGATCGCGTTCGCGCTGCCGACCCCCGGCGAGACCGAAACCGGAGGGACCATCGAGGTCCGCCTGGACCTGCGGGGCGGCACGATCGTGCCGAGCTCGACCACGACGCTCACGCCCACCACCGGGCACATCCACGTGTTCGTCGACGGCGCGATCGTCTCGATGACCTACGGGAAGGACCAGCGGATCCCGATCGGCGACCTCGCGCCGGGGCCGCACCGGCTGCAGGCCGAGTTCGTGGCGGCCGACCACGCGCCCTTCGCGCCGCGGGTCACCGCGAGCGTGGTCTTCGTGAAGGAGCCCGCGTGAGGCGCATCGCGCTCGTCCTCGTCACCGTCGCCATCGCGTCGGTGTCGCTCGCGACGGCCGCGGATCCCGCGAGCGCCCACGCGGCGATCGAGTCCACCGACCCCGCCAACGGCCAGCTGCTCGAGGAGCCGCCGAGCCAGATCGTCCTCCGCTTCACCGAGCCACCCGACCTCGAGCTGACGATCGTGGGCGTCGTGAACGGTTCGGGCGCCACGGTCCCGACCGGACCACCCGAGCGGCCGCCGGGGTCGAACCGCGAGGTGCGCGTCCGCCTCGATCCCGTCCCGGACGGCGTCTACACGGTCACGTGGCGCACCGTCTCGGCCACCGATGGCCACGTGACGGCCGGGGCGTTCTCGTTCGGCGTCGGCGTCTCCCCCGGCGACGTGACGCCCGTCGAGCAGACCGGCAGCGGGACGCCGACCCCCACCGCGGGCGCGATCGCCGGCAGGTGGATGCTCTATGTGGGGCTCGTCGTGCTGTTCGGCGCCGCCGTGACCGGGCTGCTCGCGTTCGGTCCGAAGGCGAACGCCCGGCCGTGGCTCCTCGGTGCCGCGTGGGTGCTGGCGGCGCTCGGCGTTGTCGCGATGACCCTGGCCGAACGCTCGTCGGTCGGGGTCCCGCTCGGGACATTGCTCTCGTCCGAGGCGGGCGGGAAATTCGTGCTGCTCGCGGTCGCCGTCGCGATCGCCGGGGTGGCCGCGCTCGCCGCGGCGCTGAGGCCCGGGCGCGCCACCCTTACGGCGCTCGGCGTCACGGCTGCCGGCGCGATGCTCGCGCGAGCGGCGGGCGGCCACGCGGCAGGCTCCTCGGTGACCGTCGCCACGCAGTGGCTTCACTTCCTCGGGGTCGGAGCGTGGATCGGCGGGCTCGTGTGGCTGGTCGTCGGGCTCATTCGGAGACTCGAGCCGGCGCAGGTGCGGCGCTACTCGCAGCTGGCGGCGGTAGGGCTCGTGGTCGTGGTGGTCTCCGGCGTGTTGCGGTCGACGAACGAGCTCGGGTGGGGGTGGCTGCTGCACCCGTTGCAGAGCGACTACAGCACGACCCTCGTCGTGAAGCTCACGATCGTCGCGGCGCTCATCGCGCTCGGCGCGGTGAACCGGTACCGCAACGTCGCTCGGTTCGAGCAGCGTGGGCCGCGCCCGGTCCTCCGCACCGCCGGCGGCGAGCTCGCGCTCGCGGTCTGCGTGTTCGCCGCGACCGCCCTGCTCACCGGTCTCCCGCCGCAGCCGAATGCCGAGGCGCCGCACGCACCCCGGCCGCTCGTCGTGAGGGGTTCGGACTTCGCCACGACCACACGCGTCGAACTCCGGATCACCCCTGGCACCGTCGGCCCGAACGCGTTCGCCGCGAGCGTGACCGACTACGACACCGGCCAACCGGTCGACGCCCGGCGGGTCTCGTTGACGTTCGAGCTGGCGGGGCAGCCGAACGTGACCTCGACCCTCGAGCTCGAGCCGGGTCACCACGACACCTGGGAGGCCTCGGGCACCGCGCTCGCACAGCAAGGGGCGTGGACGGTTACGGTGCTGGTGGAGGGGGCGGGCAGTTCCGTCGAGGTCCCGCTCGAGGTCACACCGAAACCGCCCGACCAGCACATCGACGTCTCGCGCGTGCCCGGCCAGCCGGACCTGTACACCATCACGCTCGAGGGCGGCGTGCAGATCCAGTCCTACGTCGACCCCGGCGAGCCCGGCCGGACGAACCAGGTGCACGTGACCGCGTTCGACGCGGACGGGAAGGAGCTCCCGCTTCGCGGCGTCACGCTCACGATCCATCCGCCGGACGCGGAGCCGTTCGAACCCGAGATGCTGCGCTTCGGGCCCGGGCATCTGGCCGCGAACATCGACCTCACACCGGGGACATGGTCGTTCGACATCGCGGCGCATCCCAAGGACGGCACCGAGCTGGTGGCCTCGTTCCAGCAGACGTTCTCAGGATGAGCCGAGCGCGAAGGGAGTACGCGTGCCGAAGCACCGGATGATCGCGATCGCGATGACGATGGCCCTCGCGTTGGCCGCCTGCGTGGGCTCGGACGACGGCGGGGGGACGGGGGCGACCGCGTCCACGGGCGACCGCCCGAGCAGCACCGCCAAGCTTTCCATCGTGGCGCCGATGGTCGGCCAGGTCGTCCACGGCACGAACGTCGACCTGCGCGTGAAGCTCCAGGGTGCGAAGCTCGTCCCCGCCACCACGACCCACATCGTGCCGGACGAGGGACACCTACACGTGATCTTGGACGACACGCTGATCTCGATGACCGAGGGCCTCGAACAGACGATCCCCGACGTCGCGCCCGGCGAACACCGGATCATGGTCGAGTTCGTTGCGAGCGATCACGCGCCGTTCGACCCGCGGGTGGTCTCCGTGGTCGCGTTCGAGGTGCAGCCGTGAGCGCGCGCGTCGAGGACCCGAGGCTCGGCACTACGGAGCAAAGGGCGGCGACGATCGTCGTCCTCGTCGGAGTCGCGGTGCTCGTCCTGCGGCCGTTCGTCGACGCCGCCCCGAGCACGCGAACCGCGCTGTTCGCGGCGTCGTACCTCACGATCGGGCTGGCCTCGATCGCGGTCCCGCTGGAGCGCGACCGGGCCCGGATGGCGCCCGGTCTCGCGCTGCTGCTGGGCCTCGGGGGCGTCGTCGCGGCGGCGAGCGTCTCGGGGTCTCCGGTCCCGCTCCCGTGGAGCTCCGCCGCCCTCCCGCTCTCGGTGCTCGCGGCCGTGGCCGAGGAGGCGCTGTTCCGCCGCCTGGCTTACGGCCGGCTCGAACGGTTCGGCGCGGCCGTGGCGATCGTGGGCTCGGCGCTCCTGTTCGGGCTCGTGCACGTTCCGGCGTACGGGCTCGCCGCGCTGCCCGTCGACGTGGGGGCCGGGTTGCTCTTCGGGTGGCAGCGGTGGGCCTCGGGGACGTGGACCGTCCCGGCGGCGACCCACGCGTTCGCGAACGCCCTGGTGGTGCTCCGATGAGGCGCGCCGTTGGGCTCCTGCTAACGCTCGCGATGCTCGCGGGCGTCTCGTGCACCTCCTCCTCGCCCGACCCGATCCGGATCGGCGCGGTGTACCCGCTCTCGGGTGCCCAGGGTCCGGGAGGCGTCGACGAGTTCGACGGCGTGCGGCTCGCGGTCCAGCTCGTGAACACCGACGGTGGCGTGGGCGGGCGTCCGGTCGAGCTCGTCCCCGTCGACACCCCGAGCGCCGACGCGGCGCCCGGCGCGATCGCGCAGCTCCACGACGACGGCGTTCGCCTGGTGTTCGGGAGCTACGGGAGCACGATCTCGGAGCCGGCCGCCGAGGCGTCCGCGCGACGGGACATGCTGTTCTGGGAGACCGGTGCGGTCGGCGAGATGACCGGCCGCGGCGCCGGCGAGCTGGTGTTCCGCGTCGCGCCCTCGGGCGCGATCCTCGGTCGGAACGCGATCGCGTTCACCGCCGACGAGTACGCCCCGGTGCTCGACGTCGACCCGTCGAGGCTCCGGTATGCGGTCACGTTCGTGGACGACGCGTACGGCCGAGCGGTGGCGCAGGGCGCGCTCGACGAACTCGCGACGCGCGGCTACGACGTCGTCGGGAAGTTCGGGTACGACCCGCGGGACGTGAACATGCACGCGTTCGTCCACGACTTGGCCCGGAGCCGGCCCGACGTCGTCTTCGTCTCCGCGTACCTGCACGACGCGATCGCGATGCGGCGCGAGATGGTGCGGCAGGGGCTCGACGTCCTCGTGGGGATCGGAACGTCCTCGAGCTACTGCATGCCCAAGTTTGGCTCGACGCTCGGGAAGGACGCGGTCGGGCTGTTCGCCTCGGACAAGCCGGCCTCCGGTGCGCTGAACGTCGAGGGCCTCACCCCCGACGGCCGGGCGCTGCTCGAACGCGCGCAGGCGGCCTACGCCGACCGATTCGGCGGCACGATGACCGCCGCAGCGCTGGCGGGCTTCTCGGGCGCGTGGGCGTTGCTGCACGACGTGCTCTCCACCGTCGCGCAGCCGACCCCGGCGGCGATCGCCACCGCCGCGAACGCCGTCGACCTGCCGCAGGGCTCGCTGCCCAACGGAAGCGGGTTGAAGTTCGGCGAGCCCGGCACCGTGACGGCGGGCGCGAACGTCCTCGCGAGCAGCGTGGTGTGGCAGTGGCAGGCGCCCGGCGAGTACGCAGTGGTCTGGCCGCCGCGATACGCGACCAGTCCGATCGAGCGGCTCGACCCGCTGCCGTGAGCACCCGTTCTCGGGCGCTGGGCGCCGGTCTCGCGATCGCCGTGGTCTACGCTGTGACGGCGCTGTGGTCCGGATACCTCAGCCCGCTCGCGCGGCGCCCGCTCCTGGACGGGCTCGCGCCCCCGACGGCGTACCGATGGGTGCGGCCGCCCCCCGAGCTGGCGGCGACCAACCAGAAGCCCGCGCCCGGCACCTTCGCGGTGGAGCTCGGGAAGGACGGCAGCAAGACGGCGGTGGTCACCACCGACGACGCACAGGTCACGGTGATCCTGCCCGCGGGATCGTTCGCGAGCGCCGAAGGCCAGCGCTCGGTCGAGGTGACCGTCGAACCCCTCGCGGGCGCGATCGCCCACCCGGACGAACCGCTCCACGTCGTGGGGAACGTCTATCTGCTCGACGCGACGTATCGGCCCTCGGGCGACGTGGCCAAGCTCGCGAACCTCGCCACCGTGGTCCTCGTGTACCCGCTGCTCGCGAACGACCACGGCAGCCACTCGATCATCTCGTCGAAGTCCGGCGATCGGTGGCAGGCACTGAAGACGGACGACCTGCCGAGCATCCAGCAGGCGGGTGCGGACATCCGCGAGCTGGGCTACGTCTCGGTGGCGGGGCAGCCGGCCTCGCCGACCACCGGGACCGGGGGCTCCGGGGGCGGGTCGTCCGCGGCCACGATCGCGATCGTGGCCGGGCTGATCGTCCTCGCGGTCGTCGCGGCCGTGCTGCTGCGGAGGGGATCAGCGTCGCGCGAGGGCGAGGCACGGCGCCGGCGCTAGCAGACCGCCGACAGGAGCGGGAACGGGTTCACCGCGTCGCCGATCACGCTGTAGCCGTACGGGCTCGACGGCCAGTTCGACGGGATCACGTTCGGATGCCACTCGAAGTGATCGTGCGGTGTCGAGGTGTCGCCGGTCGCGCCCACGTACCCGATCACGTCGCCGGCGGAGACGTTCCCCGTGAACCCGGGTTCCACGAGGTGGGCGTTGTACGTGTAGCCGAGGTCGCCGTACACGTCGACCGAGTTGCCGCCCAGGATGTTGTAGCCGGCCTGCGCGAACCCGTCGAAGGTCGCGTAGATCGGCGTCCCCTGCGGGGCGAGGATGTCGTCGCCGGCATGCGGGTGGTAACCGCCCGCGAACCGCGGCGCCCCGAACCCGTCGTAGACCGCATGCGGCTGCCCGACCGGGCAGACCTTCAGGATCGCTCCGGCGTGGAAGTCCAGACCCGTGAGCGCGGCGAGCTCCTGCTGATACTGCTTCTCGAGCTTCTTCACGAGCTCCTCCGCCCGCGCCATCTTCGAGTTCAGGTCGTCGAGCGCGGCCTGTTGCTCAGCGAGCTTGGCCTTGAGCGCGGCCTCCGCCGCCTGGACCTTCTGGAGCGCCCGCGCCGCGCGCTCCTGGAGCTGCCGCTGCTCGTCCTTGCGAGCCGCCAGGGTGTTGCGGACGTTCTGCACCTTCGTCGCGAGGTCGGCGTCCTCCTGGCTCAAGGCGTTCACGTACTCCATCCGGGCGGAGAGGTCGGCGATCGAGCTGGCGCCGAGCAGGAACTCCAGACCCGAGGCGGGGCCCGAGATGTAGGCGTCCCTGGCGCGCTGCTCCAGATCGTCCCGCAGACCCTGGTACTGCACCTGCGCGTCGGTCAGCGCGGCCCGCGTGTCCTGGAGTTCGGCCGTGATCTGCTGCCACTCGCCGTACGCGGCCTCCTTGCGTTCGGCGATCCGCTGGGCCTCGAGCAGGAGCGTGCTGACCACCCGCTGCTGCGACTCGATCTCTCCCTTGAGCTGCTCGAACTCCGCCTTGGCGTCCTCGAGCTTCTGCTTGGTGCTCGGTTCGGCGAGCGCGACCTGCGCGGCCGACGTCAGGAGCGCCAGCGCCGCCACCACCGCGAGGGCGCGACGGAACACGACGGGCGAACCTGAGTGATTTTCGGCCATTGGGGAGGACCTTCCTAACGGACGGCCGAGCGGGGTGTCAACCGTGCCCGCTCGAACCCCTCGTTGCAACCATCCTCGGCGGCCTTCTCCGGCCGCTCGAGACACGGCACGATCGTGCCTGGGACCGCCTACAGCTCCGTCCCCGGCAGGCCGAGCGCCCGTGCGATCAGCAACCTTTGGATCTCGCTTGTGCCCTCGCCGATCTCGAGCACCTTGGCGTCGCGGTAGAAACGAGCCACCGGGAAGTCCTCCACGAACCCGTAGCCGCCGTGGACCTGCACGGCCTCCCGCGCGCTCGAGACCGCGACCTCGCTCGCGAACAGCTTGGCGATCGACGCCTCGGTGGCGAACGGCCGCCCACGGTCGCGGAGCCACGCCGCCCGCTGGTACGCGAGCCGGGCGGTCTCGACCCCCACCCGCATGTCGGCGATCTTGAACTGCAGCGCCTCGAACGCCCCGATCGGCCGCCCGAACGCCTCCCGCTCGCTCGCGTACCGAACGCTCTCCTCCAGGCATCCGCGCGCGAGCCCCACCGACAGTGCCGCGATCGCGACGCGGCCGTCGGCGAGCGTCTCGAGGAACTGCGCGTACCCGCGTCCGCGTCCGCCGAGCAGATGATCCGCCGGGACGCGACACCCCTCGAAGGAGACCTCGTGGGTGTCGCTCGCCCGCCAGCCGACCTTGCGGTAGCTCGGTCCCACCGCGAGCCCGGGCGTCCCGACCGGCACGACGATCGTCGACACGTCGCCGTCGTCCGCCGCCTCGTCGAGTGCCGCGACGATGACCACCGACGTCAGCGGCGTCCCCGAGTTCGTGATGAAGGCCTTCGAGCCGTCGATCACCCACCCGTCGCCGTCGAGCTTCGCGGTCGTGCGGATCGCGCGGGCGTCCGAGCCGCCGCCGGGTTCGGTGAGCGCGAACGCGCCGATCGCCTCGCCCCGCGCCATCGGGACGAGCCACCGCTCCTGCTGCTCGTCGGTGCCGAACCGGAACATCGGGTTCGCGGCCAGCCCCACGGCCGCCTCGAGCGTGATCCCGAGCGACTGGTCGTATCGCCCGATCTCCTCGAGGCACAGGCAGAACGAGAGCAGGTCGCCCCCTTGCCCGCCGACCTCCTCGGGGAACGGGATCCCGAACAGCCCGAGCTCGGCGGCGCGCTTGACAACCTCGGTGGGGAACTCCTCGCGCTCGTCCGCCTCGGCCGCGGCGGGCGCCACGACCTCCTCGGCGAACGCGCGCACCGCGGTCCGTAGCTCGTCCTGCTCCGGCGTGAGGTCGAAGTCCACGGCTCGAAGCCTAGCGGTCAGACCTCCGAAATCACCGAACGATCCGAGACCAGCTCCGGCTCGCGGAACGCCTGGAGCATCTGGGTGCGTTCGAGCAGCTCCCGGGCGCGCTCGACCTCCTCCTCGCCCCCGGCGGGCTCGACGCCGAAGACCTGCGAGATCCACCACACCCGCGTCGCGACGTCCTTGTCCGAACCCTCGTCGCGCTCGTAGCGCAAGATCGCGATCGCACGTTCGAGCGCCGCGTCCCGCTCGCCCTCGGCCAGCAGGATCTCGACGTCGGCGTAGTCGAGCCAGTCCTCGCCCGCGGCGGTGTGGACGTTCGCGACCGAGTCGACCTCCTCCAGGACCCGGCGGGCCGAACCCGGGTCGCCCGCGTTGACGAGCGCCCGGGCGAGCGCGCTCGCGGTCCACGTGATGATGCTCCGCTCCTTCAGCTCGCGGCACAGCCGGTACGCCTCGCGGAGATCCTTCACGGCGTCCTCGGCCCGGCCGGCGAGCCGTCGCGCGATGCCGCGCGACGTGAGCGCGCTCGCGAGCTCCCAGCGCGCGCCCAGCTCGCGGAACGCGTCGATCGAGCGATCCATGTGCGCCTCCGCATCCTCCAGCCGCATCATGTGGCGCATCGAGCCGCCGACCGCCTCGTGCGCCACCGCGAGCGAGAAGCGGTCTCCGCTCGTCTCGGCGACCGCAAGCGCCTCCGCCGCGAGCCGGAGCGACGACTCCTCGTCGCCCTCGTCGCTCTCGAGCGTCGAGAGGCCGACGAGCGACCGGGCCTCTGACCAGCGGTCGCCCTCGGGGTTCGCGCGCGCGGTGTCGAGCGCTTCCTGGAACATCCCGCGTGCGGTGTCGATCTCCTGCCGGAAGTACGGGGCCCACGCGGCGACGAGCAGCGTCCGCGCCAGCGTCCACGGATCCCCGAGCCCGCGCGCCGCGTCGAGCGCGTCGTCGAGCAGCTCGGCCGCGCGCTTGGCGTCGCCCCGGATCGAGAGCTCGATGTCGCCGAGGAACCGCGAGGCTTGCGCCCGGACCGCGAGATCGCCGTCGCCGAGCTTCAGCGCGCGTTCGAGCACCGGGACCGCGGGCTCGAACTCGCCGAGCCAGTAGCGGATCTCGCCGAGGCTCGCGAGGATCCACGCTTCGCGGAGCCCCCACCCGCGTTCGGGGCCGGCGAGCTCCAGCGCGCGCCGGTAGTCGTCCTCGGCCGCCTTCATGTTCGGACCTTCGCGCGCGATGTCGCCGGCGTGAGCGAGCGCGTTGACCGCGCGTTCGGCGAGCGTCCGGTCGCGCGGGTTGAGGTCGAGCGCGGCGAGGGCCGCCTGCTCGAGGTGGAACGCGATCGCGCGCGGGCGCCGGGCCGCGGTCTCCGGGTTGCCCGAGAGCCCGTCGGCCACCAGCAGGTGCAAGCGCTGGCGCTCGCGCTTGGGGAGGCTTTCGTACGCGACGTCGCGCACCATGCCGTGGCTGAAGCGCCAAAGCTCGGGCCGGTCGCCGTCGTGCTCGAGCAGCTCCTCCTCCTCGAGCTGTGCGAGCGCCTCGGCGTTCGGCTCGGCGACCAGGTCGAGCTCGCCGAGCGTGAACGAGGACCGGGCGAACACCGAGGCCTTACGGATCAGGTCCCGACCCTGCGGCGAGAGGTGGTCGATCCGGGCCGCGATCACGGCCTGCACGGTCGGCGGCAGCAGCGCCGGCGGCAGCGGCCCGGTGTCGGCCGAAACCCCCTTCCCCTGGTGCAGCAGCATCCCGGTCGTCTCGATGATGAAGAACGGGTTCCCTCCGGCGTGCCGCGCGATCCGCTGGGCGTACGCCTCGTCGAGCCCCTCGCCCGCGTCCCGCGCGAGCTGCGTGGAGTCGTCGAGCGAGAGCGTCTCCATGTAGAGGTTGACCGAGTTGCCGCGGCCGCCGCCCCAACCGGGGTGGTCGTCCAACAGGGAGTACCGGGCGGCGCACACGACGAGCAGCGGGATGCCGTCGGCCTCGCGCACCAGCTCCTCGACGAGCTCGAGCATCGGCGTCTGCGCGGCCTGCAGGTCCTCGAGCACCACGACGACCGGTCCACGGCTCGCGAACCCGCGCAGGAGGGCGAGGAGGCCCGAACGGATCTCGGCGACGCGGTATCGCTTCTCGTCCCGGGCCTCGCCGCCGATGCCGAGCGCGATGCACAGCCGTTCGACGATCTGCCGCGCCTCATCGGGCGAGGTGCATTCGAGGACGAACTCCTCGAGCCGCGCCCTGAGCGCCTCCGGTGGCGCGTGCGCTGCCTCCCCCATCTCGTGCAGGAGGATCTGGGCGAGGGGTCCGAACATCACGTCCTCCTCGAAAGGACTGGCCCGGCCCTTCAGGACCCTCGTCTCCTCGGGCAGCCCCGCGACGAACTCGTCGGCGACACGGCTCTTGCCGATCCCCGCCTCCCCGAACAGCGTCACCAGGTGGCCGCGGCGCGTCTCGCGCGCGCCGTCGAAAGCGTCCTGCAGCAATCGCAGCTCGCGTTTGCGGTTCACGAGTGGGATCGTCTTGCGCCCCGAGCCGGGCTGTAGGGCCGCGACCGGCCAGGCGCGCGCCTCGTCCTCGAACCCCTTCGCCTCGACCTCGCGCATCGGTCCGTACTGGACCTGCGACAGGGAGAGGAGGTAGCTGGTTTCGGAGACGAGCACGGTGCCCGGGTCGGCGGCCTGCTGCAGCCTCGCCGCCATGTTCACCGTGGCGCCGTAGAGCAGGCCCTGTTCGGACGCCTCGCTCCCGATCGCGACGGGACCCGTGTGGATGCCCACGCGGACCCGGAGCGGGACCGGCAGCCCGATCTCCTGTCCGAGACGACCGACCCGTTCGACCAGCTGGAGCCCGGCGCGCACCGCGCGGAGCGCGTCGTCGTCGTGCGTGTGCTGCAGGCCGAACACCCCGACGACGGCATCCCCGGCGAAGTTGTAGGCGCGGCCGCGGAGCGACTCGAGCTCCTCGGCGACCATGCGGTAGTAGCGGGTCAGGACCTCGCGGTAGCGCTCGGGATCGATCTGGCTCGAGATCTGGGTCGACCCCACCAGGTCGACGAAGATCACCGTGACGAACTTGCGCTCCTCCGGCGGCGGCGCCCCAACGGGGTAGCCGCAGTTCGGGCAGAAGCGAGCCTCATCCGGCAGGGGAAGCCCGCATCGTTCACACGTCAGGGTCGCCACGCGCAGAGTTTACGAGGGCGTGATGACGCCTCTCCGCGAGAGCGGCGACTACCCGCCGACCCGGAACCCCTCGATGTCGAGGACCGAGCCCGTCCGTTGGGTGTCGGGCCTGACGACGACCTCGACGCGTTCGCCGATCTCGAGCGGCTCCTCGCTGGGTTCGAGCACCCGATGGATCACCACCGCATCCGCACCGTCGAGCCGCACGGCTCCGATGGTTCGAGGGCTCTCCAGGGGCTCACCCTCGATCCCGACGAACACGATCGTGAACGACACGAGCTCGCCGCCGGGGCCGACCTCGGTGTCCGCCGCGAGCTCCGCGAAGCAGCGTTCGCAGAACAGTCGCGCGGGGACGTACGTGTACGAGCAATGCTCGCACCTCGAACCCAACAGGACGCCCCGATCCTTCAACGCCGTGAAGAACGCGTCGCCCGCGACGCCCGGGGTGTACCGGTGGCGGACGGGCATATCGCCGTCCCAACGCCGGATCTCCTCAGGCCGCGCGATCTTCTCGAGCATCAGCCGTCCGTCCTCGGCCTGAAGTACGCGATATCCAGGATCGAGCCCGTGCGTTCGCCGACCGGCTTCCACACGGCCTCCACCTTCATGCCGATCGTGACCTCGTCGGGCTTCACCTCGCCGAGGGTGTGGAGGAACCCGCCGTTCGAGCCGTCGATCGAGATCACCGCGGGGAGCTCGGGTTCGTCGAGCGGCTGCATGTCCCAGCGGACGTTGCAGATCGAGAACGTCTGCACGACGCCGGTGTTCTCGACCTGCACCCAGGCGTCGGTTCCGCGGAAATCGCGCTCGCAGAACATCCGCGGTGGCACGAGCACCCGATGGCAGACGCGGCACTCGCGGCCGAGGATCTTCCCTTCGCGGAGCCCATCGAGGAACCGGCCGATCGCGACCCCCGCGTCCCACGCGTACTTCGCGCCGATCTCGTCCTCGACGGCGCCCGTCGCCGAACGGAACTCGGCGTCCGAGAGCGACGTCGCCGGGGTCGCGGCTGGCGGGGTCGCGGCTGGCGGGGTCTCGAGCTGGGTGGCCGTGGTCGGCGGGCCGCCCTCGCGGCCCATCACGACGACCGTGCCGACCTGCATCAGGTCGCCCCAGGCCTGCGCGACGCCGCGTTCGGGCGTCCCTGGCACCTGGCGCGCGCCGGCCTCGCCGCGGAGCTGCCAGAACAGCTCGGCGAGCTTCATCAGGCCGGCCGCCGCGATCGGGTTGCCGACGCCGAGCAGGCCGCCGCTCGGACACGAGGGCAGGTCGCCCTTGCGGTCGAGGACGCCGTCGCGGGCCGCCTCGGGCGCCTTCCCCTTGTCGAACAGCAAGAGCCCCTCGAGGTGGTGCAACTCCTTGTAGTCGAACGGGTCATAGGGCTCGGCGACGTGGATCTGCTTGCGCGGCTCGGTCACGCCGGCCATCCCGTACGCCATGCGGGCGGCGTTCGCGACGTACTCGGGGAACACCAGGTCCCGGTTGGTCCAGTACGCGGTGTCGAGGTTCCACCCGACGCCCTGGATCCAGACGGGGTCGCTCGTGATCTGCTTGGCGGCCTCCTCGCTCGCGACGACGATCGCGACCGCGCCGTCGCTGATCGGCGAGACGTCCAGGCGCTGCACCGGCCACGCGAGCGTCTCTGAGGCGAGCACGTCCTCGATCGTGATGTCGGCCTGCCCGAGCAGCGCCGCCGGGTGGTCGGCCGCGTTCCGCTTGTTCTTCACGGCGACCGCCGCGATGTCGCGCTTGTCGATGCCGTGCACCGTCATGTAGCGGTTCATCTCGAGCGCGAAGATCCAGAGCAGGTTCGGCCCCAGGGGGCGTTCGAGGATGTTGTCGAAGATCGTGAGGAACGCGCCCTGTGGGTGCGGTTGGGTCGAGGACATCTTCTCCTCGGCCACGGCGAGCACGACGTCGGCCATCCCGCTCGCGACCGTGTAGTACGCCTGGATCGCGGTGAACACGCCGCTGCCGCCGCCCACGTACGTGCGCATGTAGGGCCGCCCGAACGCGCCCGCGCCGTCGGACAGGTACTCCCCCTTCATGTGCACGCCGTCGAACGCATCGGGCGCGCTCGTCAGACACACGGCGTCGATCCGGTCGAGCGGCAGCTCGCACGACGCGAGCGCCTCGCGCGAGGCCTCCCACGCGAGCTCCTTGCCGGTCTCCTGCGCGCGCCGGACGAACTTCGTCATCCCGGCGCCGACGACCGCGACCCGCCGCGCCATCAGATGACCCCGCCGGGGAACGCGTCGTCGGTCACGTACTCGATCAGCTGCATGGAGTTCCCGTCGGGGTCCGCGAACGACGCGTACCGCGCGATCCCCGGCACCTCGCCCAGGTGCTCCTCGAACACGACGCCCCGCTGCTCGAGCGCGGTCTTGGCGAGGTCGAGGTCGTCGACGCGGAACACCGCCGTGCCGCCGTGCTGCGTGGTCCCGCCGCGGGCGCCGTGGAGCCCGATCCGGATCGAGCCCGCGTCGAGCTCGGCCCACTCGTCGCCATGGCGGCTGTTGACGTCGAGACCGAGCCCATCGCGGTAGAAGACGACCGCCCGGTCCATGTCGGAGACCCAGAACCACACGTGGTCGACGCCGTCGAGCTTCATCCGCCGGCCCCCTCGTCGTTCGCGAGCACGACCACGGCGGCCGAGGTCGAGGGCGCGCTGCGCGCGGACTGCGCGACCGCGACGTACGCCTCGTCGACCTGGCGTTCGCCGGCCTCGGCGCGGAGCTGCTCGACGCACTCGAGCAGCCGGACGAGCCCGTTCGCCTCGAACAGGTTCCCCTGACCGAGCGAGCCGCCCGAGACGTTGACCGGCAGGTCGCCCCCGGGTTCGAGCTCGCCCGCCTCGAGCAGCTGCGCGAGCTCGGACGCCTCGCCGAACCCGAGCGCCTCGAGGTGGAGCAGCTCCTTGTAGGCGAAGGTGTCGTCCACCTCGGCCAGGTCGATCTCCTCCTGCGGGTCGGCGATCTCGGCCTGTCGGTACGCGGACTCGGCGGCCTTGGTCACCGGTTCGGTCTCGCCCCACGTCCGGCTCTCCAGCGACGGGCTGCCCGAGGACCAGCCCGCGCCGAGCAGCCACACGGGTCCCTCGGTCAGCTCTCGGGCGCGGTCCTCCGCCGCGAGGACGACAACCACGCAGCCGTCGGCCCGTTCGGCGACCTCGAGCGTCTTGAGCGGCCACGCGACCGGGCTCGAGCCGTCCACGTCGTCGGCGTCGAGGTCGGCCGGGTACGCCGCCCGCGGGTTGTCGAGCGCGTTGGAGCGGTTCTTGGCCGCGACCATCGAGCAGTGCTCCTCGGACAGGCCCGTGCGTTCGAGGAACGCGTTCATGTCGAGCCCCGCGACCGCCAGCGTCGGGAACCGGAGCGGGCGGTTCAGCACCGGGTCGAGCGCGAACGCCTCGATCGCGCCGAGCGTCCGCACGTCCGAGACCTTGCTGTGCGCCTCGACCGCCACGATCGACGCGAGGCCCGACCCGATCAGCATCATCCCCGTCGCCACGCCGAACAGCCCGTCCGCCGCCACGGTCTGCACCGGCCGCTGCGTCGCGCCGAGCTGGTCCGGAACGTACTCGTCGAAGATCGAGGTGCCCTCGAGGAAGTCCTCCGAGCAGCAGACGAACGAGTCGATCTCGGTCCGGGGATCCACGCCGGCGTCGTGGTAGGCGCGCGTCGCCGCCTCGAACATCAGCTCCTTGTAAGAGATCCCGGCGGTGACGGGCGCGAACCCCGCGTGTCCCACGCCGACG
>Ga0207643_10000696_pt1 | contig 20944 bp, 20 predicted proteins | sample KBSMisM62_FD_184313 | JGI IMG/M metagenome (GOLD analysis project Ga0207643, IMG submission 184313) | Miscanthus rhizosphere microbial communities from Kellogg Biological Station, Michigan, USA - KBS Miscanthus M6-2 (SPAdes) (version 2) | ecosystem: Host-associated > Plants > Roots >...
AAAACCCAATCAGCTTGGGTTACCTCATCAGCCAGTCGGAACGATTGCACATGTGAAATCGGGTTTTCCGCTGTAAATCGTTCATTTGGTTATGAACGACAAGCGGAAAGCAGCAACGGTTAGATCAGTACCACTCCTTGGTGGTGATCCCGTCGGGTGTTCAAGCGATCAGCGAAGGCCGGTCGGCCGCAAACCTAACCCAGCAAGGCCCGCAGCTTCGCAACTGCACTATCCGGTGTGGTCAGTATCGGCTTGGACGTTAGCTTCGCAGCGAGCGCTTTCGCCGGCGCCATCGAAAACTGCGCGAGCGCAATGACGTCGCAGCCATTCTGGTTTCCAACGGATGCTGCAATCAGCTCGTTGTGCTCGTCCGGACGATGGGCGAGCAGCGCATCCAGCGCACCTTCGACGAGCTGCGGTTTCAAGTTGACCTTCGTGCCTTTCGCCTGCGCGCAACTCTCGATCTCGGCCACCATCGAAGGCAGCGATGGCGCAAAGGTGGCGAGCAGGCTGACGGTTCCGTCCCTTGCAACCAGCTCTTCGTACATCGCTTCGTTGGGTTTCAACACCGGAATCGAAACCTGCCGCCGGCATTCTTCGATGGCGACGCCGAACGCCGAGCACGTGAACAGAATCGCGTTTGCTGACGCCTTCACGCAGTACTGGCCGATGTGCACGAAGCGGTCGATCATGGCGTCGGTGAGGCGGCCGTCTTCGGCAAGACCGGTCATCAGCCCGTCTTCGAGCAGGTTGACGATGCGCGCCTCGGGCCAGTTCGCGCGAAAACTTGCAGTGATCGGCGGCATGGCCACATCCGCGGCGTGTATGAGATAAATCTTGGGCGGCTTCTTCATTTACTAAAGTTAAGGATTTTGCTGGTTAAAAGTTGAGATTGGGCTCACGTAGCGTTTGCACTTGCGGCAGCGCCATCAGCGCTGCGGCGATTCTTGCGCCAGCCCGCCGGCGGCATTCCAAATTCGCGTTTGAACGCGCGATTGAACGCGGCTTCGGATTCGTAGCCGACCTGTTCGGCAACCGCCGCCAGCGATTTGCGCTCGCTCATGAGTTCCTGCGCGGTGGAGGTGGGGAAATGCCTAGGTACGACGAGACGAAGGTGGCGCCCGCCGCGGCGCCGGGGCCGAAACGGTCGAGCCGGAACGGGGTCGAGTTGACCGGCGTCCGGGACCCGGTCACGAGCGCCGCCACCATCTCACCGACCGCCGGCGAGAGCTTGAACCCATGGCCCGACATGCCGGCCGCGATCCAGAAGCCGTGCACGGGAGATTGATCGAGGATTGGCATCCAGTCCGGCGTAATGTCGAACGCACCGGCATATCCTCCGCTGAAGCGAGCGTCGGCCAGCCTCGGCAGCGCCCGCGCGGTGCGGGCGAGCACCGCTTCCGCCTCGTCGAAGCCGGCCTCGCTGCCGAGGAGCTCCGGGTCCATCGGATGCTGGGTCTCGTCGTCGGTCAGGGAGCCGGTCATGGTCAGGCCGCCGGTCTCGGGCCGGACGTAGCTGCCACCGGCCAGGTCGAGGTACACGGGATGGTCGCGCCCGAAGCCGGCATCGCGCGCGACCAGGAAGACGGGGTGACGGCCGATCACGATGGGCAGCTCGACCTGAACCAGCCGCGCGACCTGCGGGGCCCACAGGCCGGCCGCGTTGATCACGACCGGCGCATCGATCGTGTCGCCCGCTGCGGTATTCACCCCCACAATGCGCCCTCTCTCGTGCCGGATCCGCACCACCTCCGCTCCCTGCTCGATCACGGCCCCCCGCCGCCGCGCCGCGGCCGCGAAGCCCGCCGTCACCGCCGCCGGGTCACCGTACCCCGAGCCCGGCTCCCACAGGAGGCCTCCCAGGCCGCTCGTGTCGATGCGCGATTCGATGCGGTCCAGATCACCCGGCTCCACGATCTCGGCCCGGATCCCGATGTCCCGCTGGATCTCGAGCGTCCGCTCGAGCGTCGATCGCATGGCGGGCGAGACCCCGATGAGGGCGCCGGTCCGGACGAAGCCCGCCTCTCCCCCGACGACTTCCCCGAACCGCTCGAAGACCGCGAGGGAGCGCAGCACCATCTGGCTCGTCTCGCGGGTGGGGTAGAGCTGCCGGATGATGCCGACCGACCGGCCGGTGCCGCCGGCCCCGAGGAACTTCCGCTCGAGCACGACGACGTGCTTGACGCCGAGCCCGGCGAGATGGAAGGCGATGGAGACCCCGGTGACCCCGCCCCCGACGATGACCGCGTCGGCCGTCCTCATCGGGTGCCGGCCAGGGCCTCTGCCTCGTCGGGGGACAGGAGCCGCGCCGGGTCTCCGCTCGCGAGCTCGCCCTCGCGTAGCACGCGCGCGTAGACGCGGCCGCTACCAGGATGCCGCGTCTGCGACACGCGGGCGTGGTCTCGATCGCGGAAGGAGCCGGTGATCTTCGAGCAGGGCGCGGTGTAGCCGGTGATCTGGACCACGACGTCGCCGCCGAGCTGGAGGTAGGCCCCGGGCACCACCGCGCTCCACTGCAGTCCCTCGACGGTCAGGTTCTCCCCGATGCTCCCCGGAGAGATCGGATGTCCCTGGGCCTGGAGGGCCCGGATGCGCTCGAGCGAGAAGAGGCAGAGCGCTCGCTCGGGTCCTCCGTGGAGCCGCCGGTTGCGCTGGATGTCGCCCTCGAGGCCGAGCGTGGTGACCCGGGCGGCCGGCACCGCGCGCTTCGGGACCCCGCCGGCCGACATGCTGATCTGGGCGACGCGCGCGTGGTCGCTCATGACCCCACGCCGCACGCTCACGCGGCGGCGCGCCTGATCATCCGCCTCACCGTCGCCTCCAGCACGACCTCGCCGCGCTGATTGGTCACCTCGTGCCGATAGGTGACGATGCCGCGATCCGACTTCTTGGTCTCACGCTTGTCGGTGATGGTGACGCCCACCCTCAGGGTGTCACCCTCCAGTACCGGCGACACGATGCGGATCTCCCCCCCGAGGTACGACATGCCGGTGCCGTGGATGAGGCCGGTCTGCATGATGAGTCCTTCCGAGAGCGCGAAGGTCATGGCTCCGGGCGCGGCCCGGCCCTTGAACACCGACTCCGTGGCCACGTACTCCATGTCCATGAAGAGCGGCTCGTTGAAGCCGCACAGGTTCACGAAGGCGCAGATGTCGGCTTCCGAGACGGTGCGGCCCAAGGTCTGGTAGGTGGCGCCGACGGTGTGCTCCTCGTAGGTGAGTCCTCGCGTCTTCACGTGTTCCTCCGGATCAGGCCTCGCCCAGGTAGGCGCGGCGCACCTCGGGGTTGTCGGCCAGCTCGCGCGCGGCGCCCTCGAGCGGCAGCCGCCCGGTCTCCAGCACGTAGCCGCGCTCCGCGATCGACAGGGCCATGGCCGCGTTCTGTTCCACGAGCAGGATCGTCATGCCCTCGCGGTTGATGGCGAGCACCGTCTCGAAGATCTGCTCCACCAGAACCGGGGCCAATCCCATGGACGGCTCGTCCAGCAGGAGCAGACGGGGCCGCGCCATGAGGGCGCGTCCGATCGCGAGCATCTGCTGCTCCCCGCCGGAGAGGGTGCCGGCCACCTGCGAGCGGCGCTCCTTGAGCCGGGGAAAGATCGTGAACACGTGGTCCATGTCACGGGCCACCTCCCCGTCACCGCGGGTGTAGGCGCCCATCTCGAGGTTCTCGACCACGCTCAGACGATTGAAGATCCGCCGCCCCTCCGGCACGTGGGTGATGCCCTTCAGCACGATGTCGTGGGCCGCGACCCCCACCAGGGAGTGGCCCTCGAAGCGCACGTCGCCCTGCCGGGGGGAGAGAAGACCGGAGAGGGTGCGCAGGGTGGTGGTCTTGCCCGCCCCGTTGTTGCCGAGCAGGGTGACGATCTCGCCCTTGCTCACCTGAAACGAGATGCCCTTGAGCGCGTGGATCTCGCCGTAGTAGACGTGGAGATCGGTCACCTCAAGCATGGCCACCCCCCGCGATGCCCGCACCCGGCGTCCACTTGCGGCGCCCGAGATAGGCCTCGATCACGCGCGGGTTCCGCTGCACGTCCCCCGGTCGCCCCTCCGCGATCTTCTCGCCGTAGTCGAGCACCGTGACGTGGTCGGAGACCTCCATCACCACCCGCATGTTGTGCTCGATGAGGAGCAGGGTGAGCTGGCGCTCCTCCACCAGGCGCCGGAGCAGGGCCATGAGGCTGCGCGCCTCGCCCTGGGTCATGCCCGCGGTCGGCTCGTCCAGCAGGAGCAGTGACGGGTTCGAGGCCAGAGCGCGGGCCAGCTCGAGCCGGCGCTGCTCGCCGTACGGCAGGTTGCGGGCCAGCTCGTTGGCCTTGTCGCGCAGACCGGCCACTCCCAGCAGATCGGCCCCCTGCTCCCACTGCCGTCGCTCGTGCTCGCGCCAGCGAGCGTTCCGCGTGATCACGTCCAAGAAGGTCAGGGGCACGCGGCTATGCATGCCCACCAGCACGTTCTCGATCGCGGTCATGCGCGAGAAGAGGCGGATGTTCTGGAACGTGCGGCAGATTCCCAGCGCGGTGATCTGGTCCGGACGGCGCCCCTGGACCGCGGTGCCGCGGAACAGGACGGTGCCCTCCTCCGGAACGTAGATGCCGGTGAACACGTTGAAGAAGGTGGTCTTGCCCGCTCCGTTGGGCCCGATGATCGACGCGATGTGCCCTTCCTCGAGGGCGAAGTCCACCGCGTTCAGGGCGGTGAGGCCCCCGAACCGCTTGCTGATCCCGCGGGCCTCGAGCAGCGTCATCGGCGCTCTTCCTCGAGCTCCCGGTGTCGGCGCTTGGCGGGCAGGATGCCCTGCGGCCGGAAGATCATCATCAACACCAGGATGAGGCCGAAGATCATCCGCTCGTACTTGGCGGGCTCGAGCTGGGTGGGCAGGTTGGTGAGGTTGTAGCCGAGGATCACGGTGCCCGCGTTACGCAGCTCGTTCAGCCAGAGGGAGAGGCCCTTCAGGACCTGCAGGTTCAGGATGGTGACCACCGCGGCCCCGAGGATCGCGCCCGGGATCGAGCCCATCCCGCCCAGGATGATCATCGCCAGCACCCCGATCGATTCCATGAACGTGAACGACTCGGGGTTGATGAAGATCTGCTTCGCGGAGAAGAGGACCCCGACCGTGCCCGCGAACGAGGCCCCGCAGGCGAAGGCGAGAAGCTTCATGCGGACCAGCGGCACGCCCATGGCCTGGGCCGCGGTCTGGTCCTCGCGGATCGCCTCCCAGGCCCGCCCGATGTGCGAGTCCTCCAGCCGCCGGTTGGCCAGCACCGTCACCCCCACGATCAGGAGCACGAGCGCGTAGAGGTACAGCGGATAGATCACGTTCGGGTTCGGGTCGATCCCGACCGACTGCAGCAGCGGGGCGAAGAAGATGGGCGGGCGGTTGATGGGGGTGATCCCCTTCGGACCGTTGGTGAAGTTGATCGGTTTGTCCAGGTTGTTGGCCAGGACGCGGATCACCTCGCCGAAGCCCAGGGTCACCAGGGCCAGATAGTCGCCATGGAGGCGCAGGACCGGTAGCCCGAGCAGGATGCCGGCGCCCGCGGCCACCGCCACGCCGACGAACAGGAACACGAAGAACCACCAGGGGCCCAGTGGAAAGAAGTTGCCGCCGAAGATCAGGTTGGCCTGCGGCGATCCGAAGATGGCCCAGGAGTAGGCCCCGACCGCGAAGAAGGCCACGTAGCCCAGGTCCAGCAGGCCGGCCAGGCCGACCACGATGTTCAGCCCCAGGGCGAGGGCCACGAAGATCCCGACCTGGATCGCGATCTCCATGTAGTACGCGTTGATGGTACCGAGCACCGGCATCAGGACCCCGAGGGCCAGGAGGGTCACCGCCGCCTTCACCAACGTGGGCATCCGCGCGAAGTAGAGGAGCAGGATCGAGCCCTGGAACATCATGAACACCACGATGGACCGCGGGCTCCAGCTGACCCCCCACGCGGTGACCAGCAGCAGCGCGACGACCAGGATGGTCGCGGGCAGCGGGCGGTCGAGGAGCCGCGTGATCATGCGCGCTCGCGGACGATCTCGCCCAGGAGGCCCTTCGGCCGGAAGATCAGGATGAGGATCAGGATCGAGAATGCGAAGATGTCCTTGTACTCGGCCCCGAAGGCGCCTCCGGTGAGGAGCGACAGGTAGGAGGCCGCGAAGGCCTCCAGCAGCCCCAGCACCAGCCCACCCAGCATTGCGCCCGGCACGTTGCCGATCCCGCCCAGAACCGCGGCGGTGAAGGCCTTGAGCCCGGGGATGAAGCCGGTGTACGGATTGATCAGGCTGTACTGCACCCCGAACAGGACCCCGGCGCCCCCGCCCATCGCCCCGCCGATGAGGAAGGTCAGGGAGATGATGCGGTTGACGTTGATGCCCATGAGCGACGCGGCGGCCTGGTCCTCGGCCACCGCGCGCATCGCCTTGCCCACCTTGGTCCGGTTCACCAGCGTGTGCAGGCTCCAGAGCATCAGGAGAGCGGCGCCGATCACCACCAGCGACTTCACCGACACGTCGATGGTCTCGGTGAGCTCGAAGCGGTGGTTGAGGACGTCCATCGTCGGGTACACGAGGTTGAAGGAGTTACGCCAGAGCGACTCGAACAGCCGGATCACGTCCTGAAGGAAGAACGAGACCCCGATGGCGGAAATGAGCGGGATCAGCCGCGGGGCGTGGCGCAGCGGACGGTAGGCGGCGCGCTCGATCACCATCGCCACCACGCCGCTGACCGCCATGCCCGCAACCATGATGATCACGAGGATCAGGGGCCAGGGCAGCACGTCGAGCCACCCGGCGGACTTGAACGACAAGAGGATCTCCACGCCCACGAAGGCCCCGATGATGAAGATCTCGGAGTGGGCGAAGTTGATGAACTCGAGCACGCCGTACACCATGGTGTACCCGAGGGCGAGGAGGGCGTACATGAAGCCGAGGATGATGCCATCCAGCAGGACCTGCGGGAGGATGCCGATCAGGAGCTCAAAGTCCATCGGCAACTGGCGGGGAAACGGGGGAGAGCGGGAGGGGCGCGAGACCGACGCCCCTCCCGCAATTGATCGCGTGCGTGGCGACTACTTGGCCGCGGGGGGCGCGATCGTGAGCTGCTTGACGATCTTGTTGTCGCCCCACTTCTCGGGGTTGTCGCTCACCACCGTCAGCACGAAGTACTGGGCTTTCAGGCGATCGCCCTTGCTGTCGAACCCGATGTCGCCGGTGATCCCGGCGAGCTTGACCTTGCGGACGGCCGTGGAGACGGACTCCCGGCTCATCTTGCCGCTCTTGGCCACGTCCTCCAGCGCCATGATCGCGATTCTGGTCGCGTCGTAGGACTCGGCTGCGTACGGCTCCGGGTTCTTGCCGAACTTCTTCTTGAAGTCCTCGACGAACGCCTTCGCCTTGGGCAGCGCGGAGGCGGGCCCGGCCGCGGAGGTGTAGTTCATGCCCACCACCGCCTTGCCCGCGATCTTCGTCAGGTCCGAGGAGTCCATGCCGTCCGGTCCCATGAACTTGGACTTGATGCCCTTCTCCCGCGCCTGCTTGAAGAAGGGCGCGCCCTGGTCGTAGATGCCGCCGAAGTAGATCAGGTCGGGGTTCTTGGCCTTGATGGGGGTGAGGAGCGGATCGAAGTTCGACTTCTCCTCGGTGCCCTCGAAGCCCAGCACCTTCACGCCCTTCTTCTCGGAGTCGGCCTTGAAGAACTCGGCGATGCTCTGCCCGTACTGGGTCTTGTCGTGGACGATGTAGACGCTCTTGACCTTCAGGGTGCCGTGTGCGAACTCGGCGCCCACCACGCCCTGGACGTCGTCACGGCCGCACACCCGGCTCACGTTGCCGTAGTTGCGATCGGTGACCACCGGGTTGGTGTTGGCCGGGGAGATCATGGCGAGGTTGGTTTCCTTGTAGACCTCGGAGGACGGGATCGCCACCCCCGAGTTCAGGTGACCGATCACCACCATGATGTCCTTGTCGGCGATGATGTTCTTGGCGTTCGCCACCCCCACGTCGGGCTTGGCCTGGTCGTCGAAGGGCACGAACTCGACCTTGTAGCCCATCTTCTCGAGGTTGCCCTTCAACTTCTCGACCGCCAGCTGCGTCCCGAGCTTGATGCCTTCCCCGAGGACGGCCTGGCCGCCCGACAGCGGGCTCTGGGAGGCGATTTTGACCGTGCCCTTGGACTGGGCATCGCTGGCCGGCGCCAACGAGAGCACCAGCGCCAGAGCGGCAATCGAGGCGATGACCAGGCGTAGTCGCGGGTTTCTCATCGGCTCCTCCTCCTTGACCAAGGCGAAACGGGGTAGGTTCGAGCGCGGCCATTATAGCGATTTCTTCACTGCGGTCAATGTACGGAGAGGCGCTCGGCCACGGCCGGATCGATGCGGCGCAGCGCCTCGTGCGCTTCCCGGGCTCGCTCGCGCTGGCCGGTGGCCTCGTAGGCCCGCACGAGCCAGACGCGCGGGCCGGATGCCTCCGGTGCGAGGGTCCGGGCGGCCTCGAGCGGCAGCAGCGCCCGGTCAGCGTGGCCCTGCCGTACCAGGGCTTCGCCCAGGTACTCGAGGTCCTCCCAGCGCCCGTCCATCAGCCGGACCGCCTCTGCGAGGTCGGGGTCATCGCCGACGCCGGTCGACATCGCCGGTCGGGGCGCCGGATCGGGCCGCCGGTCGAGCTCGCGCGCCCGCCGGAGGAGCGGGATCGCCTCCGCGGTCCGGCCCTGCACCAGGTAGATGAGGGCCAGGCGGGCCGGGCCCTGGCCGAGGGCGGGCGCGAGCTGGATGTACGTGCGCAGGCTCGCCTCGGCCTCCGCGTACTGCCCTCGGGCCAGCCGCATCGTGCCCAGGCTGTAGTGGGGCAGCGGCATCGTGGGCCGCATGCCGATCGCGCGGCGGACGTGAGCCTCGCCCTCGTCCAGGCGCGCCGGGCCGCTCGGGCTCTCGTAGACGATGGCCTCGCCGAGGATCGCCTCGCACATCGCGCAGGTCGGATCCTCCTCGACGGCCCAGCGCCAGAGCGTCTCCGAGTCGTGCCAGACCCCACTCTGCCCCCAGGTGCCGAGCGCGAGGAAGCCCACCAGCAGCGCGATGCCTCCGGCGCCGACCGCGGCCACCGGCGCGCTCACCCGGCCCTGGCGTCGCAGCCCGGCAACCCGTGCGACGCCATAGCCGGCGACGAGGGCCCAGCCGAGCGCGGCCAGATAGCTGTAGCGGTCCGACACCAGCTGGCTCCCGGAGTGGGCGATGCCGCTCACCGGGGCCACGACCGCCACCGCGTGCGTCCAGGCCGCGAGCAGCCCGGGCAGCTGGCGACGCCGCCACACCAGGACGGCCGTGACGGCCACCAGCAGGGCGAGCGGGGTCAGGAACCGCCACTGGGTGAGGCTCGGACCGATGGGCACCTCGTGGAGCGGCGTGAGACCCACCGGCCAGACCATGCTCGTCGGGTAGAACCAGAGGCTGTACGCGGCCAGCGCGAGCCGCGCGTCGACCCCGAAGGCGGTGAAGGGGCTCCACTGCGCGCCCTGGTTTCGCGCGAACAGGATGACGATCGCGCCCAGGCCGGCGACGGCCAGATAGGGGATCTTCTCCATGATCACCGCCCACCAGTGTCCGCTCGCGCGCCGCAGGGGATACGCGTCGAGGATGACCAGGCTCACCGGCAAGCTGATCACCAGACCCTTCGCGAGGAGCCCCGCCGCAAATGCCGCCACCGAGGCCGCGCCCCACCACCTCCATCGAAGTGGTCCGGTGGCCACCGCGCGGAGGTATGCGAGCGCGGCCATGAGATAGAGCGCGGTGCTGACGAGCGTGCCGCGCTCGGTCACCCACGCCACTGACTCCACCCGCTGCGGGTGGAGCGCGAAGACCAGTGCGGCGACCGCCGCCCCCGCGGCGAGTCCCGGCGGCTCGTCGTCCGCGGAGTCGTGGCCGCCCGGTGGCGACCCGAGGGCCACCCGCAGCAGGCGACGCGCGACCAGGTAGAACAGCACCGCGTTGGCCGCGTGGAGCAGGATGGCGGCGAGGTGATAGCCCCACGGGCTCATGCCACCGAGCCGGTAGTTGAGCCCGAGGGTGAGCCAGGTGAGGGGCATGTAGTGGCCGGCGAGCGTCGTCGTGAACATCCACCGCAGCTGCGCGGCGCCGAGTCCCCGGAAGTCGTGATTCTTCGTGAACAGGGTGCTGTCGTCCCAGTTGAGGAACTGGCCGTCGAGTGCGGGCAGGAACGAGATGACGACGATGACCACGATCGCCGCCGGTACCAGCACCCGCCGCATCATGGGCGCGCAGGCCCGCGGGGGCCGGGCGGACCGACCATCGCGGGCGGGGCCTGAAGGCTCGCCGGTGACGCGCCGAGGGTTCGCGCCTCGGCGACCAGCCGCTCCGACTCTTCCAGCCGGCCCTCGGCCCGCATCTGCCGGGAGGCCCCTTCGAGGGCCTGGATCAGGTACCCGCGCAGCACCGCCGAGGCGGCCTTCCGGCCGAGCGCGGTGCGGAGCAGGGGGACCGCCTCGGCGTGCCGCCCCTCGAGCAGGTAGACGAGTCCCAGGCGCTCCGGACCGCTGGCCGCGCCCGGCACCCGCGTCATGTACTCGCGCAGCGGGGCCTCCGCCTCCCGGTACCGTCCCTGTAGCACCAGCGCCGTGCCCAGGTTGTAATACGCGTCGGGAAGGTCGGGGCGCAGCGCGATGGCTCGACGGAACAGCCCCTCCGCCTCCGCCACGTGCGTGATCCCGTCCTGCCCGGTGAGCACGCTCTCGCCCAGCTTGCCGTGGCAGACGCTGCACGCCGGATCGAGATCGACCGCCCAGCGCCACAGACTCTCCGACTCGGTCCAGACCTCGCTGAAGCTCCACGACGCCACCCCGAGCGCGGCCACCGCGGCCACTGCGCACATGCCCATCAGCCACGTGACCGCGCGGGTCGGTCGCTCACGCCGCACGAGGTGGATGGCGGCCAGGGCCCCGCCCCCGACCAGGACCGCGTACCCGAGCCCGGCGAGGTAGCTGTAGCGATCGGGGGCCAGATCCGCGCCCTGCCGCAGCGCGAGGTTCGTGGGGACCAGCATGAGCGCGGAGAAGATCCACGCGATGAGGCCGCCCGGCCATCTCCGCCACAGGGCCACCAGCCCGATAGTGATCGCCACCGCGGCCGCGACCGCGAGGGCGAACGGCCCATCGGTGAGACTGATCCGCTGCGGCATCTCGTGGAGCGGGGAGAGGGAAACCGGCCACACGAAACGGAACAGCGAGAGCGTGAAGCTGTACACGGCCGCGGTGAGGCGGGCGACCGGGCCCACGCTCGCCATCTGGGTCAGCACCGCGCCGGACCGGACTGCCTGGAGGATGACCACCGCGCCCGCGAGGGCGACGACGAAGAAGGGGATCTTCTCCATCAGGAGCCGACCCCAGCCGAGGCGCCGGACCCGGCGCAGCGGATAGATGTCCAGGAGCAGGAGCGCCACCGGGAGCGGGAGCGCGCCGCCCTTGGACAGGAGCGCCAGGGCGAGCGCCGCCGTCGACGCCAGCAGCCAGCCCGGGCGGGCGGACCCGTCCCCTTCCACGCTCCGGAGATAAGCCCACGTCGCGAGCAGGGAGAACAGCGTGCAGAGCAGGTCCGCTCGACCGGTGATCCAGCTCACCGGCTCGACCCGCAGCGGGTGCATCCCGAACACCAGCGCCGCCACCGCCGCGCCTGCGACCATGTCCGGACGCCGTCGCCCGGTCTGGTCGCCGTCGGCGCCGGAGGCGGCCAGCAGCCTCCGCGCCACGACGTACAGCATCACCGCATTGGCGGCATGGACCAGGAGGTTCGCGAGGTGGTATCCCCACGGATTCATGCCGCCCGTGGCAAGGTTCAGGGCCCAGGTGAGGCGGGTGAGGGGGATGTAGTGTCCGAACAGCGTGCTGGTCAGGGCCCAGTGGATCGCCCCGGGCACCGATCCCCGGAAATCGGGATTCTCGAGGAAATTCAGGTTGTCGTCCCAGTTGAGAAAGGTGCCGGAGAGCGCGGGAAGGAAGCAGACGAAGGTCAGGGCGGCGATGCCGAGCGGCACGAGCGCTCGCGCTCTCATCGCGGCGCGCTCGGCCGGGACTGCGCGCGATACTGGGCGAGGAGCCCGCGCGTATCCTCGTCCGGCTTCAACGCGGCGGCCCGCTCGAGGTGGGGCCCCGCCTCCTCGCGACGGCCCTGCTGCCAGAGAGCCAGACCGAGGTTGCGATGGACGTCGGCATCGTCCGGCGTGACGCGGAGGGCTTCCTCGAAGAGGGCGACCGCTTCGGCCAGGCGCCGCTGGCCGGCGAGCACGATGCCCTGATCGCGCAGCGCCTGCCCGAGGTTGGCGCGGACCCATGGGGTGTCGGGCTGCTTGGCCCATGCCGTCCGCAGCAGCGGGAGGGCCTCCTCGTACCGTCCGGCGCGCGCGTACAGGGCCCCCAGGTTGGCGGCGGCGGCGGGCCGCTCCGGGGCCAGCCGCATGGCTTCGCGGAAGACCTGCTCCGCACCCCGAGCGTCCTGGCGGGCGACGAGGATCGTGCCCAGCGTGGTGTAGGCGCTGTCGTAGGCCGGGTTCACCGCGACGGCCCGCCGCGCAAGTCCCTCGGCCTCGATCAGCTGGGCCGGTGTGCGCGCCGGCCGGTTGAGGAGCACGGTCGCCAGGTTGTTGGCACAGACCGCGCAGCGAGGATCCACCTCGACCCCCCAGCGCCACAGGGTCTCCGAATTGGCCCAGATCCGACTCTGCTGCCAGGCGCCGGTCCCCAGAGCGATGAGGGCGAGCACCGCAACGCCGGTGGCGGCGGCGACCACCGGCCGACCCACGCGGCGAGCGCGCGCGGCGTCGAGGAGCCACGCCACCGCTCCGCCCCCCAGGAGGGCGAAGCCGAGGCCGGAGAGGTAGCTGTAGCGATCGTGCGCGAGCTGGAAGCCGGAGTGCACCACCCCGCTGATCGGGAGGATCATGAGGGCGGAGTAGACCCAGGCCGCGAGCCCGGCGGGCCAGCGCCGGCGGAGCAGCCAGAGCGCGACGGTCAGCGCGACCACGCCCACCGCGGGCCCGAGGAAGCGCCACGCCAGCGGGTTCACCGAGGCCGGCAGCTCGTAGAGAGGCGAGAGATGGACGGGCCAGGCCCAGGCCGCGGGATAGAACCAGAAGCTGTAGGCCACCATGGCGATCCGCGCCGCCGGGCCATACACCCCGTAGCTCGTGATCCGGAGGCCCGAGATCTCGAGGGCCACCAGGGCGCCGAGAGCGCCGGCGCCGCCGACGATCCAATGTCCCGCCTTCTCCACCACGAGGTGCTGCCAGGTGAAGGCGCCGCGCCGGAGAGGGTAGACGTCGAGGAGGACGAGCGCCGCGGGCAGGGCCATGATCGAGGCCTTCGACAGCAACCCGGCCGCGAAGAGGGCCAGGGAGCCCGCGATCCATGGGGGCGCCGGGCGGTCTCGCGCCTCCACGGCGCGCAGGTAGGCGAGCCCCGCGGTGAGGAAGAAGAAGCCGCTCAACACGTCGCGTCGCTCGGTGACCCAGGCGACGGACTCGACCCGGAGGGGATGCACCGCGAAGACGAGCGCCGTCGTCGCCGCGCCCCAGATCACGGCCGGATCGGCTCGCCCCGCCTGGCTTCCCCCGTCGCGGGCGGCGGCCAGGAGTCGCCGGGCCACGAAGTAGAAGGCGATGGCGTTGGTCGCGTGCACCAGCTGGCTCACGAGGTGGTAGCCGCGGGGATCCATGCCGCCGGCCGCATAGTTGGCCGAGAAGCTGAGCCAGGTGATCGGGATGTAGTGGCCCATCCGGACGTTGCTGAACGCCCACCGGACCTGCGGCCACCCGAGCCCGCGGTAGTGCTCGTTCGTGACCAGGTTGACGTCGTCGTCCCACGCGAGGAACTGTCCGTGGAGGGCGGGCAGGAAAACGACGAAGGCGAGCAGCCCGACCAGCAGGGGAGCCAGCCGGCGCACGGCCGCGCTAGCGGACGAGGCCCGCCGCGCCCGGGGCGATCCGGGCGAGGAAGGCCCGGGTCGCTGCCTCCGGGTCCGGCGCGGCACAGAGCGCCGAGATGACTGCCACGGAGTCGGCGCCCGCGGCCAGGACCGCGGATGCGTTCTCCTCGGTGATGCCGCCGATGCCGACCAGGGGCACCGGTACTTCGGGCCGTACGCGCCGGATCAGGTCCGGACCGACGAGCTGGAAGCCCGGCTTGGTGGTGGTGGGGAAGATGCTCCCGACCGCGACGTAATCGGCGCCGTCTCGCACCGCCTGCCGCGCTTGCTCCGGGTCGTGCGTGGAGACGCCCAGGAGCATGCCCGGGGCCAGCAGCGCCCGCGCGTGCGGGGCCGGCAGGTCGTCCTGGCCGACGTGCAGACCGTGAGCTCCGGCGGCCAGGGCCAGGTCGGCGCGATCGTTGACGATGAGGGTGGCCCCGACCTCCCGGCACCGCCGGACGAGCCGCTGGGTGAGCGGCAGGAGCTCCGACAGCGGCATCTCCTTCTCGCGCAGCTGCACCAGGCGGCCGCCTCCCGCGAGGACCGCCTCCAGCAGTTCGGGCAGTTCGCGGCCTCGCGCGACCGACCGGTCGAGGATCGCGTAGAGCGGAGAGGGCAGGCGCACGCGCGGCGCGCCTACAGGCTCTGCTCGAGCCGGGCCAGCGTGGACTCGCCCGCCACGAACGCCGGGTCGGCCAGGAGCTTGAGGTGGTACGGAATCGTGGTCTTCACGCCCTCGATCACCGTCTCCGAGAGCGCCCGGTGCATGCGGGCGATGGCCTCGGCGCGGTTGTTGGCGTGCACGATGATCTTGGCGATCAACGAGTCGTAGTGCGGCGGTACCGTGTAGCCGGCCATCAGGTGGCTGTCCACCCGAGTGCCGGGCCCGCCCGGTGGGATCCAGGTGGTGACTCGCCCCGGCGACGGCACGAAATGCTCGGGGTCCTCCGCGTTGATGCGGCACTCGATCGCGTGCCCGGTGAAGCGCACCGCATTCTGCCGATATCCGAGCGGCTCGCCGCTCGCGATGCGGATCTGCTCCCGCACGAGGTCGATACCGGTCACCATCTCGGTGACCGGGTGCTCGACCTGGATGCGGGTATTCATCTCGATGAAGTAGAACTGCTCCTGGCGATCCACCAGGAACTCCACCGTGCCGGCCGAGACGTAGTTCACCGAGTGGGCCACCGCGAGCGCCGCCTTGTAGAGGCCGGCCCGTGTCTCGGGTGCGAGATTGGGGCCCGGCGACTCCTCCAGCAGCTTCTGGTGACGACGCTGCACCGAGCAGTCGCGCTCGCCCAGGTGCAGACGCATGCCGTTCTTGTCGCCCAGCACCTGGACCTCGACGTGGCGCGCCTCCTCCACGAACTTCTCCAGGTAGAGCTCGGAGGAGCCGAAGGCGGCCCCCGCCTCGGCCTGGCAGGTCGCGTAGGCGCGGGCGAGGCCCTCGCGCTCTCGCACGATACGCATGCCGCGCCCACCGCCGCCCGCGGCCGCCTTGACGATGACCGGATAGCCCATCGAGTCGGCGAGGCTCTGGGCCTCGTCCACTCCCGCGAGCGGGCCCTCGCTGCCCGGCACCACCGGCGCGCCGGCGTGCTTCGCCATCTCGCGCGCCTGGGCCTTGTCGCCCATCAGGCGGATCGCCTCGGGAGAGGGGCCGATGAAGGTGATGCCGCAGGCCCGACAGATCTCGGCGAACGCCGCGTTCTCCGAGAGGAGTCCGTAGCCGGGGTGGATGGCCTCGCTGTCGGTGATGGCGGCGGCGGAGATGATGCTCGGGATGTTGAGATAGCTCGAGCGGGCTTCGGGCGGCCCGATGCACACCGACTCGTCGGCCAGCCGCACCGGGAGGGAGGCCGCGTCTGCGGTGGAGTGCGCGATGACGGTGCGGATCCCCATCTCGCGGCAGGCCCGGATGACCCGGAGCGCGATCTCGCCCCGGTTGGCAATGAGAATCTTGTGGAACATCAGCCGTGGGTCAGCGAAGCGGCTCCATCAGGAACAACGACTGCCCGAACTCGACCGGCTGGCCGTTGTCGACGAGGATCTTGACGATGCGCCCCGCGGCCTTGGCCTCGATCTCGTTCATCAGCTTCATGGCTTCGACGATGCAGAGCACCTGCCCTTCCTTCACCACGTCCCCTTCGCTCACGAAGGGAGACGCGTCGGGCTTCGGCGCTCGGTAGAACGTCCCCACCATCGGCGCCTCCACCGGCACCAGGTGAGCGGTGGACTCGGCGGGCGCGGCCGCGGCCTGGGCGAGGGGGGTGGCGGGGGCCTCGACGCGTGGCGCCGCCCCCGCGGCGGGCGCGTGCTCGCGCACGACGCGGATCCGGGTTCCGTCCGCCTCGACCTCGATCTCCGCGAGGTTGTGGCGCACGGCCAGATCCACGACCTGATCGACGGTCGGGGGCGCCACGCCGCCCGGCGTCCGGACCGGTCGCCGCGCGGCCACTAGCCGGCCGCCGCCACGCGCCCGAGGTATTCCCCGCTGCGCGTGTCCACCTTCACCACGTCGCCCTCGTTCAGGAAGAGCGGCACCTGCACCACCGCCCCGCTCTCGAGCGTCGCGGGTTTCGAGCCTCCGGAGGCGGTGTCACCACGGATGCCCGGGTCGGTCTTCACGATCTGGAGCTCGATGAAGTTGGGCAGCTCGACGGTGACCGGGCTGTCGTTGATGAACAGGATCTCCACCTCGATGTTCTCCTTCAGGAAGTCGCGGGCGTCGCCGACCTCCTCGGCCGAGAGCGAGATCTGGTCGTAGGTCTCGAGGTCCATGAAGTGGAAGCGATCGTCGTGGTAGAGGTACTGCATCCGCTTCTCGTCGAAGTCGACCAGCTCCACCTTCTCGCCCGCGCGGAACGTGTTGTCGATCACCCGTCCGAGGCGCATGTGCTTGAGCTTGGTCCGCACGAACGCGCCGCCCTTGCCGGGCTTGACGTGCTGAAAGTCGACGATGCTGTACGGCTCACCGTCGAACCGGATCTTCAGCCCCTTCTTGAAATCCGCGGTAGACACCTGCATGAGGTCATGACCCTTTCCGTCGTTGAGCCGTCTTGAGTCGCAGCGCCTCCTCGAGACCCGCGCGAGCTCCCGCGTGCCGGAGATCGCGTCCGAGCAGGCGCAGGAAGATCTGGGCCGCCTCGTCGACCAGGCCCTGCTCGAGGCAGAGACGGCCGAAGCTCATGGTGACGAACGTGTCGTCGGCGAGCAGCTGCTTGAGCGCGGAGCCGTCCGAGACCGACCCGCCCGCGCCCAGGACGTCGAGCAGCGCGCGCGATTCCCGGTCGCCCGGGTCTAGACGCACCGCCTGCTCGAGGTGGGCGACCGCGGCGGCGAGAGCGCCCGCCCGCCGGTGGAGATCGGCCGCCAGCCGGTGGGCCTGTGCCTCGTGGGGGCTCGTCTCGAGGATCCCCTGTACCTCGCTCAGGGCGGCGTCCGGGTCTCCCTCGTCCAGCAGGGCCTTCGCCAGGATCAGCCGCGCGGTGACGTACTGGGGGAAGCGCTCGAGCCCCTCGCGACAGAGGCGGATCGCGTCCCGGACGCGTCCCGTCTTGCGATAGGCGTCGGCGAGGGGAGCGAAGGCCAGCGAAGTTGGATCCCGGGCCAAGCGCTCCTCATAGCGGCGAATGGCGCTGAGGGTGGCTGGATCATCGGGCGCCAGGGTCCCACCGACCGGAGAGACCGGGTTAGCCATCCATCACTCGTTATACGCGGCAGGCCCTGCAGAGTCAATCATTCCGATAGCCTGCGGCCCCTTTCCGCTTGGTCCAGGGGCGTTCGTCGTGGGAGATTTGTGGCAGTGGTGTCGACCCCCCGAGCGGCTCCCCATTGGCTCCCCGCACTGGTGTTCTTCCTGACCCTGGTCTGCTTCCTGCCAGCGGTGTCGGGGGCCTTCCTCAACTGGGACGACAACGTCAACTTCCAGGACAACCCGAGCTTCCGGGGCGGTTCGGCTTGGGGGCGTGCTCGCGCGGCTCTGACCAGCACGCTGTTCGGCCACTACATCCCCCTGACGCGGCTCAGCTGGAGCCTCAACCACGCCTTGGGCGGGATGAACCCGTGGGGTTATCACCTGGCCAACGTGCTACTGCACGCGGGGAACGCGGTGGTCGTCTACCTCGTGGCGCGGCGCCTCCTGGAAGCCCGGGCCGGCCGATGGGAGGGTCAGCGGCCCTCCGATCTGTCCATCGGGGCCGCTGCTGCCGCACTGCTCTGGGGCCTTCACCCCCTCCGCGTCGAGTCCGTGGCCTGGATCACGGGGCGTGCCGACGTGCTCTGCGGCACCTTCGTCCTGCTGGCCACCTGGCTCTATCTGAAGGCAGTCGAGGGCGAGGGGACGGCGGCCCGTCCGGGCCTGCTCGTTGCCAGCGCGGCTGGGCTGGCGGCCGGCATCCTGTCCAAAGGGGTCGCGGTCACGCTACCCGCCATCCTGCTGGTGCTGGACGTGTATCCTCTGCGTCGGCTCGCGCGGGTGGGGGTGGGCCGACTGCTCCGGGAGAAAGTGGCGCTCTTCCTGGTCTCGGTTGCCGGCGCCATGGTCATCGCGATCGCGCTCGGGCAGGGCGCGCAGCTCACCGGTCCGGACAGCTACGGGGTCGTCGCGCGGGTCGCGGTCGCCGCCTACAGCTTCTGCATCTACCCGCTCCGCGCCCTCTGGCCGATGTCGCTCTCGCCGCTCTACGAGATGCCGTCCCAGGTCTCCCTCTCCGAGCCCCGCTTTGGCCTCGCGCTGGTGGCCAGTCTGCTCGTGACCGCGCTCCTGATCCTGGCGCGTCGTCGCTGGCCCGCCGGCCTCGCGACGTGGGTCTGCTCCGTGATCATGCTGGCGCCGACGAGCGTCGCGCTCCGGCTGGGTGCGGACCTCGCCCCGGACCGCTACAGCTACCTTCCGGCGCTTCCGTTTTCGATGCTGCTGGGCGCCGCGGTGGTCTGGATCGCCCGGACCGTGAGGAGTGGCTCGGGTCTCGGCCGCCGCGCATTCGCCACGGGGGCGGGGCTGGTGATCGGTCTCGCCATCGCGGGGTTCGCGTCGATCACCTGGACCCAGGTCCAGATCTGGCACGACGACCTGCGGTTGTGGCAGCGTGCGGTGCGCGTCGACCCGGAGTCGCCCACCGCGGCGTCGAACCTCGGCTCGGCGTTGCGCGCAAGGGGGCGGCTCGCCGAGGCGGCCCAATCATCGGAGCGCGGTCTGCGCCTCAAGCCCGACTTTCCGGAAGCCCATCTGAACCTCGCCCTGATCCGTGCGGCGCAAGGTCGGAGCGCGGACGCCGAGCAGCACTTCCGGCGAGCGCTCCAGCTGAGACCGCGCTCGGCTCCGGCCCATCTCGGTCTGGCCGCAACGCTGGAGGGCCAGGGCCGGCTGGACGAGGCGCTCCAGGAATTTCGGGCCGCCATCGAGATCGAGTCACGATCGGCGGGCGCTCACAACGGCCTGGGCGTGGCCCTGGCGAGGAGCGGTCGGATCGGGGAGGCCCGGGCCGAGTTCGCGGAAGCGGTGCGCCTCGACCCCGGCTCGGCGGAGGCTCAGAACAACCTGGGGTTGGCCCTAGTGCAGACCGGTCAAGCGGCGGAAGCGGTCGCCCACTTCCAGGCGGCGGTTGCAGCCGCCCCCGAGTTCAGGGAGGCGCGTCAGAACCTCGAGCGGGCGCTCCGCCTGCTGGGCAGGTAGGGCCGGCGGCTAGACGAGCTCTTCGAGGACCCGCCGGATCGCGTCCGGCGGCACGTCGGGGACGATCCGGAATGCGCCGATCTCCGGGGCGAGGACGAAGGAGACACGACCGTCGCGGCGCTTCTTGTCGCGCGACAGGGCCTCGATCACCACGGCAGGGTCCGTCGCATGGCCCTTGACCGGAAGGCCCACTGCGTCCAGCAGTCGGCGCTGGCGCTCGGTCGTCGCCGCGCTGCCCACGCCGAGACGCTCGGCCAGGCGGGCCTCCGCGACTATCCCCAGTGAGACCGCCTCTCCGTGGGCCCACCGCCGAAAGCCGGTGGCGGCCTCGAGGGCATGGCCGACGGTGTGCCCGTAGTTCAGCACCCAGCGGAGCTCGGCCTCCTGCTCGTCGCGCTCGACCACCGCGGCTTTGAGCCGGCAGGAGCCCGCCACAACCCGATCCAGAGTTGAGAGGTCACGGGCCATCAGCGCGGGAATGCTCGCCTCCAGGTCCTGGAAATAGGCGGCGTCCAGCACGATGCCGTGCTTGATGACCTCGGCCAGCCCGGAGCGGAACTCTCGCTCGGAAAGTGTCGTGAGGGTCTGCGGATCCACGATCACCATGCGCGGCTGATGGAAGGCTCCGATCAGGTTCTTGCCGTGGGGATGGTCGATCGCGGTCTTGCCGCCGATCGACGCATCGACCTGGGCCAGAAGGGTCGTGGGGACCTGGACGAAGTTCATGCCGCGCATGTAGGTTGCGGCGACGAATCCAGCGAGATCTCCGACCGCGCCCCCGCCGAGCGCGACCACCGTCGAGCTGCGGTCGCAGCCCAGATCGAGGAGGCGATCCCACAGGTCGCTGGCCACGTCCAGCCGCTTGGCTTGCTCTCCCTCGGGGATGTCAACCTGGGTCACGTCGAAGCCCGCCTCGATCAGGCTCCGGCGGACCGGATCTCCGTGGAGACGAGAGATGGCGGCGTCGGTGATCAGGACGACACGTCGGCCGACGCCCCGCTTCGCGAGCTCGGGCCCGACCGTGGAAAGGGTTCCCGCGCCCACCAGGATCGGATACGAGCGGGAGCCGAGGCTGACGGAGATCTCGATCATGGCCGGGCCTGTGCGGCCCAGACTACCAGCCTTTGAGGTACTCCAGATATCCCTGATGGTTCCGGCGGATTTCCTCTACGCTGTCCCCGCCGAACTTCTCCAGGAAAGCTTCCGCCAGGACGATGGCCATCATGGCTTCCCCGACGACGCCCGCGGCGGGCACCGCACAGACGTCGCTGCGCTCCACCACTGCCTCGACGGCCTCCCGGGTG
>Ga0207643_10000697_pt1 | contig 20943 bp, 17 predicted proteins | sample KBSMisM62_FD_184313 | JGI IMG/M metagenome (GOLD analysis project Ga0207643, IMG submission 184313) | Miscanthus rhizosphere microbial communities from Kellogg Biological Station, Michigan, USA - KBS Miscanthus M6-2 (SPAdes) (version 2) | ecosystem: Host-associated > Plants > Roots >...
GGCGACCACGTGCGAGGAGAGCCCGTCCATCGCCGCGGATGATTTCTCGCGCGTATCGCGACGGGCGAGCATCACCTGCGACTTCTCGATGTCCTTCGGTCCGATTTCGAGGCGAAGCGGAACGCCGCGCAGCTCCCATTCGTTGTACTTCCAGCCGGGTGTCTGTGTATCACGGTCGTCGAGCATCACGCGCACGCCGCGCGCGACGAGCTCGTCCCGGATCGCCTGCGCACGCGGCAGGACCGTTTCGCGCCAGTTCCCTCTCGGAATGGGGATGATCACGACCTGATACGGGGCGACCCGCGGCGGCAGAATCAGGCCGCCGTCGTCGCCGTGCGTCATGATCACGGCGCCGATCATGCGAGTCGACACGCCCCACGAGGTTCCGTAGACGTACTGCACCGACTTGTCGCGTGCCTGGAACTTGATGTCGAACACCTTGGCGAAGTTCTGACCCAGGTTGTGAGACGTTCCGGCCTGCAGTGCACGACCGTCGCGCATCAGCGCTTCGATCGAATACGTTCGCTCGGCGCCGGCAAACTTCTCACTGTCCGTCTTCTGACCGTCGATCACCGGCATCGCGAGTTCCGTGTGCGCGAAGTCCTTGTAGACACCAAGCATCTTCTGCGTTTCGGCCTCGGCCTCTTCCGCCGTCTCGTGCGCGGTGTGCCCTTCCTGCCAGAGGAACTCGGTCGTACGGAGGAAGAGCCGCGTCACTTTCTCCCATCGAACGACGTTGGCCCACTGGTTGATCAGGATCGGGAGATCGCGCCACGACTGCACCCACTTCGCGTACATCGTCCCGATGATCGTCTCCGAGGTGGGACGCACGACGAGCCGCTCCTCGAGTACCTCTGTGCCTCCCTGCGTCACCCACGCCACCTGAGGAGCAAAGCCTTCGACGTGCTCCGTCTCCTTCATCAACAGGCTTTCCGGAATGAAGAGCGGAAAGTACGCGTTGACGTGACCCGTCGCCTTGAAGCGCTTGTCGAGCGCCTGCTGCATCAGCTCCCAGATGGCATAGCCATACGGGCGGATGACCATGCAGCCTTTGACCGGCGAGTAGTCGGCCAATTCGGCGCGTCGAACGACGTCGATGTACCAACGGCCAAAGTCCTGTGACTGTGGCGTGATCTCGGTCGGAAGGTCTGGAATCTCGGTCTCTTTAGACATGGAAGTTGGAGTTGTCAGGTCAGCACGTCGGAGACGTGCTTCTGCCAGTGTATATCGTCGCGGTGCGGGAAATCCGTGCGGAAGTGTCCGCCACGACTCTCTTCGCGTCTGAGCGCTGCCCGCGCGATCAGCAGGCCGACAGTCACAAGGCTCGATAGACGGCGCACATCTCGATCCCCTGGAGCGGAGGCACGAACATCACTCAGATGTGCCCACCATGAAGAGAGCCGCGTCACGAGATCGTCCAAGGTGTCGCGCGAGCGCAGCAGTCCCGCATGACGCCACATCAGATCGCGTACGGTCTGGGTGACTGGTTCGCCCCCACTGATCGACGACGACCCGCCGCGACGCAACGCTCGCGCTATTGCTTGATCCGGCACGGCGAAGTGGGATCCAGGCGTGACGGGAGCGATCATGGCGTCCGCCGCGCGCGCACCGAACACGAGCCCTTCGAGCAGCGAATTACTTGCCAGGCGATTGGCGCCGTGGACGCCGGTGCAGGCGGCTTCGCCCGCGGCAAAGAGACCCGCAATCGACGTGCGCCCATCGAGATCGGTTTCGATGCCACCCATGACATAGTGCGCAGCCGGGCTCACCGGAATCCTGTCAGTGGCCAGATCGAGCCCGGCCTGTTTGCACGCGTCGGTGATCGCCGGGAATCTGCGTCGCACGTAGTCGTGATCCAGATGCGCCATCGAGAGGTACACGGGCGCACTCGTACGTTCGACCTCGCGAACAATCGCACGCGCGACCAGATCGCGTGACGCGAGATCGCCGGCTGACTCGTAGCGATTGACGAAGCGCTCGCCGTCAGCATTCACGAGCCAGGCCCCCTCTCCGCGCAACGCCTCTGACAACAGGAATCGCGGCGCGCCTTCCACACTCAACGCCGTCGGATGAAACTGAATGAACTCGAGGTCAGTCACGCGCGCACCGGCCTCGAAGGCCATGGCGATGCCGTCCCCGGTCGCGATCTCGGGATTCGTCGTTTCACGAAAGACCTGGCCCGCACCGCCCGTCGCGATGAGCGTTCGCCCGGCCTCTACCAGTTCGAGTTTTCCGTTGCGACCGACGAACTCCGCGCCTCGACACTCACCGTCGCGCGTCACTATCGACATCGCGAGTGCATCGTCGAAGACACGCACGCACCGGTGCGACTGCACCTTCTGCCAGAGCACACGCCCGATCTCGCGACCGGGCGTATCGCGCGCGTGGAGCACGCGTCGAACCGAGTGCGCAGCCTCACGGCCAAGCGCCGGCGCTCCCGCCGAATCGCGATCGAACGCGACACCCCACGCGATGAGCTCGTTGACGTAGCGCGGACCGTCACTGACAAGCACGTTGACCGCCTCCGGCACACAGAGGCCATCCCCGGCGGCAATGGTGTCCGAGAGGTGAAGCTCGGGAGAGTCGTCGGGGCCGATCGCTGCGGCGATCCCGCCCTGCGCGTAGCCGGTATTGCTCTCGCGCGGATCGGCCTTCGTGAGCATGACGACGTCGCCGGTTTCCGCCAGCGAGAGCGCGGCGCGAAGCCCGGCGATGCCGCTGCCGATGACCAGAAAGTCGCCGCGCACGCCCACGGACTGTTATCCTATCAACTCGAACGGACTTCAGGCTCTCGACTCTGGGCTCCGGGCAGGCCTTCGGCCGGGCCAAAGGACCTTCATCATCGAGAGCCCAACGCCAAAAGCCTAAAGCCGCTTGACTTCCCCGATCCGCATCGACGTCACCACTGGCAACCGGACCTCTCCAATATGGATCGGTGATGGGCTCAGCCAGGAGCTCCCGTCACTGCTCGATCGCCACGGCGTTGGACCACGACGCTTCATCGTGTCGAGTCCCGTCGTGTGGCGCTTTCACGGCGAGCAACTGCGTGCCGCCCTCGGAGGCGGGGAGCCCATCCTTCTTCCTGACGGTGAGCGCTACAAGAACCTGCAGTCGATATCGAAGGTCTATGAGGCGCTCATTCGGGCCAATGCCGATCGAGGGAGCACGATCATCGCAGTCGGAGGCGGAGTCGTGGGCGACTCCGCGGGATTTGCGGCAGCGACGTTCCTGCGCGGGATTGCCCTCGTTCACGTGCCCACGACACTCCTTGCACAAGTCGACAGCTCGATCGGCGGCAAGGTCGGCGTCAATCACACGCTGGGCAAGAACCTGATCGGGGCGTTCCACCAGCCCGCTCTCGTCGTCATCGATCCAGCGCTGCTCAAGACATTGCCGCGACGTGAATTTCGCTCGGGTCTCTATGAAGTCGTGAAGTACGGCGTGATCGCGAATCGCAGTCTGTTCGATCGCCTGAACACCGACGCCAAAGCGATCTTCGCAAAGGATCCAGCCGCGCTCGTTCCAGTCATCGTCGATTCCTGCCGCATCAAGGCCGATGTGGTCACCAAGGACGAGCGCGAGAGCGGACTTCGACGAATTCTCAACTTTGGGCACACGGTAGGCCACGCGCTCGAAGCTGTTACACACTACCGGCGGTTCAGACACGGCGAAGCGATCGCCCTGGGCATGCTTGCTGCCGCCGATCTCGCCGTCGCTCGAGGAGCAATGGCCGATCGCGAACGAACGACGCTGGCAAAACTGATCGCCAGGCTGGGCCCGCTGCCGTCGGTGACCGATCTGCCGATTTCCGAAGCAATCGAAGCGATTCGTCGAGACAAGAAGGTCGTTCACGGTCGCCTGCACTTCGTCATCGCCATCGAGATCGGCGCGACGATAACCGTGGACGATGTAAGCGAGGACGAACTCCACGCCGTGCTCGGACGTCTCGGCCTGACAAACTAGGCAGCACGCGACGCGGCCGACACGAAGATCCTACGCGTCCGGAATCCCGTAGGCCTTGATCTTCTGCATCAGGGCTTTGAAGCCCAGCTGGAGGGCGTGCGCGGCCTGCGCCTTGTTGCCTCCATATTCCTGCAGCGCGATCTCGATCTTCCGCCGCTCGACTTCGCCACTCACACGACGAATCGCGTCGGTCATCGTTCCCGAAAGATCGATCTGATCCCAGGGGTCCGTCTGAACCTGCCCGCTCGGCGCACTGCGGAAGGAGAGATTGAGATGCCGTTGATGAATGGCGTCTCCGTCGGCCAGAATTACCGCGCGCTCGATGCAGTTCTGCAGCTCGCGCACGTTCCCCGGCCAGGGGTAGGCTTTGAGGTCGTCGAGCGCGGTTGGCGCCAGCATCAGCAGTTTCTTGTTCAGATCCTTGCAGAACTTGTCGACGAAATGGCGCGCCAGGATCAGCACATCGTCGCCGCGCTCGCGCAGGGGCGGAATCTCGATTGGGAACACCGACAGGCGGAAGTACAGATCCTCGCGGAACTGACGCTCGTTCACTCGCTGTTTGAGGTTGCGGTTCGTCGCCGCTACGACACGAGCGTCGACGTGAAGCGATTGCGTACCGCCGACACGCTCGAACTGCTTCTCCTCGAGGGCTCGAAGGATCTTGGCCTGGAGCGCGAGTGGCAGATCGCCGATCTCGTCGAGGAACAGCGTGCCACGATGGGCCAGCTCGAATCGTCCTGGCTTGCGCTGTGTAGCGCCCGTGAACGCGCCCTTTTCGTAGCCGAACAGCTCGCTTTCGAGCAGGGACTCGGGGATCGCCGCGCAATTGATGGCGACAAACGGTCCGTCGGCGCGGGGACTCAATGCGTGCAGCGCTCTGGCGAAGAGTTCTTTCCCAGTTCCGCTTTCACCCTCGAGGAGGACGGTCGCATCCGTCGCGGCCGCGCGATGGAGCTGCTGTGACACCTGACGCAGCTTGCCGTCTTCGCCGATGATGCGCGGCGCGCCGCGGCGCTCAGCCAGTTCCTCTTTGAGCACGATGTACTCAGTGAGCATCCGGCGCTGGGCGATCGCCCGCTCGACCATGAGCAAGAGATGATCGGGTTCGACGGGCTTCGCCAGGAAGTCCATCGCCCCTTCACGCATCGCCGCCACAGCGTCCTGGATGCTGCCGTACGCGGTCATCACGACGACCGGCAGATCGGGATCGAGTTCCTTCGCGGCGCGGAGGACGCCGAAGCCATCGCCAACGGGCAGCTTGAGATCGGTCAGGACGACGACGGGGCGGGTTCGGCGGAGCTCGCGAATGGCCTCCGGCTCGTCGCGCGCCTCGAGCACGGCATGGCCGTGCGCCTCGAGGGCGTGCCTGAGCATGGTCCGGAGCGAATCTCTATCTTCGACTATGAGTACGGGAAGAGAGGAGGACATTGATTGTTGATCTTTGATTTATTTGGGGCCTTGCGGACAGCTCAATCGAGCAATAAATCAACAATCAAAAATCAACATTCGACAAGAAATCAACAATCAAGAATCAACAATCGCGAATGTTTTTCAGCGCACCCAGCCGGCCGGAACATTTGCGCGCCGAGCCTCTTCCTGGATATCGCTGATGGCTTTGGTCTGCGCGGCGACTTCCTTCTTCACGCGATCCAGCTCGGCCACCACGCCGTCGCGCTGTTTCGCGATCTGCTGTCGCTGAATCGGATCGTCGCGATTGACGAAGTCGGTTGAGAGCGCGTTGAGCTGACTCTGAAGTGCGTCAGCAAATGCCTGCGAGCGCTGCAGCGATTCCCGCGCGTTCGTGATTCGCTTCCGCCACGTCTTCTCATCGCTCTTGTCGGCACTGCCGTCCTTGTTGGCACTGTCGTCCTTGCCGGCATTGTTGCCGCTCGACGCGGGAGCCGGCGCCGGTGTTGACGACGCACTGGGCGTAGACGTCGTGCCAGTCGACGCGGAAGCAGGAACCGACGGAGTCGGGTCTCTCTTCAGTTCGTCGTTCGTGTAAACCTTGCCGGACTTTACCGTCTTTCGCCGCTGTTCTTCCTTCTTTGCGACATCGCCAAGCGACTGAGCCGCGGCCACATTGGCCACGCCGATGAACACAAGTGCCGCCACGCTGAGAAGACGCACCATACCGAGGATTCTCACTCATTTCTTTTCGGCATTACAGGCGGGACTCTGCAGCCGAGCCAAGTGATGGTGTGCAAAATGCGGCAAGATTCCGCACTCAGCGAGTCTCCCTCCACGAGACCACCCGTACTCCACCCCCCGCGCGCGCCACGGTCGCCTCCACCTCGCGGAGCGTCGATTTGCCGTAAGCCTGAACGCGCAGCGCCAAGACTCCGCGGCCTGGATTGGGACCTCGCGACTCGTCCCCGTCAAGGAGAGGGTTATCGTCGTTTTCCTGCGGGTCGTCGCCCACCCATACCGCCACGTACTCGGCCGAGTCGATTGAGCCCGACGGACTCATGGCCGACAACGGTCCAAAGGCAAACAGCCGCCATCGAGGGTTGTTCGGCCCCCAGGGCCGATCAGGCTTCCGTGCGTCCATGTCTGTCGACGAGCAGGTCATTCGCGCGCACGTCACGAAAGCCGTGGCTTCCGAGCTCGTCCTCGCCGGCCCTCCGGGCCAGGGACGAGAAGACGCGGCCGCGTCAATAAATGACGACGTCACCGTGCCATCGAGGACGCGGCTCCAATCAGGTTGCAACGCAAGTTCGCTCACCGCGAGCTCGAGTGCCGCGTCCGCCGCGTAGAACGACTCGCTCCCGCTCGAGTACGCATGTGCTACGCGCTCCTCAGTCGCAGTCACCATAGTCAATGACAAACCGAGCGCCGACAGGAGCACCATGATCAACATCGCAACGATCAGGGCGATGCCACGGTCTGATGATGCTGCAGGCTTTGGGCAACCAGCTACAGGATGGTTCATGGGTTCTCTGTTCAGCGTGCCAGGTTCAGGTTTCTTGGTGTGATATCGAATTGCGTTACCAAGTCCGGCACGTAGCGATCGCCTGCGCGTGCCGTGCCGCCATGAGCGAAGAGAGCGCCCGCAGGCCCGCGAAGGAACACGAGCGCCGATTGCACACGCAGCGACACATGAATCCTGCGGACGCGAAGAAGATCCGCATCGAATCGATTCCTTGAAATCGAATCGGGACACCATGGGCCGTCCGTCAGCATTGCGGACGTGAGCTCAACGAGCGTGGGACTGCCCGGCGCAATCGTCGTCAGACGCGGCACATGAGCGCCGTCGACAACGGCGAATATGCAGTTCTCCCCTGCGGGCCACGAACCGCGAGTAATCGCGATCGGGGGTGGCGGGGGACCGTACGTTGTCCATGGACCGGGCGTGACATCGAGCGGCGCACCGGTGAGTTGCGGCGGTAGCGCGGCGCCGAAGTAGCGGAACTCCAATGCGACGACTTCGTCGACAACAGGAAGCTCAGTGGTCCACCCGTCGTGGCGCATCAACTGATACGTTCCCGCTGCAACGTCGCTCTTGAGGAAATAGCTGCCAGCCCGGATTGCAGACAGCGCCGATCCCACTGGATAGGACGCGCTCGATGGTTGACCGCGATGCAGGAGCGTCATCGCGCCACTGACGACCTGATCGACGCTGTATACATCCCAATCCCCGCTCGTATTGGTCAGCAGCACGCGATCGCCACCCGCGAAGCCGCAGACCTGCTGCGACGCCGCGAGCGGGCAATTCTGCGGCGTGTCAATCAGCGGATCGAGGGCGCCTGGTGCGAGAGGCGCAGACAGCCTGGTCTGTGACGGCGTCGATGGCACGTAAAGAAAGCTGATCGCATCGGAGCGAAAGAAGGTGTTCTGCGCTTGATCAGGGGTGTCACCGAATGCTCGCAGCGGCATGACCGGCGCGACGAGGTCGTTCAATGGACCGAGAGCAGGTCCCGCATATGTTCCGGCTCCTGCCATCACCAGGTCCCGCCGAAGCGCATCGACCGCAACGCGCATCCGCTGCTGCATGTCGGCGGCCTCAGGCTGTGCCTGAAACATGCGCTGCGCGGGCGCCGCGAGCTCGAAGGCTCCGGCGACAACAATCATGGTGATCAGGCTTGCAACCAACAACTCGACGAGGCTGAAGCCCTCCTGACGCGTCATCGCGGCTTCCTCACCTTCAACGTCACGAGCCGCGCTTCGCCGGGCAATCGCGTGACGGCGCCCTGATCGGCGGGGCCCCGATTGCGAATGCTGGTTACGAGCACCTGAATCAGGACAGCAGGGCCGCTACTCGTCGGGTTCGGTTCAATCGACCATCGGCGCGTGTAGACGGCGGACGCCGGCGGCTGCAGGCCGCGACCAACGACCCGTCCGCCACCATCGAGATGATCAACGAATCCGACACTGTTTTGCCGGAGCGAGCCCGGAGACGATTGCAGGCCTGTTCCGCCCGAGGGTGATTCAGGCAGAACAGTGGTATCGGTGCTCGTGTCGCTCACGGGGATGCCGCCCGCATCGAACTCCCACGCCAGCGCGCGTAGCTGCTCGATCTTCTGTTCGGCGAGAATTCCAGCGAGCGTCCTGTTCCTTGCGACCACGTTGGTGGCCGCGGCCACTCTCACCAGTTCGGCCATCGTCAGAAGCCCGGTCGTGAGAATGAGTGTGGCGACCAGGGCCTCTACTAGCATCGAACCTCGATCGGTTGCCGATCCGTTCTGCGCGTCTTTCATGGAGACAGGTGTCGCAACGGTGCTGCCAGCGCCGGTCGCGCACAAGACGCGCCACGCAAGTCATAACGTCGTCGAGAGTTGTCTGGTGTATGGCTGGAGAGACGAGAGCCATAGCTCGGAGAAGATCGCAGATTCTCCGATGCCGAATTCGCCGAAGTGTTAGACGAGCGGCAACGTCACTTGAAAACTCGCGCCACCGGCAGGCGATGTCGTCGCCAGGACGCGACCGTTGTGTGTGACGACGATCTTCTGGACGAGAGCCAGTCCGAGACCCGTGCCCGTCTTCTTGGTCGTGAAGAACGGACGAAAGATCTTTTCGCGCGCATCGGGCGGAACACCCGGGCCATTGTCGAGGACGGTGACACGAGCCACGCCTTGCGCCGCGTCGAGCGCACCCTCCACGCGGATGTCCGGAGTGACACCGGCGCCCTGGCACGCCTCCACCGCGTTGCGAAGCAGGTTGCTGAAGGCCTGTCGAAGTAGGACGTCATCCGCGTCCACCCGCCCGAACTCGCCTGCCAAGACGATGTTTCCGTTCAGTTGACGAACGTCGGACTTGAGGTCGTCCGCACCGCGTTCGACGATCGCGCGGAGATCGTGCGTGGCCAGCGACAATTGAGTGGGCCGGGCGAAGTTGAGAAAGTTCGTCACGACCTCGCCGAGCGCAACCGTCTCTTGTCGAATGCCTTCGACGTACGGCTTGTACTGTGGCGGGATGGATGCCGGGTCGAGCAGTTTCCCGTACCCATGGATCGTCGCGAGACCGTTGCGAAACTCGTGGGCGATTCCGGCAGTCAATTCGCCAAGCCTCGCAAGCGTCTCCTTCAACCGAAGCTGCTCCTCGAGCTGCACCACGGCGGTCAGATCAGAGAACAGACAGATGACGCCACCGTTGCCGTCCGTTCCGAGAGGCGACACCGTTACACCAACATGCGTGACATCACCGGCGTGTGGCATCTCGAGCGCACGTCGCACGATCGCCTTGCCAGTGGTCAGGCATTCGTCAATCACCCCTGCCAGCGGTGCAGCGGCGACCGACAACTTCGTGTAATGCGGCCACTCGCCCATCGCATCGAACCCGAGCATCCGTCGTCCACCGGGGTTCAGGATCTGCACCTGGCCGTTCCGATCGACAACGAGCAATCCAGCGCTGAGACTGTTGACGATTTGGGTGTTCAGGAGCTCTGACGCTTCAGCGCGTTCGGTCATCGCGCGTTCCTGCGCGCGCAACTTCTGGATCGCGTCCTGGAGTGCAACCGCCATCAGCGCTGAGTCACCACCTTCGCGACTGTGCGAGCGGTTCCTCCGCGAGGCCGACAGCAAGCGGAGCCCGGCGAACACGATGACGCCGATGACCAGGGCGATTATCGCCGTGTTCGCCAGCAGTGCGTGGGCCTGCAGGCTCATTGATAGAAGCCGAAGTACCAGTCCACGATCGGTGTGCCCCAGGCGGCCGACACTACGGCGCCAATCGCGAGAAAGGTCCCAAACGGCAGCGCGTATTTCATGTTGCCGCGCTTGGATGCGATCAGAGCGACGCCGATGATCGACCCAGAGAGCGACGCCATCACGAGCGTGAGCAGCACGAGCTTCCAGCCGAGAAAGGCGCCAATCATCGCGAGCAGCTTGACGTCGCCCATGCCGAGTCCCTCTTCGCCGCGAACGCGGTAATAGCCTTCGGCAATCGCGTACAGCACGCCACCGCCCACAGCGATGCCAATCAGCGAATCACGAGGGCCCGGAGGCAAGAAGATACTGCACACGAACCCGATCACGATCCCGGGCAGTGTGATCCTGTTCGGCAGAATCTTGTGCTGCAGATCAGTGACGAAGAGGACGATGAGCGCGCAGGCGAACAGGATGCGAACGAGCGCGAGCAGCGTGAGGCCGTACAGGAGATAGCCGCCGAGAAACGCGAGCGCGGTTACGGCCTCCACGATCGGGTACATGGCCGAGACCGACGCTTTGCACGTGCGGCATCGTCCACCGAGCGTGACCCAGCTGAGGATCGGGATATTGTCGTACCACGTAAGCGCTCGACCGCACGACGTGCACCGCGATCCCGGCCACGTAACCGACTCACCGCGCGGCAGCCGGTAGATGCAGACGTTGAGAAAGCTTCCGATGCAGGCCCCGAACAGCACTGCAAAGAGCGGCGGCATCCAGCTGGGGATAACGACGTTCACAGGCCGCGCCGCAGGGGATAGAGAGATGAGTCCTTCGCGACGTCCACCGCTCCCGATACCGGGTCCAGCGTGTAGGGAACGCCGGTTGGGTCGAGTGGGACGCCCCTGACGAGTCCGGCTCGAATCATCTCGTCCCAGCCTGTCGGGAATCGATTGGCTTTGTCGTAGAAGCTGTTGACGATCGGCTGAAGCTGCCCGACCACCGCTTCGGCATCGAGCTGCTGCAAACGGGTGCGCGCCGTTTGACGCATCCATTCCTGCTCGCCGGTCTGCGCCATTCGCGTCCACAGCGCGCGCGCGGCGAGCTGATTGCCTCCCTCAGCGAGAACGCTGGCGGCAAGAGGCTGGAGCCAGTTTGGCGCCGCGGGGAGCTTGGATCCGCGCACGAACCAGTCGGCTGCTGCACGCGCATCGCGACGCCACCAGTACTCTACGAACCCAGCGTCGTGATAGTACTCCCACTTGTCGGGCGATTCCCTGATGCCCTTCTCGAGCAGCGCAATCGCCTCATCGGGGCGGCCAGGTCCGTTGGGATAGTCTTCGGACAACAGGATGGCGCCGAATCGATATGCGATGTTGAAACGCGGGTCGAGTGTTGTCGTGATGTCGAGCAGAGGAAAGAGGAACCCGTAATCCTTGTTTTCAGCCTTTGAGATCTTCGTGCTTCCGTAATACTGGACGGCGCGGATCCAATAGATGTCCGCAGCAACACTGTTGAAGCCGAGAACGAGCCGGCGCATGAGTCCCGGCGACCGGACCCACTGCACCTCTTGTATCGGGGTGAAGCGTTCGAACGCCCCGTTGATCGCCGTCTGCGTGCCGATCGCAGCAACCAGCAGGACGGCGAACGCGATCCAATGCAGGACCCGCCGGTTTCGGGCATGTGTCGCCATCTACTTGAAGTCCCGGCGTTCGAAGATCAGCGTGGACGCAACCAGCAAAACGGCCACATACAGACCAATCGAGCCGCTCGCGAGCAGCATGTGCTGCGCGGTCACGGCCTGACCGTGCACGACGGCGGCTGTCACGTTGAGCGGTGCCAGATTCGGGAAGGCGTAATAGAGCCCGCGGCCGATCATCGCGACCGCCGGTGACGCGCCGAATGACTCGAGCGTCCGCAGGTCATCGCTGAAGTGGCCAATCACGTAAATGGCGATCGTCAGCGCCGCGGACAGGAACGTGCTCGAGAACGTCGAGAAGAACAGCGCGAGCGCCGTCACGAGCATCAGTTCGACGCCGATGAGTGCGAACGCCTTGAGCAGCATGGGATCGGTGGCCGCTGCTTCCCAAGCCTGCTTCACGTTGGCAGGCGTCTGCCAATCGAGGTACGCCAGCACTCCGTAGTAGGCAATCGCCATTACGGCGAGATTCGCCACGAGCGTAAACACCAACCCGAGGTACTTCCCGAGGATGAACTGGCTCCGCGTGATCGGCTTGGACAGCAGGCTGTAGATGCTCCGCCGCTCCACCTCTTTCGCGACGAGACCGATCCCGATGAAGACGGCGATGAGCACCCCCATCAACGAGGCGGCGGCGAGGCCGAGGTCCTTGATGATCTTGACGTCCTGTCCGGCCGTGAGCTGCGCCAGCAGGAACGACGCCGCCATCAGGATCACTGCAAAGAACAGCAGGTTATAGGGAACGCGGTCGCGGATCGAGTCCTTGAAGACGCCGCGAGCGACGATCAGGACGGCGCTCATGAGGCGGTCCGTTCTCGCACGATGCCGGCTTCGTCGGTCGCGCGGATCTGCTGTACGAAGAAGTCCTCGAGCGTTTCGCGAACAGGGTTGAGAGAAACGATGTGACCGCCGGTGGCAACGAGCTCCGTCAACAGTTGCTCTGGCGCCACCGTCAAGGGGAGCTCGAGCGAAAAGCGCCCCTCACCGAGCGGAGTCACTCCAGTGAGACGCGGCTTGATGCGGTCGATCACTGGTTGGCTGACATTTGAAACAACGAGCTCCCAGGCGCGCGCGCGATTCGCAAGCAGATCGGAGAGGCGCCCCGTTGCGGCAAGCCTCCCCTTCACGACGACGGCAACGCGGCTGCAGAGGGCTTCGGCATCGCTGAGGACGTGCGAGCTGAAAAACACCGCGCGGCCGTTGTCGCGCAGCCTCAGGATCAGTTCGCGAACCTCACGACGGCCCAGTGGATCGAGTCCGGACATCGGCTCGTCGAGGAACACGACCTCGGGATCGTTGACGAGTGCCTGCGCAATGCCAACGCGCTGGACCATGCCCTTCGAAAACTTGCGGAGCTGAAACCGTCGCTCGGCTCCGATGCCGACTTCGTCGAGCAGGCGGCTCGCACGTGCGCGGCCGTCCTGCGCCGAATAGCCGAAGACCCGCGCGAAGTAGATCAACAGCTCTTCGGCGGTGAGGTTGTCGTAGAAGTACGGGTTCTCGGGCAGGTATCCGATACGTCGCCGCACCGAGACGTCGCCAACCGGGCGACCGAGGATCTCGGCGTGCCCCGAGGTGGGGAAAATCAGCTGCATGAGCAGCTTCAGCGTGGTGGTCTTGCCCGCGCCGTTGGGGCCGAGAAAACCGAAGACCTCGCCCTGCCCCACGTGCAGCGTCAGGTCTTCAAGAGCGGCGTAGGGGCGGGGACGCCAGAATCCTTTTGTGTAGTGTTTGGTCAGCCCCTCGGTCCTGATCGCATCCATACCTGATCGGGATTATCGGGAGATCGGGGGCCGAACCCCATCCCGGTTCCTATGAGGTCACGCCCGCCTTCTTCAGCTCGTACGCGATAACCGCGTCGAACGCCGCAGGGCGGAACCCGCCGAGCCTGATGCCATTGATGAAGTAGGTTGGCGTCCCTGTGATGCCTACCTTCTGCCCGAGTTGCACATCCTGGCGCACCGACTCGAGCATCTTCTGATACCGGCTGTCGAACTCGCTTGGGGAGATCTTGGTCACTTCCTCGAGGGCGGCCTTCACGTCGGCACCGGTCATCGACATGGACTGGCGATCGAACAGCGTGGCTTCAAGCTGCTTATCGAGGTTCTTTTCCTTGGCCAGTCGCACGGCGACGGCCGCTTCGCATGCCGCTCCATGAACGCCACCGGCTCCGCACTCGGTCTCGAGCGGGTAGTCCCGGTTCTCGTACTTGAAGACACCAGGATAGGCCGCCTCGTACTTCGCGATGATGTCCTTATAGAGGATGTAGGCCTGACGACACGACGGGCACTGGTAGTCGTTGAACTTGATCAGCAGAACCTTGACGTTGCCCTGCGGCATCACTTCGGGCACCGTCGGTTGACGGTCGAGCCACGCCTGAACTTCAGTGAGTTGTTCGGGTGAAAGCGTCTCGACAGGTACGGCCGGGACAGCGGCTGGCGCCGACGCAGACTGCGCGCTTGCTGCCTGCTCGCGCGGGAATGCGAGCACGAGACCCGCCGATGCGACGAGCCAAATCACCGCGAGCAATGCCGCCGTCGGACTTCCCTTCAGCCCACCTAGATCCTTCGTCACTCCAGACTGCAACGCACGCAGCGGTCCGGCTGCTGACGATGACAACAGGAAAATCCCGATCACGCTCACGTACATCGTCAGGCACAGTGGGCATGCCTGACGCAGCACGAAGAACGACGCGTAAGCGAAGTAGAAGACGGCTGCGAGACCAACAGTGGAGAGCAGGAATACGTAGCCTGCGGCGCGCGCGGCTTCATCCGACTTGGGTGTGCGCATGCCCCAGGCGGAGAGCATCAGGACGAGAGCGGACCAGATCGCGCCACCTGCCGCGACCGGCACACCGGCAACGGTCCCATATGCACTCTCGAACACCTGCTCACACGACACCGTCTCGTTGACGTCGCAGAAGCTCGTGTATCCCGGCTCGGTGATCAACCTGTAATGAACGTACAGGGCCGCAATCGATGCGGCGAGGCCAATAGCCGACAACACGACGAGGGCGTAACGGGTACGACTGGACATAACTATCCTCTTGTCAGAACTCGGAGACGTGAACCTCTGGCCTCCCAGGCACTCAACGTCTGCATTATAGACGCCGGTACAAAGGAAAAGCCGGCTGGGATATCCAGCCGGCCTTTCCCTGTGGTCGAATCGAAATGCGACTACTGGATGGGCGAGATGGTGCCGCCGGCCACGAAGGGCTGGGGCGGCGCCGTCGCAGCGACGTTCTGCCAAATCGCGCCCGCTTGACTGCTCGCGAACGACCGGTTGCCGGTCGAGGCAAAGCTCGTCGGGACCGCTGCCACGTAGTACGACGCGTTGGTTGCCGTGCCGTTGCAGTCGTTTGGCGCAGGTCCACCGCCGGCACCCACCGCTAGAGTGTAGGTATAGCCGCTCTTTTGAGGTGACACTGCGCTCGTCAGATCGTTCGACAGGAACGCCTGGTTCCCACCTGGAGGCGGTGTACCGAGCGTCGCGAACAAGACGGCGTGCCCGCCCTGACCGCACGAAGCGGAATAGCTGATTTCCGCAGTGTTCACAGCACGTATCCCACCGATGGCCGATATCTCGTTGCCTGACATCCGGGCGCGGAGCAGACCGGGCACCGCAATCGCCGCGATGATGCCGATGATCGCTACGACGATCAGCAGCTCGATGAGCGTAAAGCCTTCGTTCTTCTTCAGTGTCCTCACAACGCTCTCCTTGAACGCGCCAGGGTGTCTATCCCCGACAACCGACGACCAGCTGAAGAGCAAGGTCGATGCCCGCTCGACCATATCGGATGCGTTTTAGTAACTCATTCTGTGTCAACCATTTATATGGACTAAAAGCGATCGGATCACCCGCGTGAAATGTGATCGCACGGGAGTTTGACAAAGTGTGGCAGCACCGACTGCCAATGTTTTTCAGCGATATGAGGCCGTACGTGAGAAAGGCCGGCTGCGACGTGCACAGCCGGCCCCTCGTCGAATCGAAGTGTGACTACTGGATGGGCGAGATGGTGCCAGCGGCCACGAAGGGCTCGGGCGGCGCCGTCGCGGCGACGTTCTGCCAAATCGCGCCCGCCTGGTTACTGGCGAACGAGCGGTTGCCCGTCGAGGCAAAGCTCGTCGGGATCGCCGTGGTGTAGTAGGTCACGTTGGTCGCCGTGCCATTGCAGTCGTTCGGCCCGGCCGCGGCACCCGCACCGACACCCAGCGTGTAGGTGAATCCGCTCTTCTGTGGCGAAACCGCGGCAGTCAGGTCGTTCGAGAGGAACGCCTGCGTGCCTCCGGGCGGCGGAGCCCCGAGAGTGGCGAACAAGACCGCGTAGGAGCCGTTGCCGCACGCTGCGGAGTAGCTGACCTCCGACGTGTTGACCGCACGCATCGACCCGATGGCCGACGTCTCGTTACCCGACATGCGGGCGCGGAGAAGGCCAGGAACGGCAATCGCCGCGATGATGCCGATGATCGCCACGACGATCAGCAGTTCGATAAGCGTAAAGCCTTCGTTTTTCTGCAGTTTCTTCACAACCATCTCCTTGAGAGCGCTCGGGCCGGAAGGCCCGACTCGATTTATCCGCCGCTCCGACACGGCGCCTCGTGAACGCTTCCTGATGAGGCAAGCGTGGTGCCACGGCGTGGCGCAAACCCAACGCGTCGTCGTAATTAGCTCATTTACTTAGGCTTATTGCCTCGCTCGGCTTGCCGGGTCAGTGTCGGCGGAGGTGCCACTCATTGGTTCGGACGACAGGAAGTGTCAACCGCCGGTGTCAAGAATTGGCAGTCAGCGCAGATTGAATTTCTTGGCGTAGTAGCGGAACGAACGGAAGCTCATACCAAGCATCTCCGCTGCGCGGGTTTGCACTCCGCCCGATCTCTCGAGGGCCAACGCGATGTAGTGGCGATAGAACTCTTCGCCGAGCGCTTCGAGGTCGAACCCTTCTTTCAGATCGGGGAGACCGGCAGACGCGGCCGGAGCGCTTGGGGCCGGCGAGCCGACCCGCTTGCTCAGTGTACCGCCAAGAGTGCGCACCTGCGTCGGAAGGCTTTCGGGGAGAACCAGGGGCGTCTGCTCCAGTGCCACTGCCCTCTCGACCACGTTCTCGAGCTCACGAACGTTGCCAGGCCACGAATACGCGGCCAGCAGTTCCTGCGCCGCGTGAGAAATTCCGTTCACAGTTTTGCCCGCCGCCTTGGCGTACTTCGTCAGGAAGCGATCGGCGAGGAGCGGCACATCCTCGAGCCGATCGCGCAGCGGCGGCAGATGCACCTGGATCACGTTGATGCGGTAGTAGAGGTCTTCGCGGAAGCGCCCCTCGGCCACCATCTTCTCCAGGTCCTGATTCGTCGCCGCGATCACACGAATATCGGCCTGCACTTCCTCCGTGCCGCCGAGCCGTCTGAAGCGCCGGTCCTGCAGCACGCGCAGCAGCTTGACCTGCATCGTCTGATTCATTTCCCCGATCTCGTCGAGGAAGATGGTGCCGCGCTCGGCGACTTCGACCAGCCCCTTCTTGTTGGTGTCGGCGCCCGTGAATGCGCCGCGCATGTGGCCGAAGAGTTCCGACTCGAGGAGCGTCTCGGGGAGCCCACCGCAATTGAGCGCGACAAACGGGTGCTCGCGCCGCAATGAGTTGTAGTGAACCGCCCGCGCGACGAGATCCTTTCCTGTTCCCGACTCTCCGGTGATCAGGACCGTGCTGTTGGTCTTCGCGATCGTCTCGATCATCTTGAACAGGTCGAGCATCGCGTCGCTGCGGCCGATGATGTTGCAGAATTCGTGCGACGTGTTGAGCGTGCGCTTGAGCAGGACGTTCTCCTGCTTGATCTTCATCGTCTCGACGTGCTGCCGCACCTTGATCCGCAGTTCGTCCATGTTGAACGGCTTCGTGAAGTAGTCCACGGCGCCGAGCCTCATGGCTTCGACGGCAGTATCCGTCGAGGCAAAAGCGGTCATCATAAACGCAACGAGGTCTCGGTTCGCTTCCTTGGCAACGCGCAGCACCTCGACTCCACTGATGTCGGGCATACGGATGTCCGAGAGCAGCAGATCCATCCGGTCGCGCTGCAGGATGTCGAGCGCCTCCGTCCCATTGGCCGCCACCGTCACGTCGTAGCCGTCGCGCCGAAGCACGATGCGCAGCATCTCCCGCATCGACGGCTCATCGTCGACGATGAGGATTCTCGGCTTGGCGGCAGGCTCGGCGCTCGCGGGCGCGTCGGGCGCTGGCGTTGCCGTCGATTGACGCGTCATGCGACCACGCTCCGTGATTCGGATTCAGCCGGCGTCGCGCTGATGCCCGCGTGGACCGGTAAGCGAACGCTCATGATCGTCCCCACACCAACTTGAGAAGCCACATTGATCGTCCCGTTGTAATCAGTGACGACACGGTGCACGGTTGCCAGGCCAAGGCCGGTACCTCGCTCGAACGAGCTGCGAAACGGCTGAAAGATTTCCTCGACGTCCTCGGGCGCGATCCCGCATCCCTCGTCCTGGATGGCGAGCACAACCCACTCGTCTGCGGCCGGCTCACGTTCCGGGGTGACAGTCATGCGCAGATGCCCGCCGTTCGCCATCGCACGTACGCCGTTGGTCGCCAGGTTCCAGACGATCTGCCGGATCTGATTTTCATCAGCCTCGCACCATACGGGCTCGGCGGGGACGTTGACGTCGATGATGTGGTGCGGTTGCACCTCGGCGCTGTTCCGCAGCAGGAGCGCGGTGTCCTGAAGCACCTTCCTCACGTCGAGTCGTGCCATCGCTGAGCGCTGCGGCCTCGCGTAGGCCAGAAACGATCTAATCGTGTCGTTCAGCCGCTCGGACTCGCGCAGCACGATGTCCATCAGCAGCGCCTGATCTTCACTGAGGGGCAGCTCCTGCCGGAGGACTTGAATCGATCCAGACATCGACGCCAGTGGGTTTCGGATCTCGTGCGCGATGCCGGCTGCCATCTCGCCAACTGCTGCGAGCCGCTGCCGAAGTCGCGCATCGCGCTCGAGCCGGCGCACGTCGGTGACATCCTGGAACGACCAGACATGACCGGTCCCACCTTCCGGCAGCGTGAGCGTGCTGGCTGTGAGACCGACGTCGATCATGCGGCCATCGGCAGTGCGATGCTGGCAATCGATCTTCAGACTCCTTCCGGCCGTGAGTCCCTCGACGCGCGCGCGCACGGGCTCGGGCATCTGCATCACGTCGACGACGTCTCGACCGATGACCTGCGACGCCGATAGACCGATGATCGTTGACGCGGAACGATTGAAGGTCAGAATCCTGCCGTCGCGATCGGTGGTGATCAGGCCGCTCAGCAGGCTGTTGATGACGTACTCATTGAAGGCCCGCAGATCGCGAATCCGATCTGACGCATCCTCCAGCCGCGCACCGGCGGAGCGAAGACTCTCCGCCAGCGATCCAGCCAGGAGCGCGACGGCGACGAGACCGCCAAGGTTGATCGCAACGGTGTATTGCGCGACGCGCACCGTCGGCAGATCCACGACGGGCGAAAAGCGGCGCGCGAGCGGAAAGTCGAGGTCGACGTACTGCACCGCGACGAGGCCCAGGTACATGACCGCACTGAGCGCGGCCAACTGAATCGCGACACGTCGAGAGCGAATCATGCTCGCCGCGATGATCGGGAGCAGGTAGAGCGACGAGAAGTTGCTGGTGATCCCGCCTGTGACGTGAATGAACGCCGAGACGAGCAGCGCATCTGCCCCGAATTGAAAATCGACGAGCCAGGGATGGCGCTCGGCGTGCCTGAGCGTGGCGAGGTAGAAGACGCTCAGCGCATACGTGAGCCCAATCAGGGCGAAAAAGGGGTCGACGGGAAACGCTCCCGGGCGACTGATCTGGATCAGAATCGCCGAGCCCATCAGCAGGGTCACGAGGACGACTCGTGCGGCGATGAGCGTCGAAAGACGGGAGCGCAGATTCATCTCATTTCGGTGGGTGGTCGGTGGTCCGTGGTAGTGGTTCGTGATGGGCGCGGAGAAACCCCGCGCCCACACCAACCATCCGCCACCGACCGCTAACCAGTCAGCTTGCTGATCAGGTCGAAGATCGGCATGTACATCGCGATCACGATACCGCCAACCACGACACCGAGGAAGAAGATCATGATGGGCTCGAGCAGGGTGAGCAACCCGGCCACCGCGGTATCAACCTCTTCCTCGTAGAACTCGGCGATCTTGCCGAGCATCGTGTCGAGAGCGCCCGTTGCCTCCCCGACGCTGATCATCTGCACCACCATCGACGGGAAGACGTTGGTCTCCTTCAATGGAGCCGCGATCGTTTCACCGCGCTCGATGCTCTTCCGCGTGGTCATAATCGCTTCTTCGATGATCGCATTGCCGGCCGTGCGCGCCGTGATGTCGAGGGCCTCGAGAATCGAGACACCAGAGGCCAGCAGGGTCGACAGCGTTCGACAGAATCGCGCCACCGCAATCTTGCGCATCAGCTGACCGAGCACCGGCAGCTTGAGCGTGATCGCATCGATGACCCGGCGTCCGTTCGTCGAGTTGTAGTACGCACGAAACGCGAACACCGCCGCACCGATGCCGACCAGAACGAACGGCATGAAGCGGACGAGCCCGTTGCTGGCGGCAATGACGATCCGCGTGGGCAGCGGGAGCTCGGCGCCAAGGCCGGCGAACAGATTGGCGAAGGTCGGGATGACCTTCCACAAAATGACGCCCACCACGACGACCGCGATCACGATGACCGCGATCGGGTAAATCATGGCCGACTTGACCTGACCTCTCAACTTGACGGCCTTTTCGATGTAGGTCGCCAGGCGCTTGAGAATCGTGTCGAGAATACCGCCGGCCTCGCCCGCCGCAATCATGTTCGTGAACAGCGGGTCGAACGCCTTCGGATGCTTCTTCATCGCATCCGCCAGCGAGGCGCCGCTTTCGACGTCGGTCCGAGTCGCGAGAATGACCGATGCGAAGTTCTTGTCTTCTTCCTGCGTTCCGAGGATCTCGAGACACTGAACGAGCGGGAGGCCGGCGTCGATCATGACCGAGAACTGGCGTGTGAAGACCGCCAGGTTCTTCGCGCTGACGCTTTTGCCCGATGGCTTGGCGGCCTTGGGCGCCGCTTCCTTCAGCGGGCTGATCTGCGTGACGAGGATCTGCTCGCGGCGCAGGGCGGCAACCGCCCCGTCCATCGTTTCGGCGATGCGCTCGCCAGTGACCGTGC
>Ga0207643_10000698_pt1 | contig 20918 bp, 15 predicted proteins | sample KBSMisM62_FD_184313 | JGI IMG/M metagenome (GOLD analysis project Ga0207643, IMG submission 184313) | Miscanthus rhizosphere microbial communities from Kellogg Biological Station, Michigan, USA - KBS Miscanthus M6-2 (SPAdes) (version 2) | ecosystem: Host-associated > Plants > Roots >...
CTTCAGGTCCTTCAAGGGGATCATCACGCGCGCCTGGAGGTCGAGGAGCTTCTGTTGCTGCTCGACGATCGCCTGCCGGTACTTGCCGAGCTGCTCGCTGAAGTTGTGATGGCCGGATACTTCGCGGTCGATCCAGCGCAGCGACGTCTCGTTGGTCGGGAATGCCTTGATGAAATCCGGCCGCGGCATGCCGCCCTTGTTCACCACGAGGTCCTGGATCTTGCGCTCGTGCTGGCGAATGTTGTCGACCTCGGTGCGCACGGAGTCGCACAGCTTCTCCACCATTCGCGCCGAGAAGCGGATCTGCATCAGCTCGCCGGAGATCTTCTTCTGCAGGTCGAGATATTTCGGCGCCTTGTGGCCCTCTTTCTGCAGCACGGCGAGCATTCGCGTGAAATGCTTGCGGATCGTGCCGAAGCGCTCCAGCGCCGCAACCTTCAGGCGCTCGAGGTTCTCGCTCTCGATGACGCCCGGGTCGGTCTCGTCTTCCTCGTCCTCGATCTCGTCGGTCTCGTCCTCGATCTGCGTCAGCTGCTCGTTGAAGTCGAGCAGGCCGTCCACGACATCGTCGATCTTGAGCTCGTCCTTGCCGATCTTGTCGGCGAGATCGAGGATCTGCGTGACCGTCATCGGGCATGCGGAAATCGCGAGGATCATGTGCTTCAGACCCTCCTCGATCCGCTTGGCGATCTCGATTTCACCCTCGCGCGTCAAGAGCTCGACCGAGCCCATTTCGCGCATGTACATCCGAACCGGGTCGGTGGTGCGGCCGAATTCGGAGTCGAGCGTCGATGCAGCGGCTTCGGCCTCTTCCTCGACGTCCTCGGCAGGCACCGTCGCGGGCGCCTCGGACATCAACAGCGTTTCGGCGTCGGGGGCCTCGTCGTACACCTGGATCCCCATGTCGCCGATCATCGAGATGATGCCTTCGATCTGTTCGGCGTCGAGGATGTCGTCGGGCAGGTGGTCGTTGATCTCAGCGTACGTCAGGTAGCCGCGCTCCTTGCCGAGCACGATCAGCGTCTTCAGCCGGCGCTTGCGCGCTTCGACGTCGGCGGGCGTCAACTCGCGCGGCGCAACCTCGGCGTGCTTGCCGTTGCGGCCCTTCTTGTGCGCAGCGTCCTCGGCGCGCTTGCCGGCGATGCGCGCAGCGATCTCGCCCGGCGACGGCTTGCGCCCCGCCGGCGTCTTCGCAGCTGCGGCGCCCGCGGCATTCGACTTGCCGTTCGACTTGTCGGCGACGGCGGCCAGCTTGTCGTGCTTGACGTCATGCTTGACTACGGACTTGTCGAGCTTGGGCTTGGCTTTATCCGGCTTTGCGACAGGCGCGGCCTTCACGGGCGTCTTGGCGACAACTTTCGCCTTGGCCGACGACTTGGGCGTGGGCTTGGGCTTTGGCGCGGGTCGCGCAGTCTTGCCCGCCGCGTGGGTGCGCGCGGCAGGCTTTTTCGCGGGTGCCGGCCGCTTGGCGGGAGCGTGCTTCGCTGCTGCGGCGTGCTTCCTTGCGGCGGACGTCTTCTTCGCCGGCGTTTTCTTGGCGGCCGGCTTCCGGGCGGCGGATTTGCCTTTGCCCGCGGTGGGCGTCTTGCGGGCAGGCTTCGCGTGCTTCTTGACCATGATCATCCTTGTTCGGTACGGCGCCGCCGGGTTGGCACACGGGCGGTGCGCCGTTCCGTCTCTCGAAGGCCGCGCCGTTTAAACACAATGGGGGCGGCGCGAAAAACCTCAAATTATAGCGTGACAACGGCGCTTCGTCCCCGCCATTCGTCTTTGGGGACGACGGCGCCCTTCACGACGGCGCATCGCCATCGCGACGCACGCCCCGCGCGGTTGCGATCAGACCCCGCGTCAGCGCGTCGCGCTCGTCGGCCGTCAGAGCCTCGAGCGGCTGGCGCAGCAGGGACTGCAGCGCGCGCTGGTCGTCGGCGTGACGCCACCGGGCGGCAGCGGCGAGTACCTGCGTCTCGACCTGTTCGGGCGCAAGTTCCTGGTCCGCCGCCGACGCCAGAATCTCGCCCAGAACCGCCGCATGCTCGGTCTCGGCGAAGTATTGGACGACGCTCGCCGTCGTCGGATCCGCCGGCGCGTTGACGCAGTAGTCGAGAAGCGCCGCCCACGCTGCGGGCTCCGGACCGCGCTCGTCGGACCGCGGCAACGCGTGGCGCCTCGCGAGCGACGGTTCCAGCAGCACGCCCTGCAGCATCGCCCGCAACAGCGACGGCGGTCGCCGGGCGGGTCCGCGCGCCGTGGCTACGGATCGTGCCGCGCGGGGCGCATTGGCTTCGTCGACAGCCGAAGATCCCAGCAGCATCTGAAGTTGGTCCGTGGGCAATCCGGCAAGTTCAGCGACCTGCGCTCGGACCAGGGCGCGCAAGACCGGCGCAGTGATCTGGCTCGCGTACGGCCGCACGGCGGCGACCAGCGCGGCCCGCCCTTCGGCCGTGTGGGGCGGATGCTGGGCGGCAAGCTCCGACAGCAGATACTCGGACAGCGGTGTTGCGCCGTCGATCGCCCGCTCCAGCGCGGCCTTGCCGTGCCCGCGCACGAAATCGTCGGGGTCGTCGCCGTCGGGCAGGAACAGGAAACGCGCCTCCTTTCCGTCGGACAGCACCGGCAGCGTGTTCTCGAGCGCCCGCCAGGCGGCCTTGCGCCCGGCGTTGTCGCCGTCGAAGCAGAAGACGACGAGGTCGGCCAGCCGAAACAGCTTCTGCGCGTGAACGGGCGTGGTGGACGTTCCGAGTGTCGCTACCGCGTACTCGATGCCGTGCTGGGCGAGGGCTACGACATCCATATAACCCTCGACGACCAGAACCCGGCCAGCGTCGCGAATGGCATTTCGTGCAAGATAGAGGCCGTAGAGCTCTCTTCCCTTCGAGAAGACTGCTGTTTCAGGTGAATTAAGGTATTTTGGCTCTCCGGAATCGAGGACCCGGCCGCCAAAGCCGATGACCCTGCCCCGCGTATCGTGAATCGGAAACATCACGCGATCGCGGAATCGGTCGTAACGCTTGCCCCCTTCCCCAGCGACCACCAGTCCCGCTGCGTCGAGTTGCGGGCTCGCATAATCCGGAAACGCCGCGGCAAGGTTCTGCCAGCCATCCGGCGCGTACCCGATGCCGAAGTGAGCCGCCACTGCGCCGGTGAGGCCCCGCCGCTTGAGGTAGGCGATCGCGGCCGGCGCTTCCTTCAGCCGGGCGCGGTAGAACTTTGCCGTCTCCAGCAGCGTTTCCGTCAGGTCGACCGTTTCGGCGCGCCGCTCGCGTTCGCCGGCCGACTCGACGTGCGGCACGGTGACACCCGCCTCGCGAGCCAGCGCCTCGACGGCTTCGGGAAACGACTTGCCGTCGTGCTCGATGAGGAACCCGATGGCCGTGCCGTGCGCGCCACAGCCGAAGCAGTGGTAGAACTGCTTCGTCGGGCTCACGGTGAACGACGGCGTCTTCTCGCTGTGAAACGGACAGCACGCCTGGTAGTTGGCGCCCGCCTTCTTGAGCGGCACGCTGCGATCGATGACGTCGACGATGTCGACACGCGCGAGCAGCGTCTGGATGAAGTCGGTGGGGATCATCGCGTGCGCAAATGCCGACTCGCTGGGCGACCGGACGAGGCCCGACCGACGATGAGAACACCGGTGCCCGGGCTAGGGCACCGCGCGACCGGCTTTGGCGCCGGCCGCGGGCGCTCCCACACGGCAGGGAAACGCCCCAGTATAAAACGGCCTGCCGCGCCGCGCGCGCCTTTCCGACCGGTGCGTGAAGTCAGATCCGCGCCTTGACCTTGGCAGACACGGCGGCCATGTCGGCGCGGCCGGCGAGCCTGGGCTTGAGCCCTGCCATCACCTTGCCGATCAGCGCCGGACCGGCCGCCCCTGCAGCCCGCGCCGCCACCATCTCGGCGTCGATTGCCGCGTCGATCTCGGCATCCGTCAATTGCGAAGGAAGGTACGACTGCAGGATCACAAGTTCGGCGCGCTCCGCATCGGCGAGGTCGGCGCGATTGCCGGCATCGAACTGCGTGATGGAGTCCTTACGCTGCTTCACCATTTTGTCGATGACGGCGACGATGTCGGCGTCCGCCAGCGTCTTGCGCTCGTCAACCTCGCGCTGCTTGATCGCGGCGAGCAGCAGGCGGATCGTCGACAGGCGCGCCGTCGCTTTCGCCCGCATCGCGTCCTTCATGTCGGCGGTGATGCGGTCCTTCAGGTGAGTCGTCGAGTCGTTCATCGCGTTCCAATGCAAAAGGGGCGAATCGCTTCGCCCCTGTAGCGGAATCCGGCAGGCGCCGGACCGTGCAACCGTCAGTAGAGCTTCGGGGGCAGCTGCTGGCTGCGCAGGCGCTTGTAGTGGCGCTTGACCGCCGCCGCCTTCTTGCGCTTGCGCTCGGACGTGGGCTTTTCGTAGAACTCGCGCGCCCGCAGCTCGGTGAGCAGGCCGGTCTTCTCAATCGTGCGCTTGAAACGGCGCAGTGCGGCCTCGAAAGGCTCGTTCTCCCGAACGCGAACGCTGGTCATGTCTCGATGCTACCTTTCGTGAAGGCTCGATGGGGGTCGACGGCAATCGGTAAGTATAGCAGTCGTTCCGAGGCCTAGGCAAGCGCCCGGTATAGTGCGGCGATGCGCGTACTGGGTATCGAGACGTCCTGCGACGAGACCGGGGTGGCGCTCTATGAGACCGGGCGCGGCCTGGTCGCGGATGCGCTGCATTCGCAGGTGGCGATGCATCGGGCGTTCGGTGGCGTGGTGCCCGAGCTTGCGTCGCGCGACCACGTCGAGCGCGTGCTGCCGCTGTTGCGCCAGGTACTCGACGACGCGGGCATCGGCATCGCCGACATCGATGCGATCGCCTACACGCAGGGTCCTGGGCTGGCGGGCGCGCTGCTCGTTGGCGCGAGCATCGCGAGCGCACTCGGGTTTGCGCTCGGCAAGCCCGTGATCGGCGTCCATCATCTCGAAGGCCATCTGCTGTCTCCCATGCTCGGATCGCCGGCGCCGTCGTTCCCGTTTGTGGCGTTGCTCGTGTCCGGCGGCCACACGCAGTTCTTCGAGGTGGCGGCGGTGGGGCGCTATCGGCTGCTCGGCGATACGCTCGACGACGCTGCCGGCGAGGCGTTCGACAAGACGGCACACCTGCTCGGTCTGCCGTATCCGGGCGGGCCGGCGCTCGCAGCACTTGCTGAAGCGGGGAGGCCGGGTGCCGTCGTGCTGCCGCGGCCGATGCTCGACTCCGGCAATCTCGACGTCTCGTTTTCAGGCCTCAAGACGGCCGTTGCGCTGAAGGCTCGCGCCGCCGGCGGCGGCGATCCGGCAAAGCTTTCCGACGCCAGCAAGGCCGACATCGCACACGCGTTCCAGGCCGCCGTCGTCGATGTGCTGGTTGCGAAATCAATCCAGGCACTGGGCGAGACCGGGCTGTCGACACTGGTGCTGGCGGGGGGCGTGGGTGCGAATCGCGAATTACGCGCACGCTTGGTCGATGCGGTCGAGCGGCGCGGCGGTCGCGTGTTCTTTCCGGAGCCGAAATACTGCACGGACAACGGCGCGATGATCGCGATGGCGGGCGCGCTCCGCATCGCGTCCGCGTCGACCGACCTTTCGTTCTCGGTGCGTCCGCGCTGGCCGCTGCAGTAGCGGCGCGCGCTCATTGACCGATCGGGCGCTCGCGTCCTGACAGCAACTGGCGGATGTTGACGCGGTGGCGCCAGAACAGCAGCAATGCGATGACGACGCTCGCCCACGCGTAGGCACCGGGCCCCATCGCGTAGAGCATGCCGAGCGGCAACAGCACGGCGGTCGTGAGTGCTGCAAGCGAGCTGATCTTGAAACCGAACGCCATCGTCAGCCAGATCACCGTAAGCACGAGGCCGAGCGGCCAGTGCAGTGCGAACACGATGCCGGCCGCCGTGGCCACGCCCTTGCCGCCGGCAAAGCGATGGAACACGGGGTACACGTGGCCGACGAACGCGGCGAGCGCGGCCGCCGCGACCGTCCAGTCCGCCGCACCGGCGAGCGGCGCCAGATGGATCGCGGCGAACACGGCGACGAACCCCTTCAGCCCGTCGCCAAGCATCGTCAGCAGGGCCGCAAGCTTGTTGCCGGTGCGCAGCACGTTCGTCGCACCGGGGTTCTTCGATCCGTACTCGTGCGGATCCGGCAAGCCGAACGCGCGGCTGACGACGACGGCGAACGAAATCGAGCCGATCAGGTAGGCACCGACGATGATTAGCAACGTGGCAGGCACGATCGCCCGGGACACTTAGGTAAGATGGCCCGGGATTGTATCGCCGACCGACCGAAGCGCCCAGCGCACGCCACGATGAACAAGATCTTCATTCACGATCTGCGCCTCGATACGAAGGTCGGCGTCTACGAATGGGAGCGCAAGCTCGCGCAGACGGTGCGCATCGACGTGGACATCGGCCTGCCGTCGTCGCGTCCGTTCGAAACCGGAGAGCTCGCCGACGCGATCGACTACGCGGCGGTCGTCGCGAGGATTCGTGCGTTCGGTGCGAGTCATGATCACGCGCTGCTCGAGCGATTCGCCGAGGCGCTCGCCGCCGTCGTGCTCGACGAGTTCGGCGCTCAGTCGGTCAAGCTGCGCGTCGCGAAACTTGGCGCGCTGCCCGGCGTGCGCGAGATTGGTGTTGCGATCGAGCGCGAAGCCGGCATGCCGCGGCCCGCCGCCCGGACGTGAGCGGCATGCCCGGCTAGAATGACGGACTCGGTCAACGGCAAGGAGCACGTCATGGACGAAGAAGTATTCAATCTCAGCATCCGCAAGTTCCTCAAGGTCGTCGGCATCGGCTCGCAGCGCGAGATCGAGCGCGCGGTCGCACAGGCGATCGCAGACGGAAAGATCACCGACACCGATCATTTTCCCGCCCGCGTGAGGCTCGTTGTCGAGGGCCTCGACATCGACGTCTCGTTCGACGGCGAGATCAAGCTGCAATGACCGATGTTGGGGTGGCGGGCACGCTGACGGAAGGCGCGCGCACGCACCGATGAAATACAAGGACTACTACGCGACGCTCGGCGTCGAGCGCACGGCCACGCCGGACGATATCAAGGCCTCTTACCGCAAGCTCGCGCGCAAATACCATCCGGACGTGTCGAAGGAGAAAGACGCCGAGGAGAAATTCAAGGAAGTAGGCGAGGCCTACGAAACGCTGAAGGATCCGGAGAAGCGGGCGGCATACGACCAACTCGGCCGCCATTCGCCGGGCGATGATTTCCGGCCGCCACCGGACTGGCAGCAGTCGTTCGGCGACACGCAATTCTCATTCGACGATATCGACCTCGCGGATCTGTTCGCGAACATCGCGGGCCACTCGCGTGGCGGACCGCGCGCGGCGAACGCGCCGCGATCCGGGCAGGATTTCGAGGCGGGCGTGCGACTCACGTTCGAGCAGGCATTCGCCGGTACGGAGATCGAATTCGATATGACGGTCGCGGAGCCGGACGCGAACGGGATGCTTCGACGCACGCCGCGCAAAGTGAAGGTGCGCATTCCGAAGGGCGTCACCGACGGCCAGAAGCTGCGCGTTCCCGGCAAGGGGGCCAAAGGCAGCAACGGTGGTCGTGACGGCGACCTCTATCTCGACATACGCGTCGACGCGCATCCGCTTTATCGCGCCGAGGGGCTCGACCTTTACATGGAGCTGCCGCTCGCGCCGTGGGAAGCGGTGCTCGGCGCCGACATCGAATTGCCGACGCCGGCCGGTCGCATCGCGCTCAAGGTGCCGGCCGGAACGCACGCCGGGCAGAAGCTGCGTCTCGCGGGACGCGGCTTGTCGCGGCCGGATGGCACGTCGGGGCACCTTTATGCTGTCGCGCATATCGTCGTGCCGACCGTTGTCGATGAACGCCAGCGCGCGTTGTACGGTCAATTGAAGGATGGCTCGACGTTCAATCCGCGCGCGCACATGGACTAGCGGCCTTGTTGAAGACCACGAGCAGTGAAGGAGGAGGGCATCTCGTGAAATTCGAGTCGACATCGGCACTCGTGCTGGACGAAACCGGCACGCTGTCGTTCGCCCAGCTGGTCGAGCAGTCAGGCTTGAGCGAAACGGATCTGCAGGTGCTCGTCGAATGCGGCGCGCTCATGCCGCGCGACACGCACGCGTCGCACTGGACGTTCAGCTCGCGGTGCATCGTCACTGCCCGAACCGCGCGGCGCCTTCGCGACGATTTCGCGCTCGACGACGTGCATGCCGTCGCCGTCGTGCTGCGATTTCACGAACGCGTCGCCGCGCTCGAGCAGGAGTTGCGGCGACTGCGCGCGATGCTGTGAGCGCAATCGTTACGTAATCGTGACCGGAACGGCGCGAGCCACTGCACATGTGGCGGCGTGATCGGGTCCGAACGGCGCAAAGTGGTTGCGTGATCTGATCGGAACGGGGCAAGCCACTGCGCAGCAGGCTTCGGTGGCGCAAACCGTGTCGTCGAGCGGGTACCCGGCGCGACGCCGAAACCGCCGCGCCGGGTACCCGCAGGAAGCTGTTTGCGGAATCCGAACGCGGCGTTGGGCATCGGCCGCTGCCAGTCACATCAACCCGACTCCGACCGCGGGCGCCCGTCAGCCTTCACCCTCCGCGAGCAGCGCTGCATTGCCGCCCGCAGCGGCCGTATTGACCGACAGCGTGCGCTCGACGGCGAAGCGTGGCAGATAGTTCGGTCCACCCGCTTTCGGTCCCGTTCCCGAGAGTCCCTCGCCACCGAACGGCTGCATGCCGACAACAGCGCCGATCATGTTTCGATTGACGTAGATGTTGCCGACGCGCACGCGTGCGACGATGCGGTCGATCGTCGCATCGACCCGGCTGTGGATGCCGAGCGTCAGGCCGTAACCGAAAGCGTTGATCTCATCGATCAACGCGTCGAGTTCGTCGGCGCGCCATGTGACGACGTGCACGACCGGGCCGAACACTTCCTGTGTCAGGCGATCGATCCGGTCCAGCACGACGAGCGTCGGTGCGACGAAGTGGCCGAACGCGCAGGACGGCGGCAGTAAGACGCGATGGCGGACAAGCCCGGCCGCCTGCATGCTTGCGATGTGCGCTTCGAGCGCCGTGCGTGCCGCGGCATCGATCACCGGCCCGACGTCGGTCGTGAGGTCGCACGGATCCCCGATGACAAGCTCGTCCATTGCACCGGCGATCATCTCGATCACGCGCGGCGCTATGTCCTCCTGCAGGCACAGCACGCGCAGCGCGGAGCAGCGCTGGCCCGCGCTGTCGAATGCCGATTGGACGACGTCCGCGACGACCTGCTCGGCCAGGGCCGAGCTGTCGACGATCATCGCGTTCTGTCCGCCCGTCTCGGCGATCAACGGCACGATCGGCGTACGCGCCGCGAGTGCCTGTGCGATCGTGCTGCCGACGGCCGTAGACCCGGTGAATGCGACGCCCGCGATGCGCGGATCCGCGCACAGTTGCGCGCCGATCGATTCGCCGGGACCGGGCACGAGCGCGAGCGCTGCGGCAGGAACGCCCGCTGCGTGCAACGTCCGGATCGCTTCCGACGCGATCAGCACCGTTTGTTCGGCGGGTTTGGCGACGACGGCATTACCCGCGGCCAGCGCGGCGGCAACCTGCCCGGTGAAGATCGCGAGCGGAAAATTCCATGGCGATATGCACGCGAACACCCCACGACCACGCAGCGCGAGCGTGTTCGATTCGCCCGTCGGTGATGGCAATGCGAGCGGCTCGGCGAAACGCTGCCGAGCCTGTGCCGCGTAGTAGCGGCAGAAGTCGGCCGCTTCGCGCACTTCGGCGATCGCGGCCGCGCGCGTCTTGCCCGCTTCGCGAGCGAGCAGCGCCACCCAATCGGCCAGGTCGGCTTCGAGCAGGTCGGCGGCGCGGTCCAAGATCGTCGCACGCTCATGCGCCGGCTGCGCATCCCAGGTGCGCTGGCCTTCGACGAGCGTTGCCAAAGTGTGATCGGCCCTCGACCACTCGGCATCGACAGCCGAACCAATCCTGCGGCGTCGGTCGGCAGGCTCGAGCACTTCGCGTGCGCCTTGCGACCCTGACGAACTCACTTCGACCGGCATCGCCGTCCACTGTCGATCCGCGCTCTGCGCGATGGTTTCGTCGAGCGCTGCCATCGCCGGCTGGTCGGCGAGCGACACGCCGGCAGAATTGTGCCGCTCGGGCGCGAAGATGTCGGCAGGCAACGGAATTCTCGTTGCTGGCGCGAAATCCCACGAGCGGGCGCGCGCCAGCGGATCGCCGACGAGATCCTCGATCGCAACCTGCGGATCGCCGATCCGGTTGACGAACGACGTGTTCGCACCGTTCTCGAGGAGACGGCGCACGAGGTAGGGCAACAGGTCACGGTGACCGCCGACGGGTGCGTAAACGCGGCACGCGACGGGCGCACCGCCGCCGCTTCCGCGGACGGACCGGTAGAGCGCGTCGCCCATTCCGTGCAGGCGCTGGAACTCGAAGGCGGTCACGCCGAGCGACTGCGCGCGCGCGCTCACCCAGGCGATCGTGTGCGCGTTGTGCGTCGCGAACATCGGGTAGACGCGTTCGCCGGCCTCGAGCAGCGCCCGGGCGCACGCCAGGTAGGACACGTCGGTGTGCGCCTTCTTCGTGAACACCGGATATCCGACAAGGCCCTGCACCTGCGCGCGCTTGATCTCCGTATCCCAGTACGCACCCTTGACGAGGCGCACCGGGATGCGTGTACCCGTCTCGTGTGCGAGTGCTCCGACGAAACTGACGACGCTGCGGGCACGCTTCTGGTACGCCTGCACGGCGAGCCCAAGACCGTCCCAGCCCGCGAGGTCGGGATCGCGCCGAACGCGCGCGAACAACTCGAGCGACAGCTCCAGGCGTTCCGCTTCCTCCGCGTCGATCGTCATGCCGATCTGCTGCAACTTTGCGTCGCGCGCGAGCGAGATCACCGCGGGCACGAGTTCGGCGAGCACGCGAGCCCGCTGTGGATACTCGTACCGCGGATGCAGCGCCGACAGCTTGACCGAGATCGACGGTCGTGCGAACACCGACAGTTCCGATGCGCGCGCCGATGCGCCGATTACGGCGATCGCGTCCCGGTACGACGCGAGATACCGAGCGGCGTCGGCGGCGGTGACGGCGGCCTCGCCGAGCATATCGTACGAATGCCGATACGCTTTTTGCTCAGCCGTGCCGCTGCGTGCAACGGCTTCGTTGATCGTGCGGCCCAGCACGAACTGCTCGGCCATCACCTTCATCGCCTGGCGGACCGCGACGCGCACGACGGGCTCGCCGGCGCGGGCGGCAAAGCGTCCGTACCATGCACGCGGATCACGCGCGTCCTCCCGCTCGATGCGGGTCAGCTTGCCGGTAAGCATCAGCCCCCATGTCGACGCGTTGACGAGCAGCGAGTCGGATGCGCCCAGGTGCCGGTCCCAGTCGCCGCGCGACAGCTTGTCGCGGATCAGCGCATCGGCGGTGGCGGTGTCGGGAATTCGCAGCAATGCTTCGGCGACGCACATCAGCAGCACGCCTTCGGGCGTCGAAAGGTCGTACTGCTGCAGGAACGACTCGATGCCGCCCTGCGACTGCCGTTCGTTGCGAACTGCTTCGACCCACGCGCGGGCCTGTGCGGCGATCGCGCGTGTCTCGGCGTCCGTCTGCGTGAGTTGGGCTGCCAGCGCGACGAGCACTGCGCGCTCGTCGGCAAGAAACGCGGCGCGGATCGCCGCGCCTTCCGGCGTGTCGGGCAGCAGTGGAATCGTTTCGTCGGCGGTTTCGATGGGCGGCACCGGTTTTATCCTCGCGGATGATGGACGGCGTGCAGTTGCTTCAATCGCTCGCGCGCCACGTGCGTGTAGATGGTCGTCGTCGTGATGTCGGCGTGACCGAGGAGCAACTGGACGACGCGCAGATCCGCGCCGTGATTGAGCAGGTGAGTGGCGAACGCATGCCGCAACACGTGCGGCGACAGCGATGCGGCCGGAATTCCAGCGCGCACTGCGTAGCGCTTGATCAGTGCCCAGAACGCCTGCCGGGTCAGCGGTCCGCGGCGGCGCGTCAGGAACACTTCGTCGCGCTTCGTCGTCCCCGCAAGCTCGGGCCGCACGTCGGCCAAGTAACGCGAGATCCACGCAACCGCTTCATCGCCCATCGGCACGAGACGCTCCTTGCTCCCCTTGCCGATCACGCGCACGACACCGGCGTCGTGCGCGACCTGCGCGCGCGTGAGGCCGGTCAGCTCGGACACCCGCAGCCCGGTCGCGTAGAGCGTCTCGAGCATGGCGCGATCGCGCACCCCCAGTGCGGTGCGCGTGTCCGGCGCGGCCAGCAGCGCCTCGACCTGCGCCTCCGACAATTGCTTGGGGAGGCGGCGCGGCTTCTTCGGCGCACGCACGCGCAGCGTCGGATCCTCGGTGATCGCGCCGCGATCGAGCTGGAACCGGTAGAACCGCCGCAACGCGGACAGCCTGCGCGCGACCGATGTCGCCTTCGCTTTGGCCTGGAACTGGTCGGCGAGCCACTGATCGAACTGGCTGCGGTCGACCGTCAGCAGCGCGCCGCCTGTCCGGTCTAGCCATGCACTGAAACTCGTCACGTCGCGTCGATAGCTCGCGAGCGACGAAGCGGCCAAGCCGTCCTGCAGCCACAATTGATCGCAGAACGCGTCGATCAGCCTGGACGCGTCGTTGTCCATCGTCACATCTTCATGTGCTGCGGCAGCAGCGTCACGAGTTGCGGAAAGAACCAGATCGCGAGCACCGCCACGCCCATCAGGAAGAACATCGGCAGCGTGTGCCGCGCGATCCACGTGATCTGCCGGCGCGTCATGCCCTGCAGCACGAAAAGGTTGAAGCCGACCGGTGGCGTGATCTGCGCCATCTCGACGACGAGCACGATGAAGATGCCGAACCATAGCAGGTCGATGCCCGCCTTCTCGACGGTGGGCAGGATCACCCCCATCGTCAGCACGACCATCGAGATGCCGTCCAGGAAACAGCCCAGCACGATGTAGAACAGCGCCAGCGCCACGATCAGCGCGAACGGGGTCAATCCAAGCGTTGCGATCCATTCGGCGAGGTCGCGCGGCAGGCCGATGTAACCCATCGCGAGCGTCAGGAACGCGGCGCCCGCGAGGATCAGCGCAATCATGCAGTAGAGCCGCGTCGCGCCAAGCAGGCTCTCCCGAAACGTCGTCCGGTCCAACGACCCCTGCAGCGCTGACAGCACGAGCGAGCCGACAACACCGAACGCCGCGGCTTCGGTAGCGGTCGCGATGCCGGCGTAAATCGAGCCCAGCACGACGACGATCAGCATGACCACCGGGATCAGGTGACGCGACGCATGCAGCTTTTGAGCGAGCCTCGTGCGCTCGGTGACGGCAGGGATCTGGTCGGGATGGATCAGCGCCCACGCGACGATGTAGCCCGAGAACAGCATCGCCAGCAGGATGCCGGGAATGATGCCGGCGATGAACAGCTGCGCGATCGATACGTTCGCGCTGACGCCGTAGACGATCATGATGATCGACGGCGGGATCAGCAGGCCGAGCGTGCCGGCTCCCGCGAGCGAGCCGATCGTGATCGTCTCCGGGTAGCCTCGACGGAGCAACTCGGGCAGCGTCATCTTGCCGATCGTCGCGCACGTAGCGGCCGACGAGCCCGACACGGCGGCGAAGATCGTGCAGCCGATGACGTTCGTATGCAGCAACCGGCCGGGGATGCGTTCGAGCCACGGCGCCAGCCCCTTGAACATGTCTTCGGAGAGCCGCGTTCGAAACAGGATCTCGCCCATCCACACGAAGAGCGGCAGCGCGGTCAGCGTCCACGACGACGCCGTGCCCCAGATCGTCACGGCCATCGCGTCGCCGGCCGGTCGCGACGAGAACAACGTCATGCCGATCCACGCGACGCCTGCGAGTGCAAGGCCGATCCACACGCCGCTGCCGAGCAACGCGAAGAGTGCGACGATGAGCAGCGTCGTCACGACGGCGTCATTCATGGTGCAGGGCTTCCTCGCTCGTTCGCTGGCGGCGTTGGCCGTGCCACTCGAGGATGAGCTCGTCGACGAAGGCGATCAGCAGCACTGTCGTGCCGATGGCCATCGATAGCTCTGGAATCCACAGTGGCGTCGCGTCATTCGCCGTCGACGTGTCGTTGAACTGCCACGACTGGAAGGTCAGGCGGATGCTGTACCACGAGAACGCGGCGGCCAGCACCGTTGCGATGGCGAGCGACACGAGCTCGAGGCCCCGCCGCAGCCGGGGTCCCGCATGTTCGAGCAGCAGCGAGACGCGGATGTGCTCGCCGCGCTTCAGCGTGTGCGCGAGGGCGAGAAACCCGCACGCCGCCATGCAGTAGCCGGCGTAAGCGTCGGTGCCCGCCACGTACCAGTTGAGCAGTCGGCCGACGACACCTAACGCGACCATCGCCAGCGTGCCGACAAGAAAAAACGCCGCCCCATAAGCGGCGGCGTCGTACAACTTGTCGAGAGCCTTGCGGGCGGTCACACGGCGCGCCGGTGTCTAAGGCGTGGCGGGGCGTGACGCGCTACTGCAGCGCGCGGTACTGGTCGATGATCTTCTTGCCGTCGGCGCCGGACTTGCGCAGCCACTCGGCCAGCATCAGGTTGCCCACCTTCCGCATGTCGGCCGTAAGCTGCTCACTCGGCTTGTCGATCGACATTCCTTTCTGCTTCAACTGGTCGACGTACCAGCCGGTCTTTTCCTCCGACAGCTTCCAGCCACGCGTCTCCGCCTCGGCGGCCGCCTTGAGCAAAGCGGCCTGCGTCGGCTTGTCGAGTGCGTCGAACGCGCTGCGATTTGCGATCACGGCGTTCTTCGGCAGCCACGCCTGCGTGTCGTAGAAGTGCTTCAGGTGCTCATAGGTCTTCGAGTCGTAACCGGTCGCACCCGATGACATGTACGAATCGATCACGCCGGTCGCGAGCGCTTGCGACACTTCGGCCGCCTGCACGGTCACTGACTGCGCGCCGACCAGCTCGGCGATCTTCGACGTCGCCGGACTGTACGCGCGCCATTTCAGTCCCTTCATGTCCGCCGCGCTGTTCAGCGTGCGGTTCGTGTAGATGCCCTGCGGCGGCCAGGGCACCGCGTAGAGCAGCATCATGCCCTGCTTCGCGAGCTTGTCGTCGAGCGCCTTGCGCTCCGCCTTGTAGAGCTTCATCGACTCGGCGTACGACGTCGCAAGGAACGGAACGCCGTCGACGCCGTAGAGCGGATCCTCGTTCTCGAAATTGACGAGCAGGATCTCGCCGGCCTGCGCCTGGCCGCCCTGCACGGCGCGCTTGATCTCGGGCGCCTTGAACAGCGACGCATTCGGATGCAGCTGCAGCTTCAGCTTGCCGCCCGTTGCCTTGTCGACGTCGACGGCGAACTGCTGCAGGTTCTCCGTGTGGAAGTTGTTCGCCGGGTATGCCGTGGGAAGATCCCATTTGGTTTGCGCGGATGCGGGCAGCGCAAACGCCAAGGCGGTCACAATAGCGGCAACAAGACGTTTCATCAGGGTCTCCGGGGCTTGAAGGCGCGAGGGCGGCGCAGTCTCTCGAGGGCGCATATTAAATCATGCAATTCTGGATCGATCGCGGCGGCACCTTCACCGACATCGTCGCACGACGTCCCGACGGGACGCTCGTCACGCACAAGCTGCTGTCCGAAAACCCAGAGCGCTACCGGGACGCCGCCGTCCAGGGAATCCGCGACCTGCTCGGTCTCGCGGCCGATGCGCCGATTCCTCGCGGTGCGATCTCGGCGGTGAAGATGGGCACGACCGTCGCGACGAACGCCCTGCTCGAGCGCACCGGCGAGCGCACGGCGCTGGTCATCACGCGCGGGTTCGCCGATGCGCTGCGCATCGGTTACCAGAACCGGCCGAAGCTGTTCGTACGCAGGATCGAGCTGCCGACGCTGTTGTACGAACGCGTGATCGAGGTCGACGAGCGCATCGGCGCGCACGGGGACGTCGTGCAACCGCTCGATCCGCGCGCGGTCGAGCCGGCGCTGCGCTTGGCGTACGACGCCGGCATTCGCGCGGTGGCGATCGTGCTGATGCACGGCTATCGCTACCCGGAGCACGAACGGGCGCTCGCCGCACTCGCGCGCGCGATCGGCTTCACTCAGGTGTCGGTGTCGCACGAGGTGAGCCCGCTGATGAAGCTGGTGTCGCGCGGCGACACGACCGTCGTCGACGCCTACCTGTCGCCGATCCTGCGCCGCTATGTCGAGCAGGTCGAGCGCGACCTCGGTGCGTCACTGCGTGATCGTCCGCCCGGCCTCGAACCACAGGGCGCCAATGGCGCGGAACCCATCCGGCTGCAGTTCATGCAGTCGTCCGGCGGGCTCACCGACGCGCACCGGTTCCAGGGCAAGGACGCGATCCTGTCGGGACCCGCGGGCGGCATCGTCGGTGCCGTCGAAGTGTCGCGGCTCGCCGGCTTCGACCGGATCATCGGGTTCGACATGGGCGGCACGTCGACCGACGTCACGCACTGGGCTGGCGAGTACGAGCGTTCGTTCGTGACCGAAGTCGCCGGCGTGCGACTGCGTGCGCCGATGATGAGTATTCACACGGTCGCGGCCGGCGGCGGCTCGATCTGCGCGTTCGACGGCTCGCGCCTGCGCGTTGGTCCCCAATCCGCCGGTGCGAACCCGGGACCGGCGTCGTATCGCCGCGGCGGGCCGCTGACGGTGACCGATTGCAACGTAATGGTCGGCAAACTCGACCCGTCGCTCTTTCCCAAGGTTTTCGGGCCGCGCGGCGATGCGCCGCTCGACGCGGAAGTCGTTCGCGACAAGTTCGCAGCGCTCGCCGCGCAGGTCTCCACCGGCACCGGCCGCACGCGCACGGCGGAAGAGGTCGCCGACGGATTCCTCGACATCGCCGTCGAGAACATGGCGAACGCGATCAAGCACATCTCCGTGCAGCGCGGTTACGACGTCACCGGCTACACGCTGTGCTCGTTCGGTGGTGCGGGTGGTCAGCATGCGTGCCGCGTCGCCGATGCACTCGGCATGCGCCGCGTGTTCATCCATCCGCTGGCGGGTGTGCTGTCCGCCTACGGCATGGGTCTCGCCGACGTCCGCGCGCTGCGGCAGCGCGCCGTCGAAGCGAGGCTGACGAATGCGGCGCTCGCCGAGTGCAACGAGCCGTTCGCGGCGCTGGAAGACAGTGCGCGACGCGATGTGCTGGACCAGGGGATCGCGGCGACGCGCATCCGCTGCGAGCGCGTGCTGCACTTGAAGTACGACGGGACCGACACGACGCTTCCGATCCCCGCGCAGGACGAAGCCGCCCCCGTAATCGCCGAATTCGAGCGCCGCTACCGGCAGCAGTACGGCTTCCTGATGCCGGGAAAGCCGCTCGTCATCGAGGCGATCGCCGTCGAAGCAGTCGGCAAGGCGCAGGACGTGCAGGACGAACGGCCCGTTTTCGCCCCGCGTGCCGGCGCGCTCGCGTCACTTCGCACCAATCGGTTCTACGCGAATGGGGCATGGCGTGATGCCGCCGTCTACGCGCGCGAAGCCTTGCGCCCGGGCGATGCGATCGACGGCCCCGCGGTGATTCGCGAGCCGAATGCGACGACGGTGATCGAGCACGGATGGCGCGCGACGCTGACCATGCTCGACCACCTCGTGCTCGAACGCGTGGTGCCGATCGAGCGCGCGCATGCGGTCGGCACCGACGCCGACCCCGTGCTGCTCGAAGTGTTCAACAACCTGTTCATGGCGATCGCCGAGCAGATGGGCGTGACGCTCGCGAATACCTCGTACTCGGTGAACATCAAGGAGCGCCTCGACTTCTCATGCGCGCTGTTCGACACGCAAGGCAACCTGATCGCCAATGCGCCGCACATGCCGGTACATCTCGGGTCGATGGGCGAAAGCGTGCGCACGATCATCGACCGGCGCGCCGGCACGATGCAGCCCGGCGACGTGTTCGTGCTCAACGCACCCTACAACGGTGGCACGCACCTGCCCGACGTTACGGTGATCGCCCCGGTGTTCCTGCGCGACGATGCCGACAAGGCGAGTGCCCCGAATCCGGCTCGCGAACCGGAGTTCTACGTGGCGGCGCGAGGCCATCACGCCGACATCGGTGGCATCACGCCCGGCTCGATGCCGCCGGACTCGACTCACGTGGACGAGGAAGGCGTGCTGCTCGACAACGTGCAGCTCGTCGCGCACGGCCGTTTCCTGGAGTCCGAGCTGCGGACGACACTCGTTTCGGGTCGTTACCCGGTGCGCAACGTCGAGCAGAACCTCGCCGACCTCCGCGCGCAAGTGGCCGCATGCGCGAAAGGCGCGAGCGAGCTCGCCAAGATGGTCGAGCACTTCGGGCTGTCCGTCGTACGTGCCTACATGCGCCACGTGCAGGACAACGCCGAGGAGGCGGTCCGGCGCGTCGTGGGGGCGCTGTCCGACGGCCGCTTCGCCTACGAGATGGACAGCGGCGCCGTCATCCGCGTCGCGATTACCGTCGATCGTGCCGCACGCTCGGCGACGATCGACTTCACCGGCACGAGCGCTCAACAGCCGACGAACTTCAATGCGCCGTCGGCCGTGTGCAAGGCGGCGGTGCTGTACGTCTTTCGCACGCTCGTCGACGACGAGATTCCGATGAATGCCGGCTGCCTGAAGCCGCTGACGATCGTCATCCCCGATGGATCGATGCTGAGCCCCCGTTATCCGGCGGCAGTGGTCGCGGGCAATGTCGAAACTTCGCAGACGGTGACCGATGCGCTCTATGGCGCGCTCGGCGTGCTCGCCGCGTCGCAAGGGACGATGAACAACTTCACGTTCGGCAACGCGGCGCACCAGTATTACGAAACGATTTCCGGCGGCGCGGGGGCGGGTCCAGGCTTCGAAGGCGCGAGTGTGGTGCAGACGCACATGACCAATTCGCGACTCACCGATCCGGAAGTGCTGGAATGGCGTTTTCCCGTTCGCCTCGACGCGTTCTCGATCCGGCGCGGCAGCGGCGGAGCGGGACTGCACACGGGCGGCGACGGCGCGACCCGGCGCGTACGTTTCCTCGAGCCAATGACGGCCGTGATGCTGGCCAATCATCGGCGCGTGGCGCCGTTCGGCGTCGCGGGTGGTCATGCCGGTGACGTCGGCCGCAACTGGGTCGAGCGCGTCGACGGCACCCGCGAGGATTACGGCGCGACGTGCCAGGTCGAGATGAACGCCGGCGACGTGTTCGTCATCGAAACGCCGGGCGGCGGCGGCTTCGGCCATCCGGTGCATGACTGATGCCCGGCCTCAGAGCACCGACTATCGACCCGATATCGATGGTCTTCGCGCGATCGCAGTTCTTGCGGTCATCTTCTTCCATCTCCACGAGTCGCTTCTGCCGGGCGGTTTCGTCGGAGTCGACGTTTTCTTCGTCATCTCTGGATTTCTGATCACCCGCAACATCCTCCGCGAGATCGAGTGCGGCGCATTCTCGCTGCTCGAGTTCTACCGGCGTCGCGTGAAGCGCATTGCCCCGGCGATGCTGGTCGTGGTAGCGGTCACGCTGCTGTTCTCGCAACTTCTGATGCTGCCCGAGGATGCGCGTTCCGCTTCCAAGTCGGCGTTCGCGTCCGTGGCTTCGCTGGCGAACGTCTATTTCTGGCTTTTTACGGACAAGAGCTACTTCGCGGTGAGCACCCGCGAGCTGCCGTTTCTCCACCTTTGGTCGCTCGGGGTCGAGGAGCAGTTCTACCTGCTGTGGCCCCTGGCACTCGTGCTGCTTTATCGGCCGTGGGGGGCGCTCCGATTTGCCGCGGGAATGCTCGCCCTTGCGATCGGATCGTTCGCGCTCGCCCAGGCGCTCGTCGCCGATCACCCCGAGTTCACCTATTACATGCTGCCGACGCGGGCCGGTGAATTCGCTCTCGGCGCGCTGGTTGCCATCGCGGTGGTCAAGCGCGCGCAGCCGCGGTGGCCGAGCCCCGCCGTTGCCTGGCTCGCGGCGATCGGCATGACAATGCTCGTCGGCTCGCTGGTCCTGCTGCGCGGACGCGTGCCGTTTCCCGGCTGGCTGGCCGTTCCACCGACGCTGGGCACCGCCATGATCATCTATGCCGGTCATTGCCGGACCAATGCGATTTCACGCGTCCTTGCGACGAGAGGACTCGTCTGGATCGGTCTTCTTTCGTACTCGGCCTATTTGTGGCATTGGCCGCTGCTCGCGCTCTATCGCTACGGCTACGGCGAGATCGGGCTCCCGCAAGCGATCGCGCTGTTCACTGCCACGATGGTATTGGCGTGGCTGTCGTATCGGTTCGTGGAGCTTCCCGCGCGAAGATCTACCGCCACAGCGCTGCGGCTCATTGTGCAGCAGTATGTCGTTCCGGGCGCCGGTATCGTGCTCGTCGCGCTTTGCACGATGTATCCGGTTCCGGTCGGTGCGCTGTCCGCGCACACGGATGCCTACCGCCAGCGCCTGGCGCACCTGCGTGAAGTAACGACCCCCGCGGTCAGCTTCGCTTGGACCTGTCAGCACCAGTGGATGAGACCAAGGGATACGGTGGACCCGCGCTGCGTGCTGGGAGCGCCGGGGTCCGGCGAGCCGCGGGCAATCCTGTGGGGCGATTCCAACGCCGCGCACTACATCGGCATGATCGAGGCGTTCGCGAAGCGGTCCGGATTTCGTTTCCGCAATCTGGAGATACCGTCCTGTCCCCCGCTTCGATCGGACGCGCGGCCGTTCGTCGAACCGCGGCTGCAACGGGCTTGCGCCGACTCGCTCCGGATCGTCGTGCCGGTCGTCGATCGATTCGACGTGGCGATCATGGCGGCATCGTGGTCTTCCTATGCTTTGGTGTCCGAGGACTTCCTGCCGATGGTCTTCGAAACGGCGCGCGGGCTCGCCGCCGCGGGCAAGCTCGTGATCCTGATCGGCAAGGCCCCCGAAATCGACGGATACGATCGTCGCTGCCGCGAGAAGGCGCTGTCGTAT
>Ga0207643_10000701_pt1 | contig 20864 bp, 23 predicted proteins | sample KBSMisM62_FD_184313 | JGI IMG/M metagenome (GOLD analysis project Ga0207643, IMG submission 184313) | Miscanthus rhizosphere microbial communities from Kellogg Biological Station, Michigan, USA - KBS Miscanthus M6-2 (SPAdes) (version 2) | ecosystem: Host-associated > Plants > Roots >...
GAAGCACAGGACGATGAAAGCGAAGTAACACAAAATGCTACAATGCTCAATACCACTGGCGGTAACATGACTGGCAATGGAACAATGATGGCTGGAAACATGACCGGCAATATGACTGGCGACATGGGTGGAAATTCCACCATGGGTAGCTAGTAACCAAATTCTTTCTTTTTTTTCTTTTTTGTTATAAAATAAGATCAAAAATTATTTTCATATTTAATAGATCTCTAGTTCAATTATTTTCCAGAACATTTGCATACGATCTAAAAATGAGATATACCAAGCCATGTTGACTTTAAGACAAAAATATATTTTGAATCATATCAAATAATAAGATCGTATTTTAATTGACTCTGCCATAGACTAAAGGAATATAATGACTTTATATTTAAAATTCTAAGACCCATGAAAAGCCTTACAACGCGAGTTGGAAACCACGAAATAGTAAATGAAGGAGATTTCAAGTATGTTATCAAAAAAGATGAATCAAGGGGAATGCTTGTTCCAGTTACAATTTATGCAGACGAGAAACTGGTTTCAAAAATGGCGTTAGATAGGACAATAGATCAAGCCGCTAATGTTGCTACACTGAAAGGTGTAGTGAAACACGTCGTTGTATTGCCAGACGGACACGAAGGCTATGGTTTTCCAGTGGGAGGAGTAGCAGGAATGGATTTGGAAGAAGGTGTGATAAGTCCTGGTGGAGTAGGATATGACATTAACTGTGGGGTTAGATTAATTCGAACTAATTTAAGTGAACAAGATGTGAGACCAAAGCTCAAGGATCTCGTCAATGAATTATTTCGTGCTATTCCATCCGGTGTAGGACGTTCAAGTTCAAGAAAGGTAACTGGATCAGAACTAGACGAATTGTTAGTTGAAGGAGTAAAATGGACAGTTCAAAAAGGATATGGTTGGGACTCCGACATTGACGTATGTGAGGAAAATGGTAGTATGAAAGGAGCGGATCCTGTTCATGTCTCGGATCTTGCTCGGAAAAGAGGAGGACCTCAATTAGGCACGCTTGGTTCCGGCAATCATTTTCTTGAATTACAAAGGGTGGACAAGATATTCGATGAGAAAGCAGCACAAGTGATGGGAGTTGAAGAAGGTCAAGTTACTGTCTTGATCCACTGTGGCTCGAGAGGATTTGGCCATCAAGTTTGCACCGACTATTTGAAAGTCTCTGAAAAAAAAATAAGGGAAACTGGAATGAATATAATAGATAGAGAATTGGCATGTGTTCCTAACAACTCTCCGGAGGGTGAAAGTTACAGGAAAGCCATGTATTCGGCATTGAATTTTGCTTGGTCTAATAGACAGATGATTACACACTGGACACGAAATACCTTTGAAAAAGTGATGGGAATGACTGAGGGAGATATTGACATGAAGCTGGTTTATGATGTATCGCATAACATAGCCAAAGTGGAGCGGCATGCAGTAGACGGTGAAGGATCCAGGGATCTTGTAATACATAGAAAAGGAGCCACAAGAGCCTTTCCCGCGGGGGATAGTCATATTCCAGACAAGTATCGCAATATAGGTCAACCAGTTTTTATTCCCGGTTCAATGGGGACAGCAAGCTGGATCCTACTAGGAAATTCAAGATCACTAGACCTGAGTTTTGGCTCCACTGCACACGGTGCTGGAAGAACAATGTCTAGGTCAGCAGCTAGGCGAAATTATACAACTGATGGTGTGAGAAAGAATTTAGAATTAAAGGGAGTTTACATCAAAGCACTCAGCAAAGAAGGAATGGTTGAAGAAACACCTGAAGCATACAAAGATGTAGATTCAGTTGTTGAGGTATCACACTCACTAGGTATTGCAACAAAGGTTGCTCGTTTGGTTCCAATTGGAGTGATTAAAGGATGAGTCAAGATGATGAAGATCCAGAGATAGCAATAATTAAAGCCCGAAAAATGAAGCAATTGAAAGAGAAAGCAGCTCTAATTGAGAAAATCAAAGAAGTTGAAACAAAAACGAACGTGACAAAAACAAACGATAAGGAAATAGTGCTAAAATATTTGTATGATAGAGGGGACGAAGTACTGCGGTTAGCAGAATCACAATTTCCAATCCAGACAGAAATAATAGTAAAGAGAATTGCTGATTTGATTAAATCCAGAGAAATAGATTCACTCATATCTGGAGGCGAATTGCTGACTATCTTCCGTTCTGTGGGATTACGGATACGAGTCGATACCAATATTAGAATCGAGGATCATGGAAAATTTATCTCGTTTGGAGAGAAATTAAAAGAAGGAATCTGACAATCGTACCATTGAATCTTTCAAATTAGTGTATTGAAAAATAATGTTACCCGAAAAAAATCATTCAGCAGTTTTTAATGGACCAAAGAATTTTGAAATTAAGTATTTGCCTATCACTGGAAAAGACAACGAAGTATTGTTAAAAACTCTGTCATGTGCAGTTTGTGGATATGATGTACGTGTCTTTAGAGAAGGCCATAGAAAGGTCAGACCTCCGATTGTTTTAGGACACGAGATATGCGCGAGGACGTTAAATACATTAAATTTGCCAAATAACCAAGTAATTCCTGAAGATAGAAGAGTTATTGTTTCTCCTCTAATACCGTGCTTAAATTGTCATCACTGCCATGCAGGATACTTTAATTCCTGCAATAACCTTAATGAAATTGGATCAAGCATTAACGGTGGATTTGCTGACTACATAAGCATTCCTCGCAATAATATACTAATTAATGGTATCATTCCTATTGAAAATAACATAAATGATGACGAAGCATCACTTATAGAACCGCTCTCCTGCTGTCTTAACGCACATTTGAATTATAATATTCCAATTAGCAGTGAATTTGTAATTATTATTGGAGATGGTCCAATTGGACTAATCCATTTGCAATTATCAAAACTGTATGGCGCCAAAACAATAGTTGTTGGTAAAATTTCTTCGAGATTAAATGAGGCCAAATCAATTGGCGCAGATCTAGTACTTTTGAATAATGACCCAGATGAATCCGTAAAGAAAATTTGGAATTATACTTACGGGAAAGGAGGAAAATTAATTATTGTGGCCACGAGCAATCCTGAGGGTATCGATTTGGCGCTCAAATTGGCAGGAAAAAATTCACTAGTCAGTTTATTTGCCGGAACATCTAAGAACAAACTTCTAAGTATCGATCCCAACATACTTCATTACAATCAAATATCTCTGAGCGGCAGTTTTAGTTCTACTCCAAAGGTAATGAAAAAGGCCATGGATCTGGTCCATGAGCAGAAGGTTGATTTAAGAAGACTGATTACTCATCGATTCTCACTTGATGATATAGATAAAGCATTTAATGCAACTGAAAATTACAACGGGTTTAGATCCGTCATAAATTCCTTTTAATGTCAGTTTATTGCCTTAGTCTCAGGTACAAGCTCGTATTTGGATTTGTAGCCTCTCGGATTTATCATGAGTCCATTATAATTAAAGGTTGACGAATTACCTATGATAACCGTGGTAATCATCCCTAACATATCATTGTACTCCAGTAATTTCTCTAGTGTGGTAACTACAATTTTCTGGCTATCTCGGAATGCACCCTTCACAATTGCAACAGGTGTATCTTGTTTTCTATATTTAAGAAAAATGTCTCTAGTATCTTTAAGCTGATGAATTCTCTTTTTACTAGCAGGATTGTAGATTACAGTTACATAATCTCCCAAAGCAGCAGCTTCTACTCTCTTGACAATAATCTCCCAAGGTACGAGAAGATCACTCATGCTCACTACCGCAAAATCAGTCATCAATGGAGAACCAATTAGTGCCGAACAAGAATTCAAAGATGAAACACCTGGAACACATTCGACATAGATTCCTTCATCATGTTTCCACCTCTTAGCAGCAAGTATTTCATAAATCAGTCCTACCATTCCATAAATCCCCGGATCTCCTGACGAAACTAGTGACACTATCTTTCCTTTTTCAGCAAATTCAATGGCTTGATTGGCTCTGTCGACTTCCTGAGTCATAGCATATCGATAAACTTCTTTACCCTGAATTAGATCTTCAACTAATGAAACATAAGTATCATAACCTACTATGATTTCGCTTTCCTCAATTACCTTCTTAGCTCTAAAGGTCATATGATCGTGATGCCCTGGACCAACGCCTACCACATACAATCTTCCCTTGGTATTTTGCATATATACATTAGAGATTTCAGATTAATATAATATTATTTCTAAAGGCTCAAGCGTGACTTGATTTATTCGTACTCGGTTGTGGGGAATGTAGAAAATGTTAAAATAAAATCCACAACATTATCATAATATGGCGATATTAGATGAATTTTCTAAGGTGTCTTTAGACAAGATAATAGACAATGTAGTATCATGCCTCCCGCTAATAGAAAACATGTTCAAAGATCAAAATAATGAATTTAGAAAAGAGATCGGAATTGAGAATAGGAGGGACTTTATCCTCGGTTCTGTTTGGTGCATCATACTGGAGAAGTATATTATTGCTAACTACCTTCATTCCGGAAAAACCATTAACTACGAGAGTGGGCTGGAAGTTAGTAGATATGTATTGGATAAAATTTCAAAATCAAATCTACTAATGTCAACAAAAAATGTTTAATGAATTTGATTAATTGCCTGTTTTGATTACCTATTATAACGATATGGTTGAGACTATTCTGTTTCATGAAAATTAATTAATGGGGCTTGTTCCATTCATTTCCTAACTTGGAAAATAATCTAGAGCATCCAGAATTCTTCAAACTGGGTATTACAATAATCTATGCAATTGTAATTGCATTAGGTATTGATGCATCAAAGACTATTCTTATTCCGTTCTATTCTATACCTGCAAACTTCTTAAATGCTATTATCCTCTTTTATGGATATTTCTTTATAATAACAGGTTGGATTGAGTATCATTTCCTAACGCAAAAGTTTAGCGGAGTAAACAGAGCCATACTACCAACTTTTGTAATAGAGATAGGAATACTATTCCTTTTCTATTATGTAATAATCGCAGGGAGCGAGAATGGCGCGGACTATTTGATCCCGGATGTTTATTTATTTGTCACACCTCTTATTTTTCTTCTCTTAACTCTAAGGGATATGTATAATGCTAGTAACTACAAGAATGAAAACCTAATTAGCTATAGGAACTTGTCTCGGAACTTTCTTTTTATTTCTATCATAGTTTCATTATCGTATCTTGCAGAAACATATGCTACTGGCTTTCAATCTTTTGGGATGTTCGCATTCTATAGAGATTTGATATTTGCATTTTTGACTCTTATACTGATTGTTGTATATAGGATATTGAGATGGCGAGAAATCAATTCTGCGTCTTCAACTTCCTGATTAAAAGACCTCGAATTTGAAGCCCAAAGAATTTCCTAATTATATTTTTGTATGATAACTTGTCCAAGATCCTATCTGAGATATATTTTTCAAAGTTCTAGTTTTTGTTATACTATATGATAAAATCCAAAAATAATGAATTCTCGCACAATTCATCTTGCCAGATTACGCCTATTTATAAAGAAGGCATATACAAGCCTAGTATATACCATGAAGAAGGTCATCTTTACCGACATTGATGGAACTTTACTTGATTCTCGTTCTCCAGACATGAGTAAAGTTAAGGAATTGATAGGCGTGACTCAACAAAATGGTATTCATCTGATATTTTGTTCTTCAAAAACAGAACAGGAACAAAATAAAATCAAATCCCAAGTATACTTACCCGAACCATATATCGTGGAGAATGGGGCGGCAATAATAATCCCAGTCAATTATTTTAAGAATACAAATCTAACCTATTCTAAGATTTCGCAAAATAGCTATATTATTGAAACTGGGGGTTCCGCAATTAAGATCAGGTCGCTTCTAAAAAAGATTAAGGACCATTATGCTATCGACTTTAAGGGAGTATCAGATCTTACCGTATCTGAACTTTCGAATATTACCAAACTCTCTCAAGATTATGCTAGAAGAATGATGGAGAGGAAGTATAGTGAAACAGTAGTCCAGATAGATACCAAGAAATTTACCGATTTTACAAACATTATTGAGAAGGAAGGATTAAAAATCATACCCGGCAATCAATATTTTGATATTACTCTAGGTAACGATAAAGGAACAGCTGTTAAGATTCTAATAGACGCATTTCGAAAAGAATTTACAGATAATGTTATTTTTTTTGGGATCGGTGATAGTAAAAACGATGAATCCATGTTATCATTAGTGGATTTTCCCATGTTAGTTCAAAAATTCGATGGTAGTTGGGAAGATTTGAAATTCGACAAGCTAAATATGATAAATGGTGTGGGTCCAAAAGGATGGGAAATTGCGCTTGATCTAGTTCTTAAATATCAAGATACACCCTGATCTTTACCATGTGAATTAAACAAATTCAAACCAGTTTGTTGGATAATTTCCCCATTCGCATTAAGAGTCTCATGGAATCGAAAATGTAAATTCATTGACATTGTTACCTCGGGAGTTTCACAAAGCGGAGTTAAGACCATTTCAGGCTCATTTTTAAAATTAAGTGTAAACGTGTCTGCTGCCCCATAACTAGGAGTCATTGCGAATCCACCAACCAATAATCCAACTAATGCCATCATTAGTCCCAATTTCATATGCATACATTCAGGTCTAGAACTTTATTATTTGATCATCTAAACAATATTTTACTAACGATTAGAATCTATAAAATCACAATTTTTCCTTGCTAGTCAAGTTCTCCTATGCCTTATAGAAAAAATAGAAACAAACTAAGGCGCCATCAGTCCCTCCTTTAATTTTCATAAATATTTATAAAGTTCTTTACCTATGCTAAATATAATATGGCAAGGTGTGATTGTGGAAACTGTACGGTTAAATGTCCCGGCGCTTGCTACTGTTGGTCAGATGCAAATGATCCTAGTATCTATCAATGTGATTGCATTCCTCCAATTTTCAAAAAGCCCTTAAATAAAAAGGGAGGAAAAAGCAAATCCAAGCGCAGAATGAGGGTGACTGCTCAAGCAAAATTTAATGTATGCATTCATAATGCACCGCTAACAGCATTAGCACAGACTTTGGACAAATCTGTACCAAATAGAATCCTAGTTCCAGCAAGTTTACTAAAAAAGAAGGTCAATCTTAGATTGAAGAATAAAACTTTCCGACAAATAGTAATCGCCTCAGGATTAAAGCTCAAGAGTTAGTTGATTTTTTACTGTGAATTAAATATCTCGTATTTTTGTCAACAATTGTCTCTTCTCATTGTTTCTCTTCATGATAACTGATTACCGTATTACCCTTATGTATTTCTGCTATTAGATCGGGATCGTAAAGAACTTATTAATTTAAATAAATTTATTTATCACTCAATTTGAGTTTTATCAAATTCTGTCCCCCTATCTTTGTAACTTCGATGAGATTTTCTCGTTCAAGTCTTTTTATTAGCCGCCATAAACTTGTTTTGGGGAGTATGAATTTATTTCTAATTTCGCCTTCAAACGCTGCTCCTTCCTTTTCCGAGATATATGCAAGTATATCCTTCTCCTCTGGTTTCAAATTTCCTTTTTGTCTAATAACATTAGAAACAAAGTCCTGCAGATCTGATTTTCCAGAAGTGAGCTCCTTATTTGTTTGTTCTTCATTGGGAGATTGTTGTTCAATCAAATTGTTTTCTTTAAGATTATTGGTTTGATTGTCAGTGATATAGGAATCATTTTTGTTAATCGGTGTCTGCAATTGTGAATTGGATTTTCTTCTGTACTTTCTTAGCATTAAAAATCCAACTATTGCTGCAATTGGAATTATTGCCAAGTATGCCAAGCTTGGGGATAGAAATGATTGCTCTTGCCGCGGGAGGTCAAGACTGTTCAGAGCCAAAGTAGCGTATTCTATCGCCTTAGGATAATCACCCTGAGAAAATTCAATATTTGATTTTGAGACAAATTCTAATGCTTGAGAAATATCTACATTCATGTTTTGAAATTCTTCCATTTTTCTCGTGGCATTACTTATCATTTCCTTAGAATCTTCAAATGACTCTGTTATTGTTGAGGACAAGTCACTTGCATTAGTCGCAAGACGTTCTGCGTCAATAAAATTACTCTGATTCAATGCAGTCTTTGCGTTAAGGAGCACGTCTTTGACACTACCCAAATTAATGCCTAGATGCTCATTTTCTGCTTTTGCCAGGTCTAATTCTGCAGAATTTATGGATATTGTGGCTTGTTCGCGTGTTCCAGCATAACCAATCACATAATCAATAGAAATTCTTCCCTTGTCAAATGATAATAAATTCTGCCCACCTAATTTTCTAATTAATGATGGCGACTGTTCTCCTAAATTAGTTACTACTGCATCATTAGGTAATTTTACTGTAAATGGAAATGCAGAATCAATAAGAAAACTCCATTCTCTTTCCTGTTTGTTTACTAGATCCGGAGTTTGGTACGTAATCCTTATCTGCGATTCATTTTGAGAATTGATCTTTATTTCATTAGTTAGAGAATTGAATGTATATATTAAATATTTAGACAGATAATTTCTCACCAAAATGTCGTTGATATTGCCACCAATTAATGGTAACGTGATTTCGCTTGTATTGGTTTTCAAACGAAGATCATATTGTACAATTGAATCACCATTGGATAAAATACCAATAAATACAGAGTTAACTTGATATTCAATTTGGGAAAAAGCCCTATTAGAAATACTGCCCGAAAAAATAACCAATATGATTAAAATGATTACAAGCGAAAATAACCTCAATACAAAAACCACCTCAAAGAATAATCAGGATTAGCGCAATACAAAAACCACCTCAAAGAATAACCAGGATTAGCGAACATTGATTCTTCAATATTAGGGAATTGGCCAAATTCCAACAGGGCAGACAAATCGCAAATCGTGAATAGTTTGTGATTAATTTTCATATGATTTGTTATGTTGTATTACTAATATTGAGATACTTTTTTAGATCACTTTTAGAATACTGTTCGATCCATTTGAATTTTCTCTGAAGTGTGCTTGTATAAATTTTTGTCCAATCCAAATCTACGTATTCGCACCAGGATTTGAAAACGCGAGGATCTATGTAGTTCCTTAATGAAGTACCCAGATTATAATCTCTAGTATCTTGCTGAAGTCGAATTTGGAATTCAAGTTTTTCGATTCGTTGTTCCTTCTTCATTTTTTGTAGATCTGTTTTCCATTTTTTCTCTTTTAACTCAAGTTTCAACTCCTTAATTTTCTCCTTCTTATTGGCTAATGACTGTTCAAATTTTTCCCATGACTTTTTGCTTGCTGGATTCTTAGGATCTATTCCCTTTTTGTGATTACATGTTATGGCTGCCTCGAGGTTTGCAATTTTTGCTACATATATTTTCTTAAACTCGCTTTCATTCTTACTAACTTTTAGAACCGGTGCAGAAAGGTGTTTCTTTACTATTGCAGTTGCGATATAGGTTCTAAAAACCTTTGCAGTCAAGTTAGGAAGGTTGTCTTTATCTATTGACCTGAGGAATTTATTTACTTTAGCTGAAGTGATGTCTTCAAAGATTTCGTCAGTTTGGCTCTTTCCTTTCATGAAGAACACTAAATTTTCATAAAGCGCTTTTGTATCAGCACTGGATATTTCCAACGTTTTTTGCCAAGGAACACTATCTTTGCCTAGAAAATTGAATTCTATCTGAACGTTGTCATTAACTTTTGGAAATTTGAGATGTTCTACTCTGAGGGTAGAGGCGCCTATAGTGTCTGCTTCATCAGGATCTTTTTCATCACCCACCCTCATGGCCAATTTGTAAATAAGATAACAAACCGTAGCGACCTTTCTCTTGGTCGTTTCTTTGGCATATAACATCTGATTAATAATTTCATTTTCAATGGCACGAATGTAATTTTCTAGTTTCTTTGCCGTGTCATATTTTGCCTTATCGTTATCTTGTCGCAGGTAGGATGAGTCATGCAACCAAACATATTTTCTCTTTCCAGTTAGAACTTCTATCCATGAAGCCAACCATGTTGAATAATGATCATGAACAATCATCTTCCATGGACCTTCAGGTACTGATGCATTCTCTCCTAAATTGAGTGTGACATCATTAGGTGTAACTCGGGGCTTCCATCTTCCTCTTAATGGATGTAATCCTCTTCCCATGAATATTCCAGGGGGTTCAACCAACCAATTAGCAACATCAACTTCTATCCCGTTTATTTTCGCTTTTCCATAAATCGATTTCATTTTTTCCTTTTCCAATTTTTTTTCCTGACTGATACGTCTTTTTTCTTCTCTTGGAAGTGATTTTATCCTTAGTTTTTCATCTTCCTTTATCTTTGATTCCTTATCCACCAAATTGAACGCCTCAGTCATGTCAATTTCATCAATCCTTTGTACAGTTCTAAATTTAGCAGGAAGAAGTTTCTTCAAATCAGCAATAAAATTAGTTTGAAAAACGGAATCTTTCACATAATGAGTATCTTTCTTTTTTGCCCAAGAGTAAATAATCTCCTCTTGTTCGCGATTTAAGAAAAGAATTTCTCCCTTAATCTTGATATTTATTCCTCGTTGAACATACTCTGGGGGAAAAGCTACACCATTATGTTCCAGTTCTGTCCATTTATTGGAAGTGGCGACTTTAGACGATATGGTCAACTATGTTCAAAATGTCTATCTAACTATTCTTAAACCTTATCCGTTCAGATAATCTAGCTAATTTTGTCTGCTATTCAATTAATTTATTTATTATGCTGGGAAATAGTAGGAATGTGAATGCAACTCAACTGGTAAATTTTCCCGTAAAGCTGACATTCAAAATAAGCGAAGTCTCAGAAATTAGGCCAATGATTGATAAATTCATTGAATACTATCGTGGGTCAGAATCAGGAGAATTTAGTTGTCGAATATTGCTGCCACGTCATTTGAAATCCGAAAACGATGTAAAAAAATTAGGTGCCACTATTCATTCAGAGATTATGTTTTCGCTCAAAAAGAACAAGTTGATTATGAATCTTAGAGATATACGTTATATTCACGATAATGATAATTATGGATGGTTGTTGTTAAATCCAAAAGTGGCAGAAAAATTGTAGGTTTCAAACAATATCTGCTATTGTCTAGTATTTTTGAATTTATTCATTGCAAAAGGAACTTCAAGTTTCAAGATGTTACTCAAGACTATCGAAATTACTAGTCCTATAAGTAAACCTCCAAACAAATCGCTCAAATAATTTAGTCCGAGAACCAAATTCGATAGCATAAGCATTGGTGGCAATATCCAGAGAAGTTTTGCATATTTTTTACTCTTTAGTTGAACAATAATTCCTACAATGTATGCCAATGATGTTATGATGGCCGTGTGGTTAGAAGGATACGAAAATGAGCGAGCCTCCGTTAACAAACTATCACTTTCGAGTTGAAAACCCTTTGGTAATTCGGGTATCCTTTGTGATTCAGGAGGATTTGGCTGTGCAATTAGTGGCTTCATGTAGGAGACTAAAATTGCTAAAGTCATGATTGTAATCATTAGTATCATTCCCATTTTTCTCGTTCTCCTAATAATTGTGAGAATTATGGCTACAAAAATCAAGTTCACTACCTCTCCAAAAGATGAAATGACTACAAAAGTATAGAGTAAAGATTGATCTGCACCAAAACCGCTAATCGCATTGAAAATAAAAGAATCTATTGAAGATAGGAAATGGAAATGTACCAAAACCGAAAGTATAATGAATGTCACTAAGATTGCTACGAATTGGAATGATCGAATGTGTATCAATCATGATTACCGGAAAATTTATGCACAAAATTGGACATAATTGTTACGTCAGATGATACAATATCAATATCTTTGATTGTTGTATTGGTTAGTAAAGCGCAGATTCATTTTTAATTTGTTCTGCTGATTTGGGATCATTTTCTGAATAATATTTTATCATTCCTACTTTTAGTACCTTTAATGATAAAAGTGCGCATTTGATTCTCGCAGGACCAAGGTTAGTCAATCCAATATTTTCAAGAATGTCTTCCTTTTTCAAATCCTTTACTACATTGAGATCCTTACCCATGACTAGTTCTGTCAACATTGAGGCACTAGCTTGACTGATTGCACATCCTTTACCTTCAAATTTCACATCTTTGATTATTCCCCCATCTACCTTCAAATGAATATCTATTTCATCGCCACATAGAGGATTACTATCATGAACTGTAACATCCGCATTCTCCAACTTACCCTTGTTTCTTGGATTCCTGTAGTGGTCGAGTATGATCTCTCTGTATATATCATCGCTCATATCTTGAAGATTCTCCCTGCCTCTTTAATAGCATTAACAAACTTATCTATTTCTTCCTTAGTATTATAAATGTAAAAGCTTGCCCTAGAAGTAGCTGGAACGTCAAGTCTTTGCATTAAAACTTGGGCACAATGATGACCCGATCTTATTGCTATTCCATGATCATTCATTATCGTAGCGAGGTCATGAGGATGAATGTCTGCAATATTAAATGAAATAACTCCTCCTCTGTAATTAGGATCTCTCGGTCCATATACTGTAACATATTTCATTGACAGAATTGACTTTAATGCATACTCCGTTAGGTCAATTTCATGCTTCCTAACGTGTTCCATTCCTATTTTTTCCAAGTAGTCAATCGCTGCACCAAATCCGACTACGTCAGCAATATTCGGAGTACCTGCCTCAAACTTGTAAGGGACTTCGTTATAATTTGTATGGAATTTGAATACCTCCTTAATCATATCTCCTCCTCCCATGAACGGTCTCATTTTCTCCAGGAATTCCTTTTTGGCGTATAGGACTCCCACACCAGTCGGACCCAACATCTTGTGTGCAGAAAATACCAGAAAGTCACAATCCATTTTTTTTACGTCAACAGGCATGTGTGGCACTGATTGTGCACCATCCACTAACACGGGAATGTTATTTTCATGGGCAATTTTGATAATCCTTTCAATAGGTACTATGGTACCTAGTACGTTTGACATGTGGCTTAATGAAACTAGCTTTACCTTTTTTGAAGAGATCAGATCAACCAAATATTCGAGATCTAAAAATCCGTTATCGTCAATCCCTACGTATTCTAGTCTCGTTCCGATTTCTTGAGATAGTATCTGCCAGGGGACTATGTTACTATGGTGTTCTAATTCCGATATGGCTATGCCATCATCTTTTTTCAGATTTGTTCTGGCCCAAGAATGAGCAATAAGATTTATAGATTCAGTGGTGTTCCTTGTAAAGATTATTTCTTCAGGACGTACGTTTATAAAATTAGCAATTTTTTCGCGGCTTTGCTCATAAAGCGCAGTCGCCTCTTCAGCTAATTGGTAAACTGCTCTGTGGATATTAGAATTATAATTCGTATAAAAATCAGTAATAGACTCTATTACAGAATTTGGTTTTTGCGTAGTAGAAGCATTATCTAGATAGACTAATTCCTTGCCATTAATTTTTTTCCTAAATATCGGAAAATCATTTCTCAGTTCATAGCTATTTACAACGCTTCTTTGCATTAATTATTAAATCAAGTCACAAGAGATATAAACTTAGATTATCGCGTGTTACGGAAAGATAGATTTGGAATATTTTTCAGCAAATGGCATACAATAGTTCGAAAGATTTTCAATACACATAAGTTTCCCGTGAGTTATCCTTACAAACCACTTTTTATAATACAAACCATCATGACAGCCTAATAGGTCTAATTTCCTAAAGATTTTTGAGGTTAATGTTCTCCCCTTTTTGTCCCTGTCAAGTAAGAGTATGACTTTCTTGCCACTCCTTGACACATGATCTACAAAATTAGTAATTCCCTTAAAATTGTTATATACCAATATTTCGCCACAGAATCCTACTTCCCTCAAAGCAGATTCATCCTTCTTACCCTCTACTGTGACAAGTGCACCATTTATAGACTCTTGATTTAATGATTCGATAAACTCTCGAATTCTTAGGGCCATTTCTTCCCTTTCGTGAATCATCTATTGATATTGATATCAATCCAAAGTTAATGAATCTTATCTCAGTATTTCAGTAAACTCCCTATCTTATTGGTCGGTTATGTGACTGGAATAACAATAGTGCATCTACAATTAGATTTTTGGCAAAGACTTATTTTTCATTTGTTTAAATCTACATTATTCAAATGCTGGATAATTACCTAATGAGCATTGGTGGTTCAGAATGGATAATTATTGGGCTTCTCGTAGTTATTCTCTTATTTGGCGCAAAGAAATTACCTGAATTTTCCAGAACTATAGGCAAGGCAATGGGGGAATTTGAAAAGGTTCGCTCAATGTCACTTAAACAAACAATCGATGATGAATCCAGTTATGTAGGACCTAGGATTGCTCAGGCCGTTGATAATGAACGTCATAAACTCGAAATGCTAGCTGAATCTTTGGGGATCGATCATATCAATAAGAATGATGAAGAATTACGGCTCCTTATATTGGATAAAATTAACAGATGATTTGACATTTTTCCAGCATAGTTCTAAGGCATATTCTTTCAAAATTTAAATATGTGATTTTTTCAACTCACGTAATGTCAAATTCTGCAATTAGTGGAATCAATCCATTTGAAGTGGCGCTTACTCAACTTGATCAAGTTTCATCCATGATAGATCTTGACAAAGGTCTGCATCAGTTCTTGGCTCAACCAAAAAGAGTATTGACAATATCTATTCCTGTCAAAATGGATGATGGAACAATCAAGGTTTTCACTGGTTTTCGTTCTCAACATAATGATGCTTTGGGCCCGTTTAAGGGCGGAATACGTTACCATCCTCAAGTAACAATTGATGAAGTCAAGGCGCTCTCCATGTGGATGACATGGAAATGTGCCATTGCCAATATCCCATTTGGCGGCGGGAAAGGTGGCATAATATGTGATCCAAAGAGCATGTCCGAAGGTGAATTAGAAAGAATGACCAGGAGATATGCGTATGGAATCTCAGATATCATTGGACCATACAAGGATATTCCTGCTCCTGACGTATACACCGGAGGAAAAGAGATGGCTTGGATTATGGATACTTATTCAGTTATCAAAGGAAATTACATTCAACCTGAGGTCATAACAGGCAAACCGATACAAATTGGAGGTTCCCTTGGTCGTAATGAAGCTACGGGCCGAGGTCTGGCTATTACCGTAAGAGAGGCCGCTAAAAAACTCAACATCGATTTGAAAGGCGCAACCATCGTTGTCCAGGGTTTCGGGAACGCCGGACAATTTGCAGCTCAGCTGGTTGAGGAACAAGGCGCAAAGGTTATTGCCGCAAGTGATTCAAAAGGATGCGTAATAAATAAAAATGGTATCGATACTGCTTCGCTGAGAAAACATAAAGAAAAAACCGGCTCTGTTTCAAATTTCCAAGGTAGTCAAACTATATCCAACAAGGAGCTGCTGGAAACGGAATGCACTATATTAATTCCTGCGGCTTTGGAAAATCAAATTACAAAAGATAATGCTGCAAACATAAAGACCAAAATAGTCGCAGAAGCTGCCAATGGACCAACCACTCCAGAAGCTGACAAGATATTATATGATAATAAGATCATGTTGATTCCAGATATTTTGGCCAACGGCGGAGGAGTCACAGTTTCGTATTTTGAGTGGTTACAAAATTTGCGTAGGGAATATTGGACAGAAGCGGAAGTCAATAATAGATTGGATGCTAACATCACAAAAGCATTTTTGGGCGTTTATGATACCCATTTGAAACACAATACTGACATGAGAAAGGCAAGCCTGATAGTTGCTCTAAACAGGGTTGTAGATGCCATAAAAATTAGAGGCTTGTGGCCCTAACAAAATCATCATTACAAGCAATAAAACTACTAAAAAAACGTAATGAAAAAAAAATAATTTATTCAGTTGAAAATGAATGTCCACATGAACATGATTTGGTTACATTAGGATTGTTAATCTTAAAACCAGATCCCATGAGACTTTCAATATAATCGATATTTGTTCCCTTGAGATACTTTTGGCTATAGCTGTCGACAATCATTTTGATTCCATTTTGATCGATAACATTGTCATCTTCGTCTGGTTTTTCTTCAAAACCCATGCCATATGAAAGACCAGAACAACCACCACCAGAAACATAAACTCTAAGGTACAAGCTATCCTTATTTTCTTGTTTCATAAATTCCATTACTTTCTCTGCGGCCTTTGGACTGATTGTAATTAGTTCCGTTTGATGTGTACTTTCCATTATGAGTACATGCCCAAATAAACTATAATAACCTTTTGAAAAATGAAATTTCAAGCATAAATAAAATGGATTTTTGAAATAAAATTATTTCAAGCTTTCCTTAATTCTGTTCCATTTTGCCAAGCTTCCTGCGGCAGTTATCCATGTGATTACAGATTGGTAGACTGGTATATTGAACTCTTCAATTTTTTTAGAGATCTTTTCTGTAAATGGACCACCCATAGCCCCTATGAGTATCGGTTTTTTCTTTTGTTTTTGAAAATCACCTAGGATATCAACTATTTTTTCTTCTAGTGGATCATCTTGGAATACAAACCAAGGCATGACGATATCTACATTGGGATCATCTAGGAATGCTTGAATAGCAAACCGGTAATCATCAGCGCTTGCAGAACCAGTAACGTCACATGGATTGCCGATCACATAAGTTGCAGGATAATGTTCTTTGAATGATTTTATAGTTTGATCACTTAGCTGAGCCAATTCCAGGTTTAGTCTTTCAAAATTATCTATTGCAGCTATGATTGGTCCAGCTCCATTTGTTACCATCGCAATCTTATTTCCTTTTGGAACTGGTTGCCAAGTTAAGGCCTTAAGAGCTGAAGTTAGTTCCTCGTAAGAATCCACGGAAATTATTCCAGTTTGCTCAAAGGCGCCACTTATTACTGCAAACGAACCTCCAAGAGAACCCGTGTGAGATGCTGCCTGCTTTGCTCCCCTGGTAGATCTACCATTTTTGAAAACAACTATCGGTTTTTGATATTGTTTTATGACATTTTTTGCCGAGTTCATAAACTTGCGACCATCCCCTAATCCCTCTACATACAAACCAATTACATTAGTACTCGGATCCTGCGCTAAATAATGTATCATGTCCGCTTCATCAACATCCGATCTGTTACCATAAGAAATCATCTTGCTCAAGCCAAATGCATCAGAAGTTTCCATGAATGCAATTCCCACGGTACCACTTTGGGATAGGAATGATACATTTCCTTGCTTGGGTCTGAGCATTCTTAGATGGCCTTGAAATGCACAATCCAATCTGTTTTCTCCATTAAATATGCCAATGCAGTTTGGACCAATTATTCTGACTTTTAAATCACGAGAAAGATCCTGGACACGTTTCTCAATAGCAGCACGTTCTCCTCCAAGTTCCTTTCCACCACCAGAAATTACTACCATGTTGTGGATATTCTTTTTTCCACACTCCACCAGTAGATCTGGCACAAACTTTAGATCGACAGTTACAATTACAACGTCTACAGGTTCTTCGATATCCATGAGATTCTTGTATGCTTTGACTCCCATTATTTCGGGATATCCTTTAGCATTTACAGGATAAACTTTGCCCTTGTAATCATGCTTTACAAGACTTTCCATGACCGAATTTCCTATCTTGCCTTCCTCTGGCGACGCACCAATTAACGCTACAGACTTGGCGTTAAAGAATAAATCCATGTAGCTTGAATCAGGGATGGCCATTGAAATTGCATCATCTGAGGATTTTTCTTTGAGGATGATTTTCGCATCTACAACATAATAACTATCAGGGTATACAACGACCGGATTAAAATCAATACTTTCGTACTTTCCAGCCATATCCACTCCAAGGTTGCCAATATTTACAATTGCTTCACTTAACATGTCTAAATCAATTGGCTTTGAACCTCTGAATCCCTTCAGAATATCTTTACCCCTTAGCGATTCCAACATCTTTACTGCTTCATTTTTCGTCACTGGCAGTACTCTGAAGGAAACATCTTTGAATAATTCCGTATAAATTCCACCAAGACCCACCATTATCGAGGGGCCAAATTGAAAATCGTTTTGGAGACCAACAATCAATTCAACACCCTTTGGAACCATCTTTTCCAATAATACTCCCTTAACATCAAATTTTTCCTTTAGTCGATTAAACATATCATCAAATGCTTCCTTAACCTCCGCCTCGGAACTTAGACCTACTTTAACACCGCCAACATCTGTCTTGTGTAAAATATTTGGAGAAACTATTTTTGCAACCAACGGGAACCCGATTTCTTTTGATTTCTGCACGGCTTCATCGCTGCTAGTTACAAGCGCATATTTTGGTACTTTGATTCCATATTCACCAAGAATTTCCTTTGAGGATTCCTCTGTTATGACTTTGGGATTGCCTTTTGAAGACTCTACTATACTCTGGATCTTTTGTTTGTCCACCATATTAATGAAAAAAGGTTGCCTTTGTTTTTAATTAACTTTACTCAAGTCCGACACTGATTAAGGCTTGGCATATGTTAGATATTTTCCAAAATTTTGTTTCTCTTCTTAAAAAAACTTGCTAATTTGAAGACTTGGTTACAATACTCAAAAATAAGAGAATTCCTGGCAGGGCCAGATTGCATCTGACCAGTCAATTCGTCATAAATTTGTAGATATTGAATTCCTTTTGGAGTGATGACATAGCTATTCTGACCTATCGTCAATTTCAAAAGATCATATTTCATTAACTCAAAAATGAATTTCATGAATTGCGACACCGTAAGATGTGCCTGTAATTTTGAATATATCTGCTCATAGTCACGTTTCTTGTATGCTGTTTTTAGGATAATAACTATTACATCCTGCTTACTAACTGATTCCACAGAAGATAAGATAATATATGAAATAAAAACCTCGCCAATAACTCTTATAGTAAATGGATTTTTACATTTTCCAGTCGTTTCATTAGAATAATCATAAGAAAAAAGTAGATGTTAAATTGACAGCTAATACTGACATATTTTCTATAACATGAATGAAACAAATGAGCAAGTCCACATTGTTCAAATTACCAATAGCTCAATCTGTTCCCCTAAATGATATTGTACGTTACGGTTTGGAAAACACGAACACACATGTGATCCAAATTCTCACAGTGTATCACTTTTAGAGAGTGGAAAAATCCTCATTTGTTGGTTTTCCAATTACATACGTGTTTGATGTCAAATTATATGCTTTTGATTCCTCGTACATTTCTAGATAATTTTTTCCCTTTTCTGTAGTGTGGTAAGTCGTAGACCCTTCAGATAAATTACTCTTTTCCTCGACTAGGTCGTTTAGCACTAGAATTTTTATATATTTTTTTATCTGTCTATAATTCAGATGTGCCTTGGACATTATCGATGATTTCCTTTCACCGTTAATGGCGGTAAACAATATCATTGCAATAATGTCGGTAGCACTTCTATAATTCAACATGAATTCAAGACGAAATATCTCTATAAATAGAAAGGTAGAGAATTATCTGGTTTTTGAATAGCTAACATTTACTTTTTCTCAATGAAACTAACTTTGAATTGTCTGTTGCAAATTTGGATTATTTATAGGCCACAACTATTATTGCTCCTCCAAACATTTTCTTTGTAAATTTGACTTTGGAAAATTTTTCGAGTAATAGATCATTCAGGACAGAATTCTTTGGCCATCGCAAGAACGTTCCATACAGTGTTTTGAATCTCAAGCCACTTTTACCAGAAACAGAGTACGCAATTATTCCCAAGATGTATTTCAGATAAAATGTTACAAAGCATCTGGACAGAATGTTATCAGGTTTACCGATATCCACAATAATGAATTTGCCTTCATTTTTGAGAACTCGATGTACTTCGGAGATGGCCTCGACTAACGAAAAGGAATCTCGCAGAGAATATCCACACAAGACTGCATCTATTGACGATTCCTTAAATGGCATATTCTCAAATACTCCACATGAGAGATTAAGTCTTTGACTTTTTTTATCTTGAGCATGGTTTAACATCTCGCGTATTGGATCATGTAAAATTATCCTGGCGTTTCCATCTAAAATCTCCAAAGCTTTTGATGACATATTGCCAAATCCTGAACCCGCATCTAAAATCAAGTCACCTGGATGAATTTCATCCGTCATACCCAATTCGCGGTATTTATCATCTTGACCTAGTGAAATACTCTTGTTAACTTTATCATAAACTGGGATTATACTCCGCAATACAACTATGACTTCTTTCCAATAGCTAAGACCCAATCCAGACAATTAACATAGGATTGAAAAATGAATGGGTATTTTTTCATTTTGGATAAAATTGTCCAATGCAAAGCCCTTTGATTAATGGTTAATCTCGTATGACCATTATCAAAGAGGTTCACAAAATTGATAAGGGACTCCTATTTATGGAATACTGTCTGCTAATATGGAATACATATGCGAATCTTGTGGTACCCTATTAATACATAGTAATCAGATAACCCTGGATAGTATGAAGGACGTTCATGATCAGCTTTGTTCCGTTAAGAGGCAAAACATAGCAACGCCAATTCCCCAGGCGCCTCAAAAAGCTATACCAAATGCACAGCCTTCTCTATCGAATACACAATCTCCCTCTCAAGCCACTAGTTCTCCATCATCTCAACAATCAACTACTGCTGCATCGTCTCCAGGTGGACAAACTACCATATCTCTAACAGGAAATGGAACGAGCTATTCCAAGATCGAAGGCCCTATAGATCCTGAATTCAAAACAAAACGACAAGTGACAGGATCTTTCCAAGGAATTAAGGTTTGGGGTCCGGTTGACGCGCCAGGGCAATTAGGTATCTGGGGAACCGAAGTTACAGTGGATTTTGATATT
>Ga0207643_10000702_pt1 | contig 20863 bp, 19 predicted proteins | sample KBSMisM62_FD_184313 | JGI IMG/M metagenome (GOLD analysis project Ga0207643, IMG submission 184313) | Miscanthus rhizosphere microbial communities from Kellogg Biological Station, Michigan, USA - KBS Miscanthus M6-2 (SPAdes) (version 2) | ecosystem: Host-associated > Plants > Roots >...
GCCGCACGAGAAGGTCTTCGATGCGCGTCAATACCTGAAGAAACTCAAGCAGACCCCGATCGTTTTTGTGAATGCAGTTAGCGACGATAACGCGCCTTTCAGTGAAGCGAAGTCGTTGTACGAAGCGACGCCAGGCGCCAAACGCTTGTACGCGGTGAAAGCCCGTGGTCATCACTTTGAAGGTGGTGAAAAGGAGTTCTACCAGTATCTGGATCTCGGTCTAACCGCAAATAGCTGATAAATGCGACAAGAAACTGTAAGAACTAAATCCGGCGGCGCGCTAGTATCTCCGCGTTGTAGTCAAAGACGTTCTTCTCCGATAGAACACAGGGCATAAGTCAAGCGAGAGGGGGAAGGTCCCTGTGTTTTGAATGTGGGTGGACCAACGAAACGGGCTCACGGGGGGTTCACCCACATTTCCAAAACAACTTAGCCACTGATTACACGGATGAACACAGATCAATCCGTGTTTATCCGTGTAATCCGTGGCTTATTTCTTCTTGTCGAAACTGCAGATCGTAAAGATGTGAATACAGCCCGCCGGTGGTGAGGAGTGCTTCGTGGGTGCCGCGCTCGATGATTGTGCCGTTGTCGATCACGAAGATTACGTCCGCTCGACGCACTGTGGCCAGCCGGTGGGCGATGACGATTGTTGTTCGACCTACCATTAATCTGCTCAAGGCTTCAAAAACCAGTTCTTCCGATTCAGCGTCAAGCGCCGAAGTGGGCTCGTCGAGTATCAGGATGGGAGCGTTGCGAATGATCGCGCGGGCGATTGCGATGCGTTGGCGCTGACCACCGGATAAGTTCACGCCCTTCTCGCCAATCATCGTGTCGTACTGTTGCGGCATGTGACTGATGAACTCATCGGCATTCGCTAAGGCTGCCGCGAGTAGGATCTCCTCGCGTGAAGCTTCCGGTCTCCCGTAGGCAATGTTTTGCCACACTGGCGCTCGGAAGAGAATCGTGTCCTGCAAGACATAGCTGATCTGGCGTCTCAGCGACTTGAGTTTGTAGCTTCGCACGTCCTGACCGTCGATCTTCACGGCACCTTTTTGCGGATCGTATGAACGACCGATCAGGTTCACGATCGTCGTCTTGCCCGCGCCGGTTGGACCGACAAGAGCAGCGAGTTGACCAGGCTCGACGCGCAGATTGATGTCTGTGAGAGTGCCGTAACCTTTGTCATAAGCGAAATCAACGTGATCGAATTCAATCTCGCCTCTTAAATTCGGCGCCGGTTTTGCGCCTGGCAGATTGCGTATTCTGTCCTCTGTCTCGATCACTTCGTGTATGCGCTCGTAGCCGACCGATGCTTTCGACATCGTGTCCGTCATCTTTGACAGGTCGCGCATCGGCTTGTACATCTTGCCGAGATACAGCAGGAAGACGAGCAGCGAGCCGGCCGTGATCTGTTCGGTCAGCACCAGATTCACGCCATACCAGAGCACAAGACACGTCCCGACAGCGACAATAATCTGCACCGCGGGCGCCAGCTTTGCCTTGAGACTGCGTGCTTGAAGCGCTATCTCCACATTCTCGAGACTTTGCTGCGCCAGGCGTGCCTCTTCGTAATCCTCACGCGCGAACGCCTTGACCACGCGGATCGACGAGAGCACCTCTGCGACGACCGAAACCACTTCACCTTCTTTCTTCCGCAACGCGCGTGAAGCTTGCTTGATACGACGTGTGTAGATGTAGACAACAGCAAACAGGAATGGTGTGACGGAAAGCGCAATCAGAGTGAAACGCCAGTTGAGATAAAACATGACACCAAGCATGCCAACCAGCGTCAACACATTGACTACGATGCCCAGCAGTGCTTGCGAAATGAAATCCTGAATCGCATCGATGTCGGCAGTGACTGTGCTAATAAGGTCGCCGGTGGGTTTGCGATCGTGGTAAGCGAGCGACAGGCGTTGAATGTGATGATAGAGAACGCGTCGCAGGTCGTGCATCACCCATTGACCGACGGAAGTGGTCAGATACTTTTCAGCGTAAGCACTGAGCGCCCCGACGAGTGCAATAACAATTACAGCGAGGACGGCGAAGTGAAGAATCGCGACCTTATTCGAGCCGAGGAATTCGGACATCCACGCCGGCATGTGCTTTCCACCGAAAACGTAGTCGAAGACGATTTTTAGCGGCCATGGTTCGAGTAGATCTGTGGCTGCTTCGCCCAACACAGCGACGAAGGCGAGCGCGAGCACAGCACGGTGAGGTCGCAGCAGATAACCGAGCTTTATTTTCTTCTTGTGCATTTACAATTAGCCACGGATTACACGGATAAACACGGATTTAATCTGTGTTCATCTGTGTAATCCGTGGCTAAAAATTACAACGCCGCTCGAAAAGCTTTTGGCGTGGCCCCGGCCAGCCTGCGGAACGCTGTTGTGAAGTGACTCTGGCTCGAGAATCCGGAGCGCAGGGCTATCTCTGAGATTGGCAATTCCGTCTCCTCCAGCATCTTCTTCGCACGCTCGATCCGGCGTTCCGCGATGTAGTTTGTCGCTGTCATTCCCATCGCTTGCTTGAACGCGCGTGAAAAATGGAAGTAGCTCATGCGCACGTCACGCGCGACCGCACGGAGAGCAATGCGTCCTTCCTCTTCGTCGGAAAGATGATGGTCTATCAACGCGATGGCTTTGCGTAATTTGTGTGGCGCCATTCCGCCGTGGCCCACGTGAATATCTTTCAGCGAGCTATAGCGCCTGACGAGCTGAATTGCGAGACCAGTGGCAAGTGAGTCGGCATAGAGACGGCCCACCACGTTGGCTTCATTCAACTCGTACAGCAGCGACATCGCCACGTGACAAATGTGCTTGTCTCGAAAACCGATTTCCGGAGTTAGACCAATCTCGTTATGAGGGAAGTTCAACTCGCGCGCAGCGGCACGCACAAACAACGGCCGCAAATAGAGAAGCAGCATGACCGGCGCATCCGGACCTTCAGACCGGCACGTCCATGATGAGCCCGCCGGAATGATTGCCACTTCGTTTGAGAGTAGACGTCCCTCGAACCGTCGCTTGCCGGGATAGACGTGAGTGAAAAACGGAGTGCCAAGGTTTAGCACCATGCAGTGGTCATCGGAGGCGGGAATCAACACCTCTTTTGAATTGTGACGAAAGTGAATTGCACGCACATCTTGCCAGCCAATGGCATCGCTTGATCTCAGCACTGACTGGGGATAGAGCACTGACAGATCGTTGATCGATGGCTTCTCAAACTTGTTGCTTATGGATAATGGCTTCACACATCTTGCAGCCAACGGTTGATAATTCGAAGCAGTTGCAGTTTGTAACATCGCACGTTCCCCTTTTCGCTTAACTCTTATCCAGACCGGCGGAGATTGCTCCGAGCAAAGCGTCTTCGCTGAATGGTTTCTTCAGAAAGTCGACAGCTCCTGCTCGCAGGCCCCGAGCTCGCGCTTCGCCGTCGTCATGGGCCGAGATAAAAACAACTGGAATCGAGAGGTGGGCGGCATTCAACCGCTCTTGAAGTTCGAGGCCGCCCATCCCCGGCATGCGGACGTCTGCAATCAGGCAGTCCGTTTTGGAGATGTAAGGCGAATTCAAAAACTCCTCTCCCGAGCCAAAGACCTCAGCGCGAAACCCCACCGAGCCGATCAGGCTCTTCAGCGCCACCCGCACCGACTCATCGTCATCAACAATTGAGATCAGAGGAACCTTAGGAGCGCCCGCCAGTGATCTCGTCTCATTGCTCGGTGCTGTGGTGGTGTTCATCGTGAGTGAGGTTACGCGGAAGTGAGGAGGGAAAACTATTATACGGAGGTATCCGCACCCTATACTTTGGTATAGGTGAGAAGGCATCTGAATTCAAGTGATGATCGGAAGGCGAGCTAGAATTTAAAACTGACCACATCCCAAGCCTTGACTTTAGAGTCTTCCAGACCCTTGAGTCGCAATGAGCGTGGCCTTGAACGGAGGAACGAGAAATCATTCTTGATTCGGTCATACGTGGCTTCGCTAATGCATGGGATCAGCGGCGTAGCCTCAGTTTCGAGCCGCGCGCCCAGATTGCATGTGTTTCCAAGTGCAGTAAAGTCCATCTTGTCGTAGGTGCCAATATTTCCCAGGAATACTTCCCCTGTAGAAATTCCTATTCGTATATTTAGCGGTTTCATTTCAGCGGTAACCTGAGGATCTTCATGTTCTCTAATAAGCTCGCGAGGGTCATTGAATTCTTTCATAGCCTGGACCATCTCCAGTGCGGCAGCAACTGCACGACGAGCATGATGACGTTCGCGCACTATTGCCATGAAGCCATCACCACGATAACTTGCAACAGAAACCTGATACCGCTTCAAAATACCTACAAATTCAGCCATCATCTGGTTCATGGTGATCATTACGTCTTCAGGTTCCAGATCCTTCGCGTATTGAGTGGAGCCTTGCACATCGAGAAAGATAATAGAGACGTTCTCAGCCTTACCGGAGTACAGGGATCCCGTGCCGGCCGCAACGTTACGTCCCCTGGCGCGTTCATAAATTCGCCGGTGATAAGCCAGTTCGTCAGATTGCTTCAGCTCGTCTTCAATCTCATGAACGAGCGCGTCGCGACGACACTGCTCGGCACTGTACAATGCATCTGCCAGCGCCCCTGTTGCGAGCTTGCTGCTGAGGGCCTGCAACGTTCGCGCAATCTCGAATTTTGTTCGAGCCGCTTCTCCCTGTTCCTCAGCACTCTCAAAATACAGTAGCGCTTTCTGTAGACAATCCTCTGACGCACTTAACTTTTCCTGAATCCTGAACAGGATTCCCTGAACTCGATTCGCGTGGGCAAGCCCTTCTTCAAACGGGACGGATTCAAACAGCTTCCGTGCCTTTTTCAACTGCCCAGAGGCTTCTCGGATTTTGCCTTGACTTATTAGAACCTGCGCGAGGTCCTTGCGTGTAAAGCCTTCGATTATTGACCAGCCACGGCCTTCACCAACCTGTAAAGATCGTTCGAGTTCATGAATAGCTGTGTCCCAGTCCTGACGTGCTATACACACTCGAGCCAAAGAATTATGTATTAATGCTTCTCCACGAATGTCTCCCATTGCGCGAGATAGTTGCAGGTCGACTCTGAAATGCTCTTCAGCGTGTGCTAGTTGTCCCCAATCAAGGTAGAGCCTGCCAAGTTGTCCGTGAGTTACAGCGCAACCGGCATCATCACCGTGACGTTGTTTATACTTTAGAGCGAGTGAATAGAGTTCTCGGGCAGCCTGGAAATGGTCCTTCGAACTGTAGAACATTGCGAGCGAGTCAAGGACTCGGCCCGTGCAGAAATGATTACGGCCAAAACCACTTAGGGCCGTTCTTAATTCCTGCAATGCCTCTTTATTTCTTCCTTCATGGTAATAGTTTGAGCCTCGGCAGTGAGCGATAGACGCGTGCAGAATGGAATCCCTGGCTGAAGCCTGCTTTGACGTCTGGTCCAACAATTTATGCGCGGATTTAAATGAGCCTTCTCGCATTCTGATAAATGCCTGGCCCAACAGCGCCCAGGCTTCGAGATGCGGCAACTGCTTTACGGCCTTCATCTGCTTTAACGCTTCGGCGTGCAACCCACGTTCGCCGGCCATCCAGCCCATAAACAGTTGCAGGATGCCACGAGCCTGATCATCCTCAGTTCTATCAAGCTCGGCTTTGAGTTTTTGCAGCCCGGTGTCCCACCCCCACTCACGTAAGAGAGCGAGGATCCGATCGACAATCTGTTTCTTTTTCGTGATTTCCACGGGGACTCCTTCGCCGAAGCGACCTAGTCACAGCTCAACAGAACAAACGCATACCTTCCCTGAGCTCTGTCCCACCAATTAAGCGCGTTGGTTGAGAGAGTATTTTGAGGATTTGGACCAGTAGCCAGAATGTCCAGATTTTGCTCTGCTCCAAAGAAGCAATAACTGGCGTCAAGATCCTGTGTTAGCGCGTCAGCCATAGTTGGACCGCGACCAGTAAGTAGATCTTCAAAATCTCCTGCCAGGAGTGTGCTCTGGCCTCCGCGCGCGATTGCCCTGGCTGCCGCGACTAAAGCAGATCTGTAATCACCAGTTTTGTCAGAGAGCATCCGGATTCTATGAGTTTGAATCAGGTGCGAAGTATCTTCACCTATCGATTCAGGTTTGTAGGAAGTAGTCTGTTCGATTATTTCACAAACACGGTCCCAGGCAGCGCCATTCAGATCAAGGGGACCAATGCCTTCAAGATTTACTACTGCAAATTCATTAGCATCCCTCTGCACTGGAAAGCACAATTCCCAATCAATCGTAGTCTCAAAGGGGTCATACAGTGGGTGATTGCGTACGTCCGGTACCGCAATCAATGTTCGCAGTCGAAAAACCTGTCCGATGACACCAGTACGATGGGCGATGTCGTAGCCAACGGTTCCGTGCGGAATGACAGACGCGATTACGCGGTAATCATGGTTCTCAGGATCTTCGATCAGCCACTGAGCATATCGGTAAGGCAGTATTGGTCCAATCAGTTCAAGCGCGCGACGATAGGTTTCGCTATTAGTTTGCACTCTCGACACCCGTATGCGAACTGAGGGTTTCCCGCACTTCATCAAGCACCTGCAATAACATTTTGAGAACTGCCTTTTGCAGGGCGAGAAAACGTGCGGCGTCGTCTCGTGCGATCGTCCGCACACCTATTAGTTCGTGAAAAACCGGGGCCAGGGTCGACGCCAGTTCCGGTTGATCGTGTACGGCGAACTTGTTACGAAGTAACTCGAAGTGCTTATAAGAATCACGTTCCAGGACTTCTGCCGCTATTTTTAGAAGAGGCGGCGACAAGGTGTGCTTATATTTTTCCCATTGCCGAATCTCTTTCGGAAGGCCCTCGTCAAATACTTTATAAAGGGCAATGATGAAGATGCTGAACTGACTTGCCGAACTGACCGGAGCAGGAATCATTCGGAAGAATAAGTCATTGAAAGCTCCCTCGGTCGGTTTAAAAAATCGCGCCTCCTTCGCCACGTTCGCGGAATACCATTCGTTGCAGTACTCATATTGAGTCAGGAGACAGTCACGTAAGTGTGAGAGCTCAGGGTCTGCAATGACTGACTCCGTTTGCTTTTTCAGCAAGCTTGCTATCTGTCCCCAATGTGAAGCGATCTCGGCGACTCCCTCGTCAAAAATTTGAACCGCGTCAGTAAGCTCTACCGTTGTCGATGCAGATCCGTCTGCCTTAAAAGGCAACCACAGGTGATAAGGCAAAACCGGCAGATCCTTAAGACTATTTCCGGGGTTCTTGCGGACACGTATCAAAGCATTCGACAGGGTAATCAGATGCCGAATAAAGTTCGATTCCGAGGGAGCATCGGATTGGATCTCCATGATTGCGTCACCGATAGGTTGAAACTCGAGGAACTCAGTGTCTTGCAATTTTCTCAACCTGTCTTTGAGGTTGCTGAGAGAGTTTTTAAGGTCAGTCTCCTTAGACATAACGCCCTCCTTTTCGAAGAGACCATCAGGATCCGGGACTACGTTCGGCCCATCGGAACAACTTTCGATGAGCCTTTCCCAGTAACAAGTCTGTTGTCATTCCCAGGATTCCGATCAGTATCATCGCCGCGAAGATCTGGGGCACCATTAAATATCTTTGCGCCTTGATTATGTAGAAACCAATTCCCGTTCTGGCGCCTACAATTTCAGCCACGATCAAATAGGTCCAAGCCCAACCGATAGCTACGCGATAGCTGTCGAAGATCTGAGGTAAAGCGGCTGGCCAGAGAACGCGAGAAATCAAGGCTGATCGAGGAGCGCCCAGCATGATTGCTGATTCGTAAAAGTCGACCCGAACAGCGCGTGACGCATCCTGAATCATTAACGTCAACTGGAAAAATGCACCGAGAAAAATGACGATCACTTTCTCCAAATCGCCACTACCAAACCAAAGAATACAAAGCGGGATAAAAACGGGAACCGGCATGTAACGAATGAAACCGATAATCGGTGCAAAGAGTTGCTGGGCACGAACGTTATAGCCCATCAAAATACCGAGTGGAGTCGCTATCAGCATCGCCGCCAGAAAGCCGGCAATGACTCGCATGCAGCTAATCGCGATATCGTTGAGTATGCCTTCGTATACAAACATGCTCCAGATGACTGGAGGCATTTGTACGAGCGGCGGCAGGAATACGGGGCGCACATCAAAAACATGGACCAGTAACAGCCACAGGATGGCTATACCGGCGAAAGGAATTAACGCCAGCAGGGTGCGAGACCCTAATCGGCGGCTCAGGCTAGCGAGTAGCACGGCGGTTCTCCAGCATTTGCGCATAGGTATGATCGCGCAACAGATGAAAAATCTCGTACTTCAGGTTTACGAATGCTTTTTGGTTGCGAACTGAGGGTTTTCGGGGATGAGGAAAAGGCACATCGAGCTCTGCCAGAATAGTGGCTGGACGCGCCGTGCAAACATAGATGCGCTCGCCAAGTAGTAGCGCTTCCTCAATATCATGAGTTACAAAAACCACCGTTTTTTCTGACGGTTCAGTAATCATCAACAACTGTTCCTGCATTGCCATGCGGGTTTGTGAATCCAATGCACCGAATGGTTCATCCATCAACAGAATCTTTGGATCAGTTGCAAGTGCACTCGCAATCGCTACCCGCTGTTTCATACCGCCGCTCAGTTGATTGATTTGCGCATTCTCAAACTCTTCGAGTCCTGTTATCTGCGCAAAGTGTCTTGCTCGTTCTCGTCGCTCGCGTTTCGTTCCGGTAAAGGAGTATCGCAACCCGAACTCGATGTTCTCCACGACGGTTAGCCACGGAAACGACGTGTAAGACTGGAAGACCATGCTGCACGTCTTGCCGGGTTCCGTTACGGGCGATCCATTAATCAGCACAGTTCCTGAGGTTGGCTGTTCTAACCCCGCAATGATCCGCACCACAGTGCTCTTGCCACAGCCTGATGGGCCAAGAATTACCGCGAACTCGCCGTCTGCAATGTCACACGAAAAATCTCGCAGAGCCGTGACAGTGCCGTCCTGTCCGCTAAAATCCTTGCATAGGCGGCGGATTCTAATAGCTTGCGGAGTCCAGCGGGGGTGCCGTTGACCGGGTTCACCCATCCGCCTCATCCTCTTCGTCGCATAATTGAACCGCCGGACTTCCTATTAGTTGATATAGAGCCCACGCCGGATCGTTAGAGCCGATGGCGACAAAATGATCGCGCAACTCCAAACGCGCTTTAGCGAGCGCCTGGCCCACGGTGCTCGCGCCGCGTCGCAATTCTCTGTAGAAAGATCCCCATAACACTTTACTAACGATTGGATCGTGTTTGACTGGCAGGGCCGTTACGATGCAGCCCAGGGCGCCTTTGTTGAGCAGCGACGAAGTGAGTCTCTCTGCGTCGGCCCATGCATCGGACTTGGCGCCGCCGTTACTCGAACCGTCCAGCACGAGCAGGGCGCCATTGAGCAGTGGGTACAGGTGCGAGATCGCCACTGATTCTTTGCCGACGTTTAATTTTTGGCCCGAATAGTGCCCGCTGAAATGAACGATTCGAAAATCATCGAGCAGGCTGTCCGGGTCTCTTCCTATCAGCAGATCAGAGATGTCGGTTGGCGTTTTGGCCTGGGCTGCCGTAAAGCTCCGCGCGGCGCCGCGATCGTGGTCCGAAAGAAGACCCGCGATCATGTTTAGTTCTTCGTCGTGAAGAGGAAGATTATTTGAGCCCTGGATCAAAAGGGCTTCGTAGGTCTTATCCTTTTGTCCCGGTGGGGCTTGTTGTTCACCGGTAGCACGATCCACTGCTGAAAGCTGTAGCAAACCGAGAGAACAGACTTCACAAAGGAACAGACCGGATTTTTCACGTTTGAGCCAGAACCAGGGGACGCCGAAATCGTTGGTCAGGACAGTGACCGGTCTGATTGGTCGTTGCCGTACTCGGCTGGAAGCGCTTGAGCCCAGCAGTCGATCGAGCCAATCTCGTATGGCAAGTCGCAGGAAGGGAACTTCATCTCCAGCCTGAAAAAGATCGTAGATGTCGCGGCCGGCGAGGGACATGGCTTCCATCACGGCCCTTTGCACATCATTTGTATAAGTTGCAGGGTTTTTAATGAAGCCGTCTTCTCCATAAAAGCGCGCTGAAATTTCCTGAAACTGTTTGATGATGCTGTTGTAAGTACCTCTTTTCTTTTTATCCAGCTTAATTCCCATTACGGGAGCGCTGGTTGACCGTTGCGCCGGATCCAAAACCGCCACTAAAAGCTGGTAACGATTGTCCTCATCTTCAAGAAACGATTGCTGGCCGCTGCGTGAGCGCAGCGGATTCGGATCCTTCAGATCCAAACACATTAAAACCAACAATACATTTGAGTGTTCCATGGTGAGATCTCAAGTTTTAGTTATTGCACATGTCAGGGTTCAACTTGATGGTCCATAACGCTGGTCGAGTTCCACTGCTATTTCGTAGCAATCTTTAGCAGCTGGATCCTCTGCTCCTCTGCCCTCAAACACGAGCACGCGTTCCTCGCCTTTCAGATATAGACTGTCATGAATACACATGCGCTTTCCGGAGTCCTGCTCCGCCCAAAAGTATCCGGACTTTTCACGGTGCTTCTCTGCGAAATCGTTCAACCTTGCAGCGTCCGGAATGCGCACGGTGTCCTTTAATAATTGCTGTAGCCCGGGGGCATCGTTTTGGTAAATCTTTGCTGCCTTTTCGACTGGGGGTACGCAGGTCGGTATCAAATAAAAATCCTTACGCGATGGTCTGTTGAGGAAATCATTCGCTGTATTCAGTGTCCCTTCGATATGTTGCCAGGTCAAACGGAAAAACATCAGTACGACATCCGATAAACGCAGTGCGATATCAGCCATCTGGCGGGTACCGGACTCTCCATCCAGAATTACATAATCGAACCGTCGACTGCCGCTCTCCAATTCCATCAGCAATTCGATCAGCACGTTTTCATGTTGCTTTTGTACGGCGAATTTTGTGTCCGGATCGGGTCTGGCTGGAAACAAAGTAAAGTCAGGATGGCAGTTGTCATCTGCGCCGCGTTCCATCCGAAACTCTTTCATGAACGGATCGTCCAGTTTGATACCGCCTTGCTGAACGTAACTGCTGGGCGCCATTTGATCTCGGAGATAGTCCTGAACGCAGGGCTTACCACTCGCCGTAAACTGCTCCAGGTGTGGATTTGATATTCCAAACAGCCGGTGTGTGCCGGCGGAAAAGACATCCAAATCAACTATCGCCACCTTGCGCCGCAGCGGTCTTTCGATGCTGCCGACGTTCTCAACCATTGAGGCCAGCGCCGCCGCAATATTAGCGGCCGCTGTTGTACGACCGGCGCCGCCCTTGTATGAAAAGCAAGTGATTACTTTCATGGATTAGTCCCTCAGGGTACTCCAGTTGGATCAAGGTTCTTGAGATTGTCTCGGATGTCGATCGCGTCCTTAATCAATTTCCACAGGTCTGTTGAGTTCTTTGACAGCTCTTCGATGGAGCCGGTCGCTCTTTGCACACAATTGCGAAAGAGGTAATCGAAGAGAATCGGGGTAAGCTCATCATCTCCCCACTTGGGCTGTTTCAGCAGTTCTTCACCCACTTTGAGATTGCAGATCTTGTTGTATTCTTCCTTGAGTTTTTGGAAGTTTTCGTCGACTCCGTTTCGCTTTCGCGGTGGTAGATCCTTAGAGGGTTCGTATTTCTCGACGCACTCTCTGATCAAAGTGAGCCAATTGGCCTTCTCGGCGAGATTACTTTTGACCTTTGACGACTCAAAGTCGGTAGTAAATTTCCCCATCCAGGTGCGAATAACATCCTTCGCCCATTGCTCATTGGGCATCGGTAAATCTTGTCCGTTGGAATTTACCGGAAGAATTAACTGGCCATCGGCAGAGCGCGGAATTTCCAGCAACAATTCGCTGATGATTGGTTTGAAATAGGTCTCGGCAAAGCGGCGAGCCAATTTTGACGATAAGTCACCATCTGAGGAATCCGTCTCTTCTTTTTGTTGCGCCTGGAACAGATCGACGGCTTTGAGAAAAGCGTCATACTTCATCAAAGCAAAAATTGTTCTTTGGGTTGCATAAAGAACATATGGCTGCCCTGAGAGATAAGACCAAAGCTTGCCGTCAGGTCCAGCGGCTCCACCAGTAGGTCGACGCCTGATCAAATTGCGAAAGTGCTCAGCAAGCGACCGCCGGAAAGAAGCTATTACTTCGAGTACTTGCTGTTGAGAGAAATTAGTGCCAATTTGCGCTCGAAAATCGTCAAGCGTCCGAGACAAGAGACCGGATAAGGACCGCATAACCAGCGGGTACCAGGCATCGTCTACATAGGGATCATTGTTCGATCTCCCAAGCTTATATTCTCTGGTAAGCGTGGTGAACAATTTCGGATTGACGGCTTCATCAAGCGTACTCCCGAGTATCGACTGCTTGACCAGAACATCGAGCTTATCGCTTATTGTTCTGACTTCCTCAATCGTGACGCTGCTGGGCACAAGCGAACGAACAGCCGCGTACTGCGAGATGTGGTAAACGTGCTGGATGTTCACTTTCAGGCGGTCGATTGCTTCCTGCTGAGCCGGGCTCGGGACCCCATCTTTTCCCAACGGGCGAATCTCTTCAATTAATTCAGTCGGATCTTCGACCGTCAGGTTTCTAAACTGCTCAAAAAACACCTCTGAACACCACTTAGCAGCGTCAGAAAGTGTTCCTTTAAGATCATTAATGAGGTCATTCAGTCTTAAGACCGCAGGAGCCGGAAGCGTGGACGAATGTAGTTCGAGGTACTCCGTTCGCCAATTCAAAACATCATTGATGGTTTCGCAGGCAGTCCAGGTAAAAAAGAGCCGGTCCACATCTGATTCGAGACCGCCATCCGCCGGACGGCTTTGATTACTCTCCGGATCACAAGTAAAGCCTAAAAACTTTCCGTTTGGAGTTACTCGACATTGCAAAGCGTATTCGAGTCCCTCGGTGATGATGAACAGCGCCACATCACGCTGGTTTTGTACCCATTCCGGTAACGGCACGTCTTTGATTGGAGGCAGGTGAATATTTGCAAGCTGTTCGTTGAGGCGTTCGACGGCGAGCATTAAAAAGGCAGTGGCGATCATTGCCGCGTCCAGGTTGGCCGAATATTTTTTGCCGCGCGAATGTTGAGTGTAGGGTTCACCGGTAAAGAAAGAGACATGACTGCCGCGGCCTCCTTCATTTTTTAGATCCGGCTTCAGTAAACGAACGACGGTACTTTCAACCAGCGTCTTAATAGCCCACTCGAACTTTTCCTCAGCGATGCCTGAACTCTCGAAGAATTCATCCTCGAGCCAATCGGCAACCAGTAGAAGCGCCATTCCAAACTCACAGTCCTGAAGGGGACCGCTTGCGCTCAGAGTTGTATTCTCTACCTCTTCCTTTTGATCGGTTACTTGAACGGAGTTTGGATAATCTTTCACCGCTCTCTCAAACATCACTGTGATGGCGTCAAGAGCTTGCTTGCGAACCAAAGTTAAATCTGTTTCTGGTGTCATTGACCCTTCTCCGACTTCCTTAGTTCGTCCACCACGCTCCAATCGATTACGTTCTTAGGCTCAACCGGATTCTTGATCGCGCCAGTCTTGAGCCATACTTCATTCGCATCTTTCGCTAACTGAACAATCGGACCAGGAGCTTCGACTGTGCCAAAAGTGCTTAGCTCTTCCTTCAAGTCCGCCAGCTTCGCTCCACTCGCCATCCGCTTGAACTCTTCTGTTGGCACATTGAATTCCTTCGACATGATCCGCGCCGCTTCGTCCGGGTTGGCAAGACAAAAGTCGACCGCCTTCAACCACGCTCTTTGAGCGCGCACTATCTTGTCGCGACGCTGAGGCAACAACTCGCTGTTAGCGGCAACAATACCCAGCAACATGCCCGGCGTTTCACGGGTAGTAATGAGGACGTGCCCGCCGGTAAGACTTTCGGCCTTACTGATCCATGGATCCCATGTGACGGCAGCATCCACCTGTCCTGAGGTGAACAGCTGGGCTGCCTGACTGCCATCATCAGCGGGAACAAAGCTGATATCCTGCGGACCGAGACCCTCTTTCCGAAGCACCAGAAGCAGAAAGAAGTGACTCGGAAGTCCTTCAGCACAGGCTATTTTCTTTCCCTTTAAATCAGCGACAGTCTTGATGTCTTTCTTAGCGATGATCCCATCACCGCCAAACGAAAAATCCGACTGTCCCACAACCGTCATGGGTACTCCTCTAGATCTGGCAATCACAACGGAGTCAAGCGTGATACCAACCAAATCCACCTCTCCGGCGGCGAGGGACGTATGTCGCGCCACGGTGTCTTCATTCATCACGACGTCAAGTTGAACCCCTTCCTCCTTATCAAAACCCTTCGCTCTGGCGACGTAGTACGGACCCAGTCCCGGCCACGTATTAATGGCAACTTTGACGGTTGGCAGCGCTCCCTGCTGAGCAGTCTGGCAGCTACCGAACGAAACTAAACAGAACAAAACACTCAGGACGATCATTCGTTCGCTGTGCTTCATCAGATAGCCTCTTTCCTCACTGCATTCTCGTGGATTATGTAGAGGAAGTTATGGTCCTCGATAAAGGGGTATCCCTTTCGTCTAATAAGGTTGCCGTGCGCTACAAAGTCGCGGGCCACATCGGCATCACTCATTAACGCTTCAATCATTTGAGCTGCCGAATAACCTTCAGTCGTTGTGCCTAAAGCGTCAGCAAAAACCTTGGTGGCCAGTTGCGCAACGTAGTCCTGAAAATAAACGCTATGGCAGCGTTTTAAATGGCGCTTGAGAAAGGAAAGGGTGTTTTCACTCTCAACCTGTGTCTCAGTGGGAAAACCGCAGATGACGTACGTATGGACGCGCATCCCGGCCTCTTCAATGTTGAGCATTAATTGTTCTGCATGAGCGACTGTGTAGCCCTTGCGCATCACTCTCAAAATGCGATCGTTGGCAGACTCCAACCCAACATTTATGAGGACGCAGCCGTTTTTTATCATTCGCTTTAACAGGGGAGGATTCAGCGTATCGTACACGCGTGACGTGCATTGCCAGAAGACCGTTTCCTGCCGTTGCTCCAGCGCGTCGCAAAAGTGGCGCGCCCGGTCCGGATCGAAATTGTTATCGCAGATATTGAAGCAGCTAATTCCGTAGCGCTGCTTAAGGGATTGCATTTCGTCGAGCATGACTGCGATCTGACGTGGCACATAGTCGGCGTTCTCTCGATTGCTACCGCAAAAAGTGCAGGCGCCAAAACTGCATCCCAGAGCCGAGTAAATCGAAAACACCTGCGTGGGAGAGAGGTACAGATCCTCAATATCGCGTTGAAGAACGAGTTCGTATGGCTTATCTGTAGGAAAACCTTTGTCGTCCAGGCCAAGTTGAATATCGTTCGCCGTATAGACACGTCGCGGATGCTGGTCAATCAAGTCGTAGCAAATTCTTGAAAAAACGTCGGCCCCGCCTTGTAGTACAACCGAGTCGATGCAGCCTGATAATTCCTGGTCTGATACCAGGTTGGTGCCGGCAAGCGTTACCGCATGGCCCCCAAGAATAATGTGAGCGCGAACTCCAGCCCGCTTTAGAGCGTTGCTTATGAAAAGGGAAGAGGCTAACTGAAAAGCGTTAGTCGCTGAAAATGCGATAACGTCATATTCTTCGAGGCGTAAAGTAAAACCGATGTAATCCTGTAGAAAACGATCGAGCAGCGTGTCATTCATCGCTGCCACCAGTGAACGATAGTCAGCGCTTGCAACAACTGCCGATGGCTTCGATTCAGGATAAAGCGTGTACGGCAGGCCGTCCTTTTCTGCCACGAAAACGACAAACTCTTCCAGCGTGGCCAATGCCTGATGATATTCCGCCGAGACGGCGAACCGCGCCGGGTCCCTCAATACTGCAATCGCATCACTGAGCAATCCGTATTGCGACATCGATTCAATGCGGACTCTACGGAAAAGCCAGATATAAAACAGGCTGCTTAAATTGTGGCAAACTGGAGAAAAGCCGTTGCTGCGAAGTTGTGCTGCAAGATAAGGAAGAGATAAAGAAGGTTGAAAAGGTTCTAACAGCGGCGGAGCAAATAATCCGATTCGAAGCAGAGCCGGCTCGCTGGGAACTCCAAAGTCCCTTGAGGTTTGTTGAACTGGAGTAATCGTGTTTTCCATTTCAAACTCCACTAAGCCCGGAAGTGTGGTGGCTCAGGTGAGAGGGTCGAGCACAATGAGATAAACTTAAGTCGTAGATACGCCCCAAGCGAGAAGGAATTGGGTAAACAAGAACTCTACGGCTTCTATCTCCAGGAAAAAGATTCAGCAGTTGAATCCTGACCTGGGAATCAAAATTCTGAAGTGATTACGCAAGCTGTACCATTGAAGACCCAATGTTCGACAGGTCTGAGGAAATTCTTTGAAAGCGTTACCTATGGGCCGTGAAGTGATAAATTGCTAATCTCAGCCAGGCTTGTCCTGCAAGGTAATGCCTTCGTTCGGGCGCGATCGAATAACACAGCACAGCCTAACCTCACCAACGACTTCCTGCTATATAGCAGAATTCCATCAGGAGGTAAAGCCTGATGGCGCGCTATCGGCGGAAGGCTCCTAAGAAGTTAGCCGGGAAGTTGCGTGAGCTACGCTTGCGCATGAAGATGACTCAGGAAGAAATAGCAAAGTATCTAGGGACGGATTCAGGATCAATCTCGCGTTTTGAACAAGGCAAACGCGAACCTTCGCTATTAGAAATCCTCGCATACTCAAGGTTGAGCGGAATCGGAATCGATGTGCTGGTTGACGACAAGGTGAGCCTCGCTAAGAGGCGTTGATTTAGCTGCACATCGTAGCGAGTTTTTCGGCCATTCGGACGAGGTCGGCGAGAGAGTCGGCGTGCATTTTCTCCATGACCTGGCGGCGGTGGAGTTTGATGGTGATTTCGCTCGTGCCTAGCTGGAGAGCGATTTGTTTGTTGAGCATTCCTTTGACGACAAGGCCGAAGACTTCTGTTTCTCGTGGTGTCAGTGAGTGATAGCGATTGAGAAGTTCGGCGTTGTCGGCGCGCTGCGAGCGCACGAGACGATCACGCTCCAGAGCCTGTTGAATTGCATCGAGCAGATCCTGATCGCGAAACGGTTTAGTAAGAAACTCGACTGCGCCGGCTTTCATCGCGCGAACAGACATCGGGATGTCGCCATGTCCCGTGATGAAGATGATCGGAATGTGAATATTCGCTTCGGTCAGATCGCGCTGAAGATCGAGACCGCTAAGTCCCGGCATGCGCACGTCGAGTATCAGACAAGCAGGAATGTCCGGACGCCGGCTCTGTAGAAACTCGTGCGCCGACGCGAACGTCTCGACGCTGAGTCCCACCGATCTAATCAGACTCTTCAGCGCCTCACGCATTGATTCATCATCGTCGATGACGAATACGATGGCATCGGAAGTGTTCATTGTGCTACTGGCAACGTAAACTGAAAGACAGCTCCTCGCGGCGAGTTTGAGGTGGCCCAGAGGCGCCCGCCGTGCGACTCGATGATCGTCCGGCTTATCGCCAGTCCCATCCCCATACCGTCAGGCTTTGTCGTAAAGAACGCATCAAAGACGCGCTCGAGATTTGCCGGGTCTAGCCCCGCACCCGAATCGCGCACCGCGACGAGCAGATTATTCGATCCATCCTTCGCGGAGCTAATCGACAACTCTCTTTCACCATTCTTGTTGTTCACGATTGCTTCCATGCCATTCACAACCAGATTCAGTATCACCTGTTGCAACTGAACTCGATCTCCAAGCACTGGCGGCAAATCGTCCGCGAGCTCTCGTTTCACCTGAACACCTTTTCGTCGTGCCTGGTTTTGCGCGAGGGCCAACACCTCGAGAATGACTTCGTTGAGATCGACGCGATCATTCTGCGGCGGAGCCTTTTTGACGAGGGTGCGAATTCGCGAGATGACTTCGCTCGCCCGGTAACTGTCCTTGATGATACGTTCGACGGCGCTCTTAGCCTCGCCAAAGTTTGGTTGCTGGCCGGCGAGCCACCGCAGGCAAGCGTTACCGTTTGTTACGATCGCAGCCAGCGGTTGGTTAACTTCATGAGCGATGGAAGCCGTTAGTTCTCCGAGTGTCATCACACGAGTGACGTGCGCCAATTCTGTCTCGCGTTCCCGAAGACTTTCGTTTGCTTGTCTGAGTTCCTTTGTGCGTTCCTGGACTCTCATATCCAGTTCATCACGAGCTTCTCGCAGACTTTCCTCAGCCTGCTTGCGTTTGGTGCTCAACCAACTTGTCAGAACAGCCAGAAACCCGAACACAATCAGCGAGCTAATGTGCTTTGTCCCGAGGCCCAGCGTGTAAAGCGGCGGAGTAAAGTAATAATCGATTGCTACTGTGGCGAGGGCGGTAGCCAGAAGACCTGGTCCCATTCCGCCGAACCACGCGGTGACGACGATGGCAGCGTAGAAGAGTGGCGCGATCTCAGTGTATTGCTCAAATGTTCTGGTAACGATCAGCGCAGCTGCGACAGTAATGACAGCTAAGCCATATCGCCACAGTGTCCTCAACATTTAACCCTCCACGTCACAGATTACACAGATCACAACAGAGCAACAAACGTCTAATTTGAGCAAAACAGCGTAAGACCTTCTCTCAACTGAAGCGCACGATCCACCAAAAGGATGGAATTCATATGCCATTGAGACTACTCGAGCGGCGTCTCGCTGCAGGATTCACGGTTCGATTTCTAACTTGCTGAGGCTTTCTTTTCTGGTAAGAAAAAAGGCCACAGATTTACGCGGATTATTCGCGTAATCTGTGGCCCAATTTTTTGGCATGACAATGGCTAGTTAACGGCGTGGTCGAGAAAGTTGATTTGATAGAGGAGAAATCATGAAAAAGTTCTTCAGCATTATCGCGACAGGAAGTCTGTTAACTTTGATGGCAGTGGCTGCTCAGGCGCAACTGCCGGGAACTGCAATTCGTGCGTCGATTCCGTTTGACTTTAATGTGCGGGGCAGAACGCTTCCGGCAGGCAAGTACGAGATCAGGAGAATCAGCGACGAGCCGGGTGGGCTAATGATTCGCAACGTCGATCTCAAACGCGATGAGGCGTTGTTTGAGACGGAGCCGGTTTACGTTGCTAAGTCGCCACGGAAGGATGAGCTTGTGTTTCATCGTTACGGCGACAGCTATTTTCTTTCGGAAGTAGTAACCGGCGGCGAGCAGACAGCTCAGGAGTTGAAGCTTTCACATGCGGAGCGTGAAATGCGACGCGAGATGGCAAAAAACCAGGAGCAGCCGGAGACAGTAACGGTGGCATTGAATTGAGTGCCTGCGTTTTAACTGTAGGGGCGGCCCTCAGTGGCCGCCCCAACGTTTGCAACATTCCTGCACCACTTCGAAGTTGATCTTGTTTGACTCGACCATTGGGCCATCGCAACACGCCAGCCGTCGCTGAATCGTCAATTCATACTTGCCTGCGGGCAGCGTGTCGTACCAGGCATACGCGCCATCTTCCGTGCGATCGTTAACGAGCAAAAACCAATCAGCTACGGTAGGCTCGTTCGGTTTGAGCAAAGCGGGTTCAGGCAGGTTCTCCTCCCGGCACATGTGATTGCGGTTAGCGTACTCGGTTTCAAACGACTGCCAGTTCAAGTAGGGGACCAATTGTCCATCGCGCGTGAGTTTCGGAAGATCCTGGTAAACGTCGGATGAGATGCATGTGTAGAGCGGCTGCTTTGAAGTATTCGTCATCGTGATGGTGACGGGAATCTGCTCACCAACCTTGTAACGTTTGGCAGGTTGGCCCAGGAAACCGTCGGTAGTTGCTATTGTGACCTTGATCTGTGCGTTTGTTGTAGGCGCCGGTGATTGCGCCATAGCAACTGCGAACGCGATCAGTATCACAACACCAAGCGCAGTCAGCGAGCGTCGCTGACTGCGCTTGCGTTCCTGCGATTCCGCAATCCAGCTTTTGACGGTGTTAACGATCTTGCTGGTGGTCGGTTCATCCGGTTTCCGAGTTTCGGTGGGGTTCGCATCCCTATCCGCACCTCGCTTGACGATTCTTATTGGCTTCATAATCGTCGAAAATAGAAGCCAACAACTTTTCTGTCTTCCTTGTAGTTGCTGCGACTTACCCGGTTTTGCTCAAGGCAAATCCTCAGATTCTGAGGTTATTTCTCGCTTGAGCCACGACTTCGCAAGTCGCCACTCGCGCTCAACTGTTGTGAGTGGAATATCTAAAATCTTCGCGACTTCTTTCTGAGTGAATCCGCCGAAGTAACAATGCTCGACAATTTTTGCCTTAAGCTCATCAGTCTTGGCGAGCTTGGTCAATGCTTCATCGAGCATGATCAGCTCCTCGGACGTTTCCGATGACATCAATACAGCTTCGTTAACATCAATGTGTTCGGCCCGGTTGCCCCTCTTTGCGGCTGATTGCTTTCTGGCATAGTCAACGAGCACTTGACGCATTCGTTTCGCTACAATGCTGTAAAAGTGAGTTCGGCTTTCCCAATCGATCCGCTCCGTTGCAATCAGCCGCATTAGAGCTTCATTAATTAAAGCCGCGGTTTGCAGGATGTGTCCGGACCTTTCCCCCGCCATCTTTGCACGTGCGAGCTTCTTTAGCTCGTCGTCGACGAGCGGAATAAGCTTCGAGAGGGCGTGGGAATCACCTTTACTCCAGGCTTGCAATAGCTCAGTAATTTCATGTGTTCCGTTCATGTTGTTATCTAGACCTCCACTATAAAAGGCGCAATTTTATCGGTAACGCCGGGTCAGTTTTGAAAAAATTGTTGCGCGGGTCATCTACAAAGTAATGAACTGAGGCCTGAAATCATTACCTTCGAGGCTATTGGCAAGAGTGCCCCGGGTGTATAGAATGCTGCCGCA